>Ga0172380_10003585_pt1 | contig 21105 bp, 24 predicted proteins | sample Leawe162metaG_FD_119747 | JGI IMG/M metagenome (GOLD analysis project Ga0172380, IMG submission 119747) | Leachate microbial communities from a municipal landfill in Southern Ontario, Canada - Leachate well 162 metaG | ecosystem: Engineered > Solid waste > Landfill > Unclassified | place... | reverse complement strand
TAGAAAGAAAAGCGTAGGAGCCGCAAAACGGAAACAACAAAATAGAAGAAATGGGAATGTTACATATAAGGTTACTTGTAGTGTTTGTGATAAGGAGTTTGAGTCTAGTCAACAGTTATCATCTGGCATAGGCCAGCGATGCCCAGAATGCATTAGGAATACTCGCCCAGACTAATATGAAAAAAAACGCATGCCTTAATGACATCGGAGCCGAGCGCGTTGTACTCGCTGGAATCTTATCCAACGGAGCCGACGCCCTTATCGATATAGAAGAACTATTGTCGCCAGCAGATTTTTACGGTCCACATCACGCAAAACTTTTCACAGTTCTAAAAACACTGGTGCATGACAAGGATATCAAGGAATTCGATACGCCCACAATTGTTTCTATGTCTAGGAATATGGGGTTCGATAGCATAATTGGCAATAACAAAGACGAAGAATACATAGGAAGTCTTTTCGCTGAAAGTGTTGGCCTAGACAATGCAAGATCATTAGCATCAGTGGTTTTCAAACTAAGTGTTTGTCGTCAAGCCTATCTGTGTCTTCGGCATATTCAAAAGGATATGGAAAAAATCACTGGCAACGAAGATATCTTATCTATTTTCTCCATGATAGAAGATCCAATCTTTGGCTTCACGGCCAAGCTGGCATCAAAGGATAATGCGTTGGTGCCCATCGGCATGGACATCAAGGATATGTTTGATGCATTATCTGATAATCCTAAAGATATAATAGGATTACCATCTGGTTTCCAACTATTTGATCAGGCCATTGGTGGCGGATTACGTCCTGGGGGAGTAACGGTTGTTGGTGCTAGACCAAAAATTGGTAAGTCGTTTTTCTGCCTTAACGTAGCCAATAATGTTGCTAAGTATGGTATTCCGGTTTTGTACCTAGATACCGAATTGCCGCGCAAATGGCAAATGATGAGATTGGCATCACTACTAAGCAAGGTATCGTTAAATCGTATAGAAACTGGAAAGTTCAGCGAACTGCCAGAAGAACGAGACGCTGTTTATGACACAGAAGAAGTAATAGACAATTTGCCATTAACCCACTGTTCGGTCGCTGGACAATCTATCAGAGGTATACTATCTATTGTTCGTAGGTGGTTGGCCAAAAATGTTGGTTTTACTTCGTCAGGAAAAGCAAAACCATGTGTTGTTATATACGACTATCTTAAGCTTATGGATCAGTCTGATGTAAAGAACAACCTAGCTGAATATCAGCTTCTTGGTTTCTTGCTAACGGAGATGCATAACTTTGCTCTCAAGTACGATCTTCCTATACTAGCAACAGTGCAATTAAACAGGGATGGTGGGGATAGAGAAGAAGGTAATGTCATATCCGGATCGGATAGAATATTGTGGTTAGCTTCTAGTTTTACAATACTTAAAAAGAAGAGTCAAGAAGAACTCAATGAAGACCCGCCCTCAAACGGAGATAGAAAATTGGTCATAACAGACACTAGATTTGGCAAGGGAATGCATCCTGGCGACTACATAAATGTTAAATCTGACTTTTCGATTGCACAAATGATTGAGGGACAGGCTTATTCCCAGACATTGAAAGAACAGATGCCAATGTCGTTGATGTCGGATGTAGATTGATGGATATCGATTTTGTTCAAGACAGAGCGTGTGAACGAATAAGAGAAATACTTGATGCTCTTGGTGTTGAGTATACGGAAACGAGGGATTATTTACAAGGTAAGTGCCCGATTCATAATGGAGATAACGATAGGGCGTGGTACTGGGCGTTTACCTCTAGGCACTGGAAATGCATGACCAAACACTGCGAAGAACTTGAGCCTACTGGAAAGTCGACTAGTGTCTTTGGGCTTGTGCGCGGAATACTATATAGCAATACGAATAATAAGTACACTTTTGGTCAAGCTGTTGATTTCTGTGCCAAGGTGCTTGGATTGGATAACTCCAAAGTTGATCCAAAAACCGAGGAAGAGGTGGTCATTGACAGTGCAATACGTGCATATAGAAAAAGAGTGCAGAGCAATCCAGACAAACACAAGGTATCGTTGTCCGAAGTATTGCAGTACATGAGACCAGATACAATATACTATCCAAAGAGAGGCGTCACAAAGGATATTATCGCCAAATACCATATATCGTATTGTGACAAGCCAGATAAAAAATTCTACAATCGAGCTTATATTCCGGTTCTTGATGAGACTGGCAGATATGTAATGGGATGGACATCCCGTAGTATATGGGAAAAATGTGTGCGGTGCGGTAGATACCATGATCCAGCGATAACATGTCCAAAGGATAAAGGAAATTCCAGGTATGCGAAATGGTGTCATTCTGTCGATTTTAAGGCTGAGTCGTTAGTATACAATATATGGTACGCAAAGCCATTCATCAAGAAAACCAGAACCGCCATTATATGCGAGGGGCCGGGAGATGTATGGGGATACGAAATGGCTGGTATTCACAATTCGATAGCCATTTTTGGCCTTAATATGTCGCCAAAGCAAAGGCAGATATTACAGAATGCGGGTGCGCTTACATTGATATTGACACTAGACAATGACAGTAGTGCTATCGAAGCGCAGCAAAGATTGAGGTCCAATCTAGAACTATATTTCAGGGTATTCTGCATAACCCCCACAGCCAAGGATGTTGGAAGTATGGGTGTTAACGACATACTAAGTGAACTTAAACCACAAATAGATCAATACTTGCGAGGGTAATATGATAGTCTGTTTCTCTGGTAAAAAACGTAGTGGTAAAAATACAGCAGCGAATTATCTCATTGGCAAATATCTTGTTGCTACCAAGCAAATCTCTAGTTTTGTCATAAATGGTTGCGGACAACTGGTTTATCAAGTCGGAGACCAGTGCGGCATTGTTCAAGAAGGCAAATTAGAAAATCATTGCTTCGATGGTGTGAAGCAATATAGTTTCGCAGACACGTTAAAGCGATTCTGTATCCAGTGCTTTGGTCTCACACATGAACAGTGCTATGGAACAGAGTCGCAAAAAAATAGCTTAACAAAGATTCAATGGAAAAACTTTCCAGGCTTTGACTGCAAATCATTGAGATACGATAGCTATATGACCGCGAGAGAAGTGCTTCAGTATTTTGGAACAAACATTGTAAGGCGTATCAATCAGGATGCGTGGGTGCAGGCCACTGTAAAAACAATCGACGATGATACACATAAAACTGGAGACGAGAGAGTGTGTTTGGCCATTATCACAGATGCTAGATTCCCAAATGAGCTAGAAGCTATAACAAATGTTGGGGGTAAAACAGTCCGTCTGTTGCGCAATGTTGCGGGACTAGATTGTCATCCATCAGAGGTGGCTCTTGATACATATCCTACGGAAAACTACTCTTTAGTTGTCGACAATTCCAATATGATTATACAGGAACAAAATGCGGCCATTGATGCGTTCTGCGACGAGGTTGTACATGAATGTATGTAAGCTAAGCGCCAGTGCGATAAAGTCGTACAAGTTTTGTCCGTTTCAATACTTGATGTCCTATCTACTGGAATTTGAACCCCAGTCCGGAAAAGCGGCTGTGTTAGGGAGTATAGTTCATCAAGTATTCGAATGGATTGGATTATTGGTTAAGAGGGGCAAGACGATAGATGTTGAGTGGTTGATTGATCGTGCATGGGATATGTACATAGAAAACAACGCGCACCTTGGATTAAAGAGGGTGAATCGAAATGGTGAGTCCGCTGACTTTAGATTGTGTAGAACATCTGTCAATGCGGTTCTGTCTAGCCCCCTGTATAATCCGTGGACATTAAACATTCTGGATGTTGAAAAAAGATTTGATATATCTATGCCGGGTATCGCATGGACGACACCATCTGGTCAATTTCGTATTACTGGCTATATAGATATGGTTCACGAAATCAATCCGGATACAGTAGAAATAGTAGATTGGAAAACAGGTAGGCGCACCGATTATGGATCTATGAAGCAAAAGGATTTCTATGATATGATGAGTGACGCCCAGGCTCGCATTTATCACTTTGCGGCCAATCAACTATATCCAAAGTACAAAAATATTCTAGTTACATTCTATTACATCAATGACGGAGGACCGATTACGCTACCATATTCTGTTGACGATATGATTATGACAGTTGGCGCTTTGTGGAGAATATTCAAGAAGATCCAGACCGAAGAACTCGTTACCAGAAGTGTCTCGTGGAAGTGTAGTAAATTTTGCCAGTTTGGTCGTATGAGAGTTTGTGATTCTATTTGGAAGGATTTCTCGGATCACAACCTAGCATTTGTAGCAGATAAATACCGCAAGATGTCTCTGGAAAAACAACAAGAGTATAAGGAAGATAATAATGGGAATATACGTACCACTTCATAATCACACACACTTTTCATTACTAGACGGATTGCCGTCTCCCAAGAGAATAATTGCCCGTGCCAAGGACTTGGGTTGTCCAGCCATAGCAATGACTGATCATGGCAACATATGTGGCATGGTGGACTTTCAAAGGGCTGGCAAGAAAAGCGGTGTAAAGTCCATAATTGGTATAGAGCTATATCTATGTAGACATGATCCATCGGTTCGCGACGAAACAAACCGACAGCATTTTCACCTTACTATTCTAGCGAAGAATCATGCTGGCGTAGAAACACTAATATCTCTTGTTAGCGAAATGAACAGACCAGACTGGTTCTATAGAAAGCCGAGGATTAATCTTGATTTTCTAAAACGATTTACGAGCGACGGAAACTTAATCTGTCTATCCGGGTGTCTAATAGGGGAGTTATCGCATTGTTTATTTAGCGACCACAAGGAAGCTTGTAAAATCAGTAATACTACAAACGACAAAAGCAAAGTAAGATTACTGTTAAAAGACAACTGGAAGGATGTTGCCAACGAAGTCGTAGACAAATATATTGACGTGTTCGGTAAGGATAACTATTACATAGAATTGCAAGAAGAGGGTATGGCTGTACAACAAATCGTCGTAGACTGTCTGCGAGATACTAGTAAAAACCTTGGAATACCATCGGTAGCCACATTAGACAGTCACTATGCATGCCGAGAAGATGCTGACGACCAACGAATACTACTTTACGCACAGATGCATACAACCCAAGAAGAACAATCGCGTATCAGGGCCAGTGGCGGCGACACTATGGAATTTTTCTGCTCAGATAAGTTTTACATATTTTCATACGACGAAATGACACAACACTACAGCCAACAAGAGATCGAAACGTCGCTAGAAATAGCGGACAAATGTGGTACCCCAAAACTCGGCCGCGCTCCGTGTCTACCGAAATTCACGACAACCAAAGACAAAACATCTGACGAACTACTTCGGGACATGTGTATAAATGGTGCCAAACAAAAATTATGTAACCTGGATTCCGACAAAAAACTGGAATATTGGAATAGGCTTAACACAGAACTAGATACCATCAAAGAAGCTAAGCTTGCGGACTACTTTCTAATTGTCGCAGACGTATGTAGATTTGTCGATCAGAACGATGGCCCAAGGGGAAAGGGGCGTGGCTCTGGTGCCGGGTCTATTGTGAACTACCTAATCGGTGTTACCGATATAGACCCAATAACCTATGGCCTTTACTTTGAAAGATTCTATAACAACAGCCGTAACATACCACCACACTTTAATATTGGGGCCAAAGACTTTATGACATGGCTATCCGACCTCGACCATATCATTACTGGCGACGAGATATCACAAGCACGAAAACAGATATCTTCTGTCGTGCATAAAAAACATCGTTCATACGATATGGCCATGATTAAGAGCGAAGCCAAATGGATAGACGATAATAGTCCAAAGATGTGGTGTTATATAGCGAGCCGATTAGAAGATAGGGATTGTGTAAATGACAACAATTCTCAGATCGCGTATGCGACTGGCATAACCAACGACATCAGAAGTCACCCGGTATCCACAGTAGATGCCCATATTAGTTTGCCAGATATCGACACGGACATTGGCGTTGTATTTAGGTCTCGGGTTATCGACTATTTGAATGAAAAGTGGGGCAGTGATAAGGTGTCTCAAATTGTCACATTTGGTAGATTACAGGGAAAGGCTGCTCTAAAAGAAGTATTTAGGGCACAGCCGAACACAGTCAAGCATCTAATGCAAGTGCGTGCAACAAAACTCGGCGAAGATCCAAGCAAGTGTATTATTAAACCGCATGATCTGTGCAACGAAATCACTAGTCATATCCCGGACGAAGCAGCCATTGCGGACGAACTTCAAGAAATGAGAGAGGAAACCGGAGATGATACATATGGAATTCTTCAGTGGGCAGTTGACAATATCGATCCCGTAAAAGAGGCATATAGGTGGTACAAACCGCTATTTGATCAGGCCATGAGAATCGAAGGAACTAAGAAATCACAAAGCAAACATGCGGCGGGTATAGTTATCGCTGATCGACCAATCAGAGAACTTGTTCCTATGATGTATGATCCAAAAAGCAAGACGCAAATATGTGGTTTAGAAATGGGTGCAGCAGAAGCTATGGGGTGTGTGAAATTCGATTTTCTTGGAGTTACAGCGCTAGACAAAATCTGGCATGCGATGAACCTCGTTAATGGTAAAGTGCAACAAATAGGTGGTTTCGGAGAATTTGTAGATGGTCAAATTGATTAGAGTTAACGATATATTTGACATTGATGCAGACGCTTATGTTAACACAGTGAATTGTGTTGGTGTAATGGGAAAGGGCGTGGCCCTTGCCTTCAAAGCTAGGTATCCAGCGTTAATGACCCAATACAAAAGATACTGTCGCAATAATATGATCATGCCAGGAGAACTAATGATTTGGAGATCTCCGGATAAAAAGTGGGTTTTTAACGTTGCAACAAAAGACCATTGGCGTAACCCATCAAGATATACATGGGTCAGACAGGGACTAAACGAGCTATATAAGTTTTTGGTAAACATGGATATTAAGACAATTGTTATTCCACCGCTTGGTTGTGGTTGTGGTGGCCTTGACTGGAATGAAGTGTGGCCAATGATACACAGTTCTCTTAATGACCTGGATATGGAGGTACTTGTCATTGAGCCCAACTAAAACGCAGTTACTGCTAAGCCTTTGTGAACAGATTGCTGGATGTAGGAAATGCGAATTATATCACAAAAGAACTAATTCTGTTTGTGGATACGGAAACACAGAAGCGTCTATCATGTTTATTGGTGAGGCCCCAGGAGAACAAGAGGATAGTTGTGGTATACCATTTACTGGCAGGTGCGGAAAATACTTTAGGAAGTGTTTGCTAGATATTGGATTCGATACCACTCAGCATTTTATAACTAATGCAGTAAGATGTAGACCACCTAAAAATAGAACACCGAAGCCAAACGAAATAGAAAAGTGTCAACAATGGATACATGCCCAATTAGATATCATCCAGCCCAAAGTAATTGTTTGTGTTGGTAAGGTTGCTGCACAATCGATACTACGTATTCCGTCTAGCCAATCATTGCAGTCTATAATGAACAGATGGCATAATCATTGGAAAACTGGGATTAAAACCAGGGCCATTTACCATCCTAGCTACATCATGCAACACGGCCGTAAACACGAACGGGTTTTCAGGAATGATTTAATGGAGATATTGAACTATGTCCGAACCCATTAAATTCGATAGATGTAATTGTTCTATTGAACATGGCAAGTTTGATATACGTGAAATCCCATTGGATTGTCCAGTTGTGTGGGACTTGATCAGTAGTGGATATACTACTGGTATCTTTCAACTTGAAACAAAACTTGGACAAGACTGGGCTAGGAAAGTTAGACCGAGAAGTATTGAAGAGCTGTCGGATTTAATTAGCCTGATGCGGCCAGGGCCGTTAGAGTCAAATATGGCCCAAGATTATGTTGATATCAAATTCGGAAGAAAGCCATTGGAATATCTACATCCTGTACTAAAACCAATTCTTGAATCTACATATTCAGCTTTACTATATCAGGAACAAAGTCTTAAGATCGCTGTTGAGATTGCTGGATTTTCGCTGATACAAGCTGATTCACTTAGGAAAAGCCTCGGGAAGAAAGACTCTGTTTTAATGGCGAAAGCAAAAAAGGAATTTGTGGAGGGAGCAGTTAAAAAGGGACTTGTTACAAAATCTGTAGCAGAAGAAATTTTTGGATGGATTGAAAAGGGACAACGATATATCTTCAACAAATCACACAGTATCAGCTATGCATCATTAGGATATCAGACAGCATGGCTCAAGGCGCATTTCCCACATGAGTTCTATGCATCCTACTTGACGTATGCCAAGTTTAAGGGGGATGAAAAAGAAGAGATATACAAGCTAATACAGGATGCCAGACTGTTTGGGATAGAAACTATTTCACCAGACATTAGGCTTGGAAACCCTGAGTTTAGATTAGTTGATGGAAAAATTGCGTATGGTCTAGCAAATATTCGCGGTGTTGGTGATGGCGCAATCAACAGGATACTTGGGGCTGGCCAGATAGATACATGGCAAAAGTTTCTAGATGCGGTCCCTGGTCTTCATAGAAACGTCGGTGAAGCCCTAATCAAATCCGGGGCATGCGATTGCTATGGATTGTCAAGATCTCGCATGATAGCTGAATTACAAGCAGTACTTGGTACAAATGTGCGAGACGAACAAGGGGAGAGGGTGGATATCAAGGGATTGACGGATCGGGAAAAGGATTGGTTCTTCACCAATTTTCACAAATTTGGTAGCACGGCGAGTACATTACAGGGAATGATGAATATACAGAATATTGTGCCGGTTGCTAGGTTGACCAAAAAACAGGTTATTGAAACTATACTAGAATTGAATGGCGATATTAAGAGAGATGATATATGTAAGATGAAACGCGCAGAACTCAATGATATGTTAAGGGAACTTGGGTATGATCCTGGTGAACAAATACGTATTTCCCCTTCTAGAAGATCGGCGATACTTGATAAGATCAAACAGCTTGATGCGGTTTTTGAAGATACCCCAAGGGTTAAGGCTGAGGCTGAAAAGTATTTTCTTGGAATATCGTTATCGTGCTCACCCGTTGATGGTATTGGGGATGATCGGGCGACCCATACATGCGTGGATGTTGCCAGGGCATTGAGTGGAGAAGAATGTAGGGTTTGCGCAATTACAGATATGGTTAAGCATACAAAAACAAAAAAGGGAAAGAATCCTGGTTCTCCGATGTGCTTCGTGACATTATCGGACTCCACTTACTCATTAGACCATGCTGTTGTATTTCCTGATGCATATCAGAAAAACAAGGATTTGTGTACTGAAAATTTAATCGTGTTGGTAACAGGGACAAAAAGAGACGGTTCTTTTATTGTCTCTGATATGAAAAAGTTGATATAGGCAGCCGTAAACTATAGTATAGGAGGATATGACTATGAATCTAAATGGCTTACAGTGTGTTGGTCGTGGTAATCTTGTATCAAAACCCGAATCTAGAATTATTGGAACTAGTGGTAGGGTCGTAACAAATGCAAGAATCGCATTTAATCGCTATTATAAGCAGGGTGAAGATCGCAAGAAAGAAACGGTGTTTCTTGATGTTTGTGCATTCAATTCGCTAGCTAAACGATTGTCCACCTTTGATAAGGGCGATTATTTAATGATCACTGGAACGATTACGGATGATTCTTATCAGTCTAAGGAACATGGCATGATTGTCAAAATGAAGGTCATGCTAGATAGTGTTGACAAATTGTATACCGTAGACACTAGCAATAAAGATAGCAAATCTAGCGAGTCAACGCCAAGTACGCCAGAACCACCAACCACACCTGAAAATGTGGATTCGGTAGAATACACAGACGAAATCCCGTTTTAACCAAGAAAGATAGTCTGGGACATGGGTAAAAAACGACTACTGTTTGTAGGCGAAGCAAGTTATCTAGCTACTGGTTTTTCTACATATTGGAATGAAGTCATTAAGCGAATAAACGCAACCGGTAGGTTTGAGGTAGCGGAATTTGGTTCATATGCTGGTGACTCGGATCCAAGAAATCAGCATGTTCCATGGAAATTCTACTCTAACGCCCCAGACCCAAATGACCAAGCAGCCAACCAAGCATATCATTCTAGGCACACCAATCAGTTTGGTGAGTGGCGACTTAATGATGTATTGCTAGATTGGAAGCCCGACACACTTCTCTTATTGCGTGATTTTTGGATGGATGAGTTCGTATTAAGATCTCCTCTTAGGAGTAACTTCAAGGTTATTTGGATGCCGACCATAGACGGCGCACCCCAACGCAAACTCTGGGTCGACGCATACAAGCAGTGCGATGCGATAATGACATATTCCCAATGGGGTAAAAATCTACTTGAAAAAGAATATGACCTAAAGGTAACTGCGGTAGCATCTCCTGGAGCGGAATTAGATTTGTTCAAGCCAGTTCCAGACAAGGGGGCGCATAAAGCTAAACACGGGATAAACCCTTCGTCATTCATTATTGGTACGGTAATGCGAAATCAAAAACGCAAGTTGTATGTAGACCTAATAGAAGCATTCGCCGAATGGCTACGCTCATCAAAGAAAAGTTCTCATCTAGATATTGCGAAGAAAACGTATTTGTACCTACACACCAGTTATCCAGATGTCGGATATGACATTGGTGACGCAATACAAAAATTCAAGGTTGGCAACAAGGTACTAATGACATATTTATGTTCTGCTTGTGGAACTGCGTATCCATCATTCTTCTCCGGAGAATGGACGCATTGTCGAAGATGTGGTAAGTTAGCGGCACATCCACCGAACGCCAACCACTCCGTTGGGAGGGATGTTCTTGCTAGTATATACAATCTCTTTGATGTGTATGTACAGTATTCAATTTGTTTGCACCCAGATACCCCAATATTGTTAAGTGACTACACACATAAACGGATAGCAGACATTAAATCTGGTGATAAAATTATAAACGGAAATGGGGATACCGTTGATGTTGATTGGTGTAAACAAACCAGCAATACGTCATCTACGGTCGAAATAACGACACACGAAAATCCCAAACCAGTCATAGTTACCAAGGACCATCGTGTTCTAACTATGAACGAAAATGGTGAATTTGTATTTATAGAAGCCAAGGATCTTCTGAATAAATGGGTCGTTTGCCCAGCCAATAACGCCAAGATTTTTGACGCTATCAAGATACATAACCCAAGGAAGAATAGTAAATACAGGAAAAAATACAAAGACTATCTTTTGATAAAGGTTAAGTCGGTCGAACCAAGCGACTATACCGGCCCTGTCTACGATCTTGCGGTTGTTCCGCCGAAAGGGGGTGATGCCAACTCTCGCAGTTTCGTTGCGAACCATTTCGTAACACATAACTGTGAGGGTTAACTAGGCTGGGGGATGCCTATAATCGAGAGTATGAGTTGCGCTGTCCCTGCAATGGTGGTAAACTATTCAGCGATGGAAGATCATGCAAAAATGCCGGGTGGTATCCCAATTAATGTTGGAAGATACTTTTATGAAGCTGTAATCGAAACGGAACAAAGACGGGCATTGCCAGACAATAAACATTTTGGAGAACAACTAAACCGTATTGTCAAGATGAAACCTGGACAAAGAGAAGAATTAGCTAGACGAACACATAATTATATCGTTGAGCCAGCAGAAGTATTCGGCCAAACAGAAAAATTACCACGATTCGGGTACGATAGGACAGCGGCCATATGGATGAATGTTATTGATTCCATAGGGGCGTTGGATAGGTCTAAGACATGGGACAGGAAGGAACCTAATTACCGGATTCCAGACCTAAAAGCACCAAATAGAGTGATGAGCAACACCGAGTTTGTTAGGTGGGCTATTACGAGTATAATGCGTAGACCTGATCTTGCTACATCGTTCATGGCAAATGAGTGGATCAGATGGTTAAACTGTGGATTTAAGATAGAAGGAAACCAAAGGGTTCCGTGTGATCGAAATACCATAGCGAATATGGCCATACAGATTGTCAATGAATATAACAGTGCAGAAAAAATGAGGGCAGATAGCTTGGTTGCTCGAAATAATGACGAAATTGGATTTACGGTGTTATAATGCGTGTACTGTATATATCTGTCTATAAGGATGGTACCGGTTATAGTCATGCTGCGATAGAAACTATTTTGGCGTGTGAAAAAGCTGGAATTGATATCGTATGCAGACCAATATCTATGTCCCCGATGAACGGTATCGATGATGCCAAACGAATTCAACACCTAGAATGCAAACCGCTAAACAATATAGATGTCGTCATACAACATTCGCTGCCGCACACCTTCGAGTATAAAAGCGGCGTTAAAAACATAGGTGTGTTTAGCTGGGAAACAACGCACTTTAGAAATTCAACATGGACAGAGCATTGTAATTTGATGGATGAGATATGGACATCATCTATTGTTGCCAAACAGGCTATTATTAATAGCGGTGTAACAAAGCCTGTGCGAGTTATTCCTATCCCATGCAATGCTGATAAGTACAGTGGCACAATAAATCCAATAGCACTTCCTGGCAAACCGAATCAAACCGTATTCTATACAATAGGCGAATATACCAGACGAAAAAACATCGTCGGAATAATCCGATCATACTTTCATGCTTTTACGCCAGACGACAATGTGGTGCTGGTAATAAAAACATCCTTTCCAGGAATGAAGGATAATGTAGCACAACAGCAGATCTCGCAAATAGTTGACGATATCAAAAGATCAACACATATTTATCAAAACCCAAGGGATTATCCGCCAATCATAGTGATTACACGACGAATGTCTGATGAACACATAAGGCAATTGCACAAATCCGGAACATTCTTTGTATCTCCATCCCATGGAGAGACATGGTGCATTCCAGCTATGGACGCACTCGGCTATAGTAACCCAGTTATCGCCTCTAATTGGGGTAGTTTTCCAGAATTGCTAATGGACCCTGATCTCGCTAAGCAATTTTTCGATCCAGGTACTATGTCATTTGCGTATCCTGGAGATGTTTCTGGCGGCTACCTGATCAAAGGGCAACTAGCCCCGTGCTTTGCCCCAGACGGCGGATTTAACGACCTATACACTGGTAAAGAAGAATGGTTTGAACCAAATCTGTGCCACTTATCTAGTCTTCTTCGTCGTGCATACAATATCCATCAATATCAACCGGATGTATTTACGAAACAAAGGATCAGTGCATCTATGCGAGCAATGGCATTTAATCACGCTAGTGTTGGCGATAGAATCAAATCGGCACTAACACAGGAGTAGAGCAGAAATGCCAACGCAGATATCTAGGATACTAAGATGCGTTAATCGGGATCTCGATAGACCTCTTAACATTCTGTGCTCTCCGACTCATGAAGCATATGAAACAATGCTATGCAAAACAGGTCACAGATTCTATTCTCTTCAACATCCAAATCTAAAACGATGGAACTGTAGGTCTAGGCCATATCCGATCAATTACCAGCCAATAAATCATAATGCCCTACCCAACGATGTTGTTTTCGATATGGTGTTGTCGCAAAGTAAATGGGGGCAGTTTCAGATTCTTGGGCAAATCGCTCACGCACTTGGGTGTCCGCTTATTCAACTAGAGCATACCATTCCCATACGAGGAGTAAACGAACAACAGATCAAGCAAATGAAGAATATGAATGGCACCGTAAACGTGTATATATGTAAGTGGTCTGCCGATCAGTGGTGGGATAGTACTGGTGTTGCTATAGAGCATGGAATTGACACAAATATATTTTGCGGATGGAACGGCGCTATGGGTGGCGTTTTATCTGTGGTCAATCAGTTTAGAGAACGAGATAGCTTATTGGTATTTTCTCTGTGGAAGAATGTCACGAATGGACTACAGACGAATCTTGTTGGCGATAATCCTGGTTTGTCTCAGGAGGCAACAAGTACGGATGATTTGGTAAATAGATACAGAGTGGCAGGGGTATTTTTGAATACGTCGTTGCAGTCAACATATCCGATGGCTATGATCGAGGCCATGGCTGTTGGGTGTCCAGTAGTATCAACACCAACATGCGCTATCCCCACCATTATCCAAGATGGCGTTAATGGCATGCTTGGTTATACCCCAGAAGACTTACGATCCAAGCTTGAGTTGTTACTAAGGGATAAAGAGTTAGCTCGAACCATAGGAGAGGCTGGACGACAAACTGTATTGCATCGTTTCGGCGAATCAAGATTTATCGACGATTGGAACAATCTGTTTCGGGCATTAGCATGAAATTCAGTATAGTGATGTCGTATTTTCGACGACCCCAATTGCTCTGTAGAACACTGGAATCTATTTATAGACAAGCCAATAAACCATGTTACGAAATTATCATCGTTAACGATGATGTTTGTAATAGTCCAAGAGATGATGAGCTAGAGAGAATATGTCGCCTTTACAAAGAAAAAATGCAATGCGATATAAGGTTATTCATCACAGAGCGCACAACCCCATGTCGTGGACCTGCATTACCATGGAATATTGGGGCTAAGTTTGCAAGTGGCGATATTCTAGTAATTCAGAATCCAGAATGTATGCACGTAGGATGCGTGCTGGATAATCTTAAGGCGATATTCGAATTACGCGCAAACCAGTATGTGTCTGTTAGATGTATATCGCTTAAATCTAATGATGACGTGGTGATAGATGCGTGTAACGCTGGATTGTTAGACTACAACAAAATACGTGAATTAGACCATCCAGCAAGACAGGAATATATCGGGCCTACGAATCCCCGATTGTTGTATTTCTGCGGAGCGTTGCCACGACAATTGTTCTATGACGTAGGCGGAATAGAGGAATCATTTGTCAGGCTGGCATACGAAGACGACTTCTTTGTTTACACAGTGCAAAAGAATAATATACCAGCAAATATCGTTGGTAATAAAGAGTGGTATGTTATGCACCAATGGCATCCGACCTATTTGACAAGCGAATATTGGTCGGCGTTACATGAAAGCCAGGGACATTACAATTTGTTGTTGCGACAGATAGACCGGGACCAAAGATCTCCAATCGCAAATCTGGGAAGGCAGTGGGGTGAGTTGGGTTCTGGGCGAGAAATAGTACTATGATAACAGAAAATGACTTTGACTGGTCTGTTACAGAAAGGGATATTGTCATCGTGCTGCCTAGTGTTGGCAGAAAAGTCCAGCTTATTCCTGGGTTAAAGAGATTAATTACAACAACAGCTTTGCCAAAAGAAAACTGGCGTATTGTTGTCATGAACAATTGTTGTCACGAAGACTTGTCAGATCTGCAATGCCTTAATTGTTCGTATTTTACACTATCAAAATCACTACAAACCAACTATCTGAATGGTGGATACGCACGAAATTATGTCCTCAAGAGGCTGAGATCAAAGCGTGTAATATTCCGTGATGCTGAAATTTTTCACGACGGGGACTACCTATCGTATGCTAATCAGTTGCCAGTAGATGCTGTCGGCGAATTATTCGCAGCCAATCAGGTATACTACAATGGGATAGTTGGTGGTGTATCAGTAACCGCTAGCCCAGAAGTTACAAGGGCAATCATTGATAACCCAATGGTTGATCTGCGAACGATAGCTAGAATATTCAGAATGAGATCGTACGAGGGAATGAATGGGTATGGTTGGATTGCCCCGACTAAGATGCTACAAGACATGCGCGGATTCGACGAGGACTTTGACGAATGGGGTATGGAAGATTCAGACATATTCGACAGAATCAAGGCAAGTGGCAGGCCGGTTATACGAATGCCCCAAGGATATCCTGTATATGCAACCCATTTGTTTCATCCACCAGCACCTTTCCCGTCTGGCAAAGCGTGCAGGATATATAAAGAGAAAGATCCGAACCAGTTGATTAGAAACCCTAATGGATGGGGGGAGTGGAAAACATGCGACTAAACCTTGGATGTGGAAACTATATTCGTACTGGCTTTGTAAACGTAGACGTGACACAACAACAATTACCACCGGATCTCTATCGACAGGGAGATATTTCTAATCTTGATTGGCTGTGTAGTAATAGCTCCGTCGAGGAAATGTTGGCACTAAATGTGCTACAATACATACCATATAAGGTCATGGATCAGGTATTATCAAACTGGACAAATAAGCTTTGCAGCAATGGACGCATAAAAATCTTGTCTCCAGATATAAACATACTATGTAAGCTGTTGTGTAATCGCAACATGGATCTAGTAACGTTTTTGGCCAATGTATTTGGCTCGCAAGATCAGATTGTTAACTTTGGAAAATCAGCAACCGGCATGAAAGATATGTGTCGACAACTGGAATCATTAGGGCTAATGGTTGTAGCTGCCAGATATGAGAACACAATGTTTTATGTAGAGGCTATTAAACAATGAAGCTTTGTACACCATGTCAGTCATGTAGCTTTTTATCGAAGGGCGACGGCGCGTGTCTATTGAGTCTATATTGTTGTAAATCGGATGACAATGTAACATACGCTCCAGGTTGTTGTAGGTTTTTTACGAGAACTAAGTTCCCGGATATAGCTACCGCAGTTCGCCACATGAAACAGGCAATGAGTTTTGACTACTCTTTGGTTGTATGTTTTGATAGCAATGTGCATTGTCTGAATGACCTGAACAGGGTGTTTCGCAAAAGCGTTAAATACACCAACGTTGTAGTTGTTGATATGTCGGCGATGTCCGATCATAAAAAGTTGATAGAATTGTCAAAATATTGTGTTGCTAACTCTTGTAAATACAATGTCGTTATCCCCACAGAACCAGTAGTCGCCGACGACCAATTAATTAGACTGGCAATGCCCAGCATAACCCAAAGTTACTTTGTGGTGATAGACGCAAATGAATATATCGACATTGAAACACACAAGAGCGTTGTTGCAGAAACTAATCAGAACTCAAGATTCGTTCGTTGGGATTTTGGAAAGATACATGGCAATACCCTGATATTTTCACAGACATCGATACGTGGTGTGTACATAACTTCGTTTTATAAAGAGATAATGTGTGGAGAGGAAAAATCGTTCAATTCTGTTGTCCGCGAGCTTGAAGCAGATAGTGGTATCAGCTTTATCAGACAACTGGTCGGCCCGGTTAACACAGTAGATAGGACATGATATGCCTAAGATCGGGGCTGTAATCGCAATCACAAAACATAGTCGTCTGTTGCTAGACGGAATAATGTCTATTGCGAAACAGGTTGATAGGGTGGCTGTATTATATAGCGGAGGGAACGACTGTGACTGGGATAAAATAGTAGGCACGGTACTGAACAAGCCTAATTTTGTCGGAGCCATAGTGACCGGAACCATATGCGATAAGCCGTGTATTTGCGTTAAAAGGGATTCGGCTAATAGGTCGTCGTTATTCAATGGTGGGCTTCAGTTATTTGGAGAAGACTACGACTATATAGTAATTACTGATGGCGGTGTAGTATTTAGGCACGATAAGGTCTCTTTGTCGATAGACGCTCTGAGTAAACACGAAATGGCTAGTTGTGTCGTATCTGATTTCTCTGTATTATACGACAACGACGTGTTAATTAGACATTACGAACATCCATTCGATATAATTATGATGAAAGATGGGGTCCACCCAAACATCAATTGTGTTATTAGGCGGCGATGTATGGTGCCATTCAACGAAGAACTTAGTACGCATGACGACTACGAGTGGATTGGTAGGGTTGGTATGACAGGACTAGTTTATCATATTCCAGAATCGCTACACACAATAGCGGCTATGGATAGAATTATAGATCAAGTCACTGTTGACAAGATAAAGGACATAATATTCTCACAATATGGACTTTCTAATGGGTAAAAAGAAGAATAACAGATCAGGTGCAAAGAGAGAATTACAAGAAGCGATGTTCGAACAGTTCGCTGTTAATACTGACGATCCACTAAGGTCTATTGGTATAATTGCCGATCATATATCGGTTTCGCAAAACACTGTCCCAATGATTACTAGTATCAACAGGGTGTGCCAGGAATCTTTTGGGGTAGACATATCTTTGTTCGTCATGCATTTGTATAAACCGTTTGTTACTCCGTTATGCCCAGTATTTGATGTCCGCAAGTTGGCTGGATGGGATGGTCCACTAATAACAACCAGCGCACAATCGACACTTGAAGCACTATCAACTAAATCAGATAGGATAATACATTATGTATGGAAACCAGATTTCATTAACATTGGAAGAGATATAAGGAAGGCTTTCACAGATCCAAGAATTATAATAGTAACACGACATGACGACTATACAGATTTAATCAATACAGAATTCGGTTTAAGTATAAACAATATTTCGATGCCAGATTTTGATGCTACAAAACTAATAAGGCTTGCACTAACATGATATTTGTTAAAGCCCGTATGTGTCCATTGGTAGAACATTCATGGTTGTTATTGATAGACGATTCTTCTCTTGGATATGCAAAAAGAAAGATCGATTCGATAAATAGGGCTGCATGCGAATCATTATATTGTCACGGTAGTAATGTTTTTGTTATAGAAAAACGTATACAGGCAACAGAACACCTATTGTCTGTTATAGATTCAAGAATCGGCTGGTTCATGAATTCTTTTGGTGGAATGTGTCCGAATATCTATGACGAATTATGCAAGGTAGAGGCAGATGATTTTCCGCTACAGTTTAAACCATCTGATATAAAAATAACAAAGTTTGATGATGGAAAACATTGGTATACTATATTTCCTAATGGAGAACGTTTGAAATATAATGGTATGTTTAAATGGTCTACGCCTGAATTAGCGAGGTCGGCTGTTAAAAGGTTTTGTGGAGAATAAAATGGGTAAATACATTTCCCAGATGACTGTGGGGGAATTGCGAGAAGAGTTGTCGCAGCACGGATTGTCGCGAGATGATTTGCGCGGAATACGAAAACCGGATCTAAAATTAATGCTTAAGTCCAGTCGTAAGGGTGAGCCCAACACGAATTGTAAAATTGTCGATGATGGAGTTATTGTGTCAAACGAAGACACGAGCAAGAAAGAAGATGTTATCAAAAGCCATCCGGATCAAAACTCTGTTGAGTGGACGCAATATGTTTTGGGGTTATTTAACAACGACGAATTAGAAAACCAGAATCCAAAAGTTGATGGACTAAGGAGAATTGCGTCTATGTTGATTGGTCCAATTGTCGAAGAAGGGAGCGAGCTAGTTTCTCCACCATCTTTGGATAATGGACAAAGAGCGTGTGTAAAAGCGTGGGTGATATTTTATCACAAGAAACTGGGTCGTACCATACGATTTGAGGGATTGGCAGACGTATGCAGCGACAATTGCGACGAAACATTCGCTAGGTTTCCAACAAGCACAGCAGAAACGCGCGCTAGGGGGCGGTGTTTTAGAATGGCTTTGCAACTAAGGAAAGTTATAGCTGCCGAAGAGGCCAACTTTGAGTTACCTGAAAATGGCAATGATAAAGATGTGGTGATTCAGGTTGGGCAGATATCCGTTATTCAGTTAATGGCAGATAGACTTAATGTAAGTATTCCAAAACTATTAAACCATTTGGATCTAAATAAGTCCGATCTACAATCCCTAACTAAGGTTGAGGGACTAATAGTTGTTAAGCATCTTAATTCCATACAGCAAACCGGACATATCCCAGAGTCAATCGCAAGATAGGAGCAAAGATAGACATGGCATTTGTAAGAACAACATACCAATTTAAGTTGTATAAGCCACGAAATGGTGGTGGTGGCTGTGCGTCGTCGTGGGATTTTAGCACAAAGAATCAGTGTGTGTTTGTGGAAATGGCTAAGCAGAATGTCGCCAATGATGACAATGGAAATACTACATTTGATTGGAAGTCTCCACTGCGCGTTAAACTTGGAGTATCAGATATCGGAGAAATCATGAGTGTCTTGGAAAAACGCCAAAATGGAGTTGGCGCATTGCCGGATACACACGGCAAACACAAGGGGCTATTCCATCGTAACGACAAAGGAAATGTAGTGTTGTCATTTGATACTGGGCAAACTACCGGCTTCAGTATAAGAATAAGCTCTAAGAAAAAAAACGACAAAGATCCGGTTGCGCTTTCGCATAGTATTACGAACGGGGAGGCTTGTGTGCTACTATCGCTTTTAAGAGCGGCAATAGTTAGTATCTATAAATGGAATGCTACGATCCAGGAACAGTAATTTTATCTAATGTTTTTTCTATGCGTACCAGGATCGCCTTAATAACGGCTATATCCTGAGAAACCACGTTCCATTGATTGCTCATCGAATCCAGTTGTTCATTATGGGCAGAGATTGTTTTCTCAACACAATCCATTCTATCCTTAACTTGCTGATAGTTACCAGCAACGCCGTTTATAATACACAGTAGGGATGTAATGGCCAATACTATTGCAATTATCGATCCAATCCTTTTGATCCTCGGCATTGTTTAACTCCCCAAAAAAAGATGGGGCTATGGTGGTCGGTGGCACCAACGCCCCATTAGTTTTTGTTACAGATACTCTAACTCAACATACAGACCGAATTGAGTCTTAGAACCAATTGAGTTCGGGCTTGCCGATATCGCCACGTACCAGTCATGCTGCGTAGCCTGTGTATCAGCGCCAGATGGTCTAGCGCCATCAACGCCTGGACTACTTACGAGATCCAGATACGAACCTGATCCATAGGCATTAACCCATGTCTCGTCTCCAGAACCAGCACAATCCCAGCCTTCCCATGGGTGAATTAGTTCACCAACATAACATGTCACGCCAGATGGATTGTTGTTTTTGCTTACACGATCAAACACGCGCAGTTGCGCGTTTTGTGTTTTGACCGGGGTGTCGAATGTAAATCGTACATTCAAGGCACCAGATGCATTCTGTATACTGGTAAGTTCTGTGTCAAAAGTATCGTTCCATCTAACGCCAGAAGTTGTTGCCAACTTCTTAGTGTTGTTCGCTACTGGACCCTGAACTGAACCATCTGAGCTAGTGATATACGTTGAATCTTGATACTGTCCGACCTGTACCGACGTACCAAAACTAGCCCCATAGAATCCCAATCCAGACCCAGCTAGCGACACCGCAGTTTGACCTGCAAAGAAATTAATCGCTGCTGCCATATAAAGTTACCTCCT
>Ga0172380_10003584_pt1 | contig 21107 bp, 16 predicted proteins | sample Leawe162metaG_FD_119747 | JGI IMG/M metagenome (GOLD analysis project Ga0172380, IMG submission 119747) | Leachate microbial communities from a municipal landfill in Southern Ontario, Canada - Leachate well 162 metaG | ecosystem: Engineered > Solid waste > Landfill > Unclassified | place... | reverse complement strand
GCTCGCCGTGGCGCTTGATCCAGAGGCGGATTTTCCCCTCGTGGACAGCAAGGTTGCACCGGGCTTGACTGAGAATCAGTTAGCCACCTGGATCACTGCGGCCGAACCACTGATCGAAAGCTATTTCGAACTTGAGAATCCGCAGCGCCTTGAACCACGTGCTCGCGAAATGCGTGTCGAGGTTCAGCTGGAAGACGGACCGCCGCTGCGGGGAATCATCGACCGGGTCGATGTTGCACCGGACGACCGAGTCCGGGTTGTTGACTACAAGACCGGGCGCTCCCCCGGTCAGGGTTTCGAACAGCGTTCGCTGTTCCAGATGCGGTTCTATGCGCTGATGTTGTGGCGACTTAATGGAACGATCCCGAGCCGCCTTCAGCTGATCTATCTAGGTGACTCGCAGGTCCTCACGTACGATCCGACCGAAGACGAACTCGTCTCGTTCGAGAAGACCCTGCGCGCGCTGTGGACCACAATCACCCGCGTGGCGGCTCAGGGCAATTGGCAAGCAAAGGAATCACGTCTATGCAATTGGTGTGATCACCACGCCAAGTGTCCCGCAAAAGGTGGGACGCCGCCGCCGCTGCCAATCGACCTGACGTCACGCTAGGCGAACCAGGCAGCTACGAGTCTTGTGTTGCCACGAGGTCTTGCAGTCGGGCGAGGTCAAGGCCCTCCACTGTCGACACAACCAATTGCCGGTCCATTGCGGCGATATCTCCCAGTTGGGGGATTGCGACCACGTAACACCCAGCGCGATGCGCTGATTCGATGCCGGTCATTGAGTCTTCCAGCACCACAGTGTGCCGAGGATTCACCCCGAGTTGCTCGCACGCCGTCAAGTACGGGAGCGGGTGCGGCTTGTTTTCTTCGATCTCGTCACCAGCCACAATCACGTCGAATTCCATCGAGGTGGACTCGAGAACAATCTCAATGAGTTGACGGAACGAGTTTGTGACAAGCCCGGTGTGAATCCCCGCCGCGCGCACTTCGTCATAGAGGGCACGCACACCTGGCTGAACGGTTAGGGGTTCAGCACGCATGAGTTCATCAATCGAGCTCACGAGTTTTGCGCCGACCTCGTCGACCGTCACGCCCGCCTTGCTTGCCATGTACTCCGCGACCGCATCGAAGGGACCACCGAGTGCGAAGCGTTGTTCCTCTTCAGTCCACTCCGAGCCGAACGAAGCCATCGTTATCGACTCGGACGCATGCCACAACGATTCGGTCTCAACCAACGTGCCATCCATGTCAAACAGAACTGCCGCAAGTTCATTCACCGCGACATTCTTGCCTACTTCAGATGTCTACGTGGCGTTGAAGTAGCTCGCCTGCGGATGGTGGAAGATCAACGCTGAGGTCGACTGCTCCGGGTGCAGCTGGTATTCCTCGCTGAGTTCCACACCGATCCGTTCAGGATTCAAGAGTTCGAACATCACGGTCTGCTGTTCAAGATCGGGACAAGCTGGATACCCAAACGAGAAGCGTTCACCTGCGTACTCCTGCTTCAGGATCGCGGTGATCTCAGGTGCGTCCGCCTCGGCAATGCCCAACTCACCGCGAACCCGTGAGTGCCAGTATTCGGCCAATCCCTCTGCAAGCTGGACCGAAAGCCCGTGCAATTCAAGGTAGTCGCGGTAGGAGTTGTCGGCAAACAGGACTTCGGTCGCCTTCGATACCTTCGCGCCGACTGTGGCTACTTGCATCTCCAGCACATCGACCTCGCCAGGCGCCAACTTCTCAATCGGGCGCAGGTAGTCGGCAAGGCACAGGAATCGCCCGTGCTGCTGACGGGGGAAGCTCAACCGAGCGAACTCGTCAGGCCTGGTTCCTTCGGCAAGTGATCCCATCTGTGTGGGATCACCGAGAATGACGTCGTTCCCGTCCGCCCACGCTGGGTAGTACCCGTACACCACCGCGGCCTCGAGCAAATTCTCGGTTTGCAGCTTGTCCAGCAACGCACGGAGCCGCGGACGACCCTCGGTTTCCACCAATTCGTCGTACGTTGGCCCGCCATCTTTGCGGGACGGGGTTAGTCCCCACTGTCCGCGGAACAAGGCGCGTTCATCGAGGTACTTGGTGTACTCGGCCAGGGGAATCCCCTTGACTACGCGGTCGCCCCAGAACGGCGGCGTCGGCAGCGGGTTGTCATCGGCAATTGCAGATCGCCTCGGGACGTCAACGGGATCAACCTGGCGAGTAGAACGTGTGCGGACGCGTCGCTCACGGCGGGCTGGCAACTGTGCGCCTTCGTCTCCTCGTTTGACGGCCATGATGGCGTCCATGAGATTCAGGCCTTCAAATGCGTCGCGTGCGTAGCGGACTTCACCGTCGAACATGTCGGCAAGATCCTGTTCAACGAAGGCGCGGGTTAGGGCCGCTCCCCCGAGCATGACGGGCCATTGCTCCGCGACGCCGCGTTGGTTCATCTCGGTGAGGTTGTCCTTCATGATCACCGTGGACTTCACAAGCAGCCCGGACATGCCGATCGCGTCCGCGTTGTGCTCTGCGGCCGCCTCTAGGATCGTGTTGATCGGCTGCTTGATGCCGATATTCACCACCTCATAGCCGTTGTTCGTCAGGATGATGTCAACGAGGTTCTTACCGATGTCGTGTACGTCGCCCTTTACTGTGGCCAGCACCAAACGACCCTTACCGCCGTCGCCAGAACGCTCCATGTGGGGCTCAAGGAAGGCAACAGCTTGCTTCATCACCTCTGCGCTTTGAAGTACGAATGGCAACTGCATCTGGCCTGAGCCGAACAACTCACCGACGGTCTTCATGCCGGACAGCAGAGTCTCATTGACGATCTGGAGAGCGGTCTTCTCCTTGAGTGCCGCTGCCAGATCGTCTTCTAGCCCGACCCGTTCACCATCAACTATTCGGCGCTCCAAACGCTCGAACAGCGGGAGTTTGGCCAATTCCTCGGCCCGGCTCGCGGACGTACTCTGTGCGTCGACACCATCAAAGAGTTCGAGGAACTTCGACAGTGGGTCGTACTCAATGTTGCCATCCGCGTCATACCTGCGGCGGTCGTAGACAAGATCCAACGCCACCTCGCGCTGTTCATCTTCGATCCGCGCCATCGGCAGGATCTTCGAAGCATGAACGATCGCGGAGTCCAACCCCGCATCGCGGCATTCGTTGAGGAACACCGAATTGAGCACCTGCCGCGCCGCTGGATTCAACCCGAACGAGACGTTGGACAACCCAAGTGTCGTTTGCACCTGCGGGTACAGCGCCTTGATTTGTTTGATCGCTTCGATCGTCTCGATCCCGTCCCGGCGAGTCTCTTCCTGCCCTGTGGCGATCGGGAAGGTCAGCGCATCGACGATGATGTCGCCGACGTTCATTCCCCAGTTCGTTGAGAGATCCTCGATGAGTCGGGTCGCAACCCGAACCTTCCACTCGGCGTCACGTGCTTGGCCTTCTTCATCAATCGTCAGCGCGACAACAGCAGCGCCGTGTTCGCGAATGATCGGCATGATCCGCTGGAACCGCGAGCCGGGTTCGGCACCATCTTCATAGTTCACGGAGTTGACCACACACCGGCCCCCGAGGAGTTCAAGTCCCGCCTCGATCACCTCCGGTTCGGTGGAATCCAACATGATCGGTAGCGTCGATGCCGTGGACAAGACGCCGGCGAGCTGCTTCATGTCCGCCACGCCGTCGCGGCCAACGTAGTCAATGCAGAGATCGAGGAGGTGGGCGCCATCGCGCGCCTGATCTTTGGCAATCTCGACGCAATCATTGATGCGACCCTCGACCATTGCCTCTCGGAACGCCTTGGATCCGTTGGCATTCGTGCGTTCACCAATCGACAGATATGTCGCGTCTTGCTTGAATGGCACAGCTTGATAGACCGACGAGACGCTAGGCAGAGCCTCTGGAGTGCGAGCGACTGGGGCTCGGCCATTGATGCGTTCGACCACAGCCTTGAGGTGCGCGGGGGTGGTACCGCAACAGCCCCCAACCAGATTCACTCCGTACTCACGAGCGAACCGGTCGTGAGCATCAGCCAATTCCGACGGTTGTAGTGGGTAGTACGCGCCGTCAGACGTCAGCTGGGGTAAGCCTGCATTCGGCATCACCGAAAGGCCAACTCTTGCTTGCTGAGACAACACCCGTAGGTGCTCGCTCATCTCCGCCGGCCCTGTCGCGCAGTTCATGCCGATGAGGTCGATCCCCAGTGGTTCAAGGGCGACGAGCGCTGCCGAGGTCTCGGTGCCAACGAGCATCGTGCCGGTGGTCTCGACGGTGATCTGAACGATGAGCACCGCCGACGAGCCCACAGCGTTCATCGCTCGTCGTGCACCCACGAGGGCAGCTTTGGCTTGCAGTACATCTTGGACGGTCTCGACGAGCACTGCATCCACCCCGCCCGCGAGCATGCCTTCAACCTGTTGTTGGTAGGCATCCCGCAGGAGTGCGTAAGGTGCGTGGCCAAGCGTTGGCAACTTGGTGCCAGGCCCAACAGATCCGACAACGAACCTCGGCCGTTCCGGAGTCGACCACGCATCAGCGGACTCGCGGGCGATGCGTGCACCAGACTGAGCAAGTTCTTCGATCCGATCGGTGATGTCGTACTCGGCCAAGTTCGCCCAGTTCGCGCCGAAAGTGTTCGTCTCGACCAAATCGACACCAACCTCGAAGTACGCGTCATGGACTGAACGCACAACTTCTGGGCGCGTGACGTTGAGGATCTCGTTGCACCCCTCGTAGCCCTGAAAGTCCTCAAGGGTGAGGTCATGAGCTTGCAACATCGTTCCCATCGCACCATCTGCAACAAGAACCCTGGACTTTAGTGCTTCGCGAAGTCTCGCGCCTTGGTCAGCCATAGTGCGACAAAGACTACCTGTGGGCACAAACAGGCATACGCTTACTTACGGCGCGGTTGCGCAGATCGTTGGGCGAACAAGGAGTTGCGAGTGATCGAGTGGGAGCGAACCCCGAAACTGCGGTCTCCAGTGCTAGTCACTGCGTTCGAAGGCTGGAACGATGCCGGCGAAGCAGCCACAGATTCGATCGACCATATGCGCCAGATCTGGGGCGCCGAACTCCTCGGCGAACTCGAGCCTGACGACTACTACGACTTCCAAGTCACTCGGCCCCATATTCGCATCGACGATGTGAAGCGTTCGATCACCTGGCCTACCACCCGCTTCTACCTCGCCCGTGGCCCAGAACGGGACTTCGTACTCGTCCACGGCATCGAGCCAAATATGCGTTGGCGAGCGTTCTGCAGCGACATCCTCGAAGTCGCTGATGACCTTGAAGTTGAACTCGTCGTCAACCTCGGGGCACTCCTGGCAGATGTCCCCCACACTCGCCCGGTGCCACTGACGGGATTCGCGTCGGCACCGGAATTGATCGCGGACTTGGGACTCGAAGAATCGGGGTACGAAGGCCCTACGGGAATCGTTGGAGTTCTACAGCACACGTGTGATGTGTCCGGGATGCCGTCAGTTTCGCTGTGGGCAGCAGTCCCCCACTACGTCTCGCAAAGCCCGTGCCCCAAGGCGGCCCTGGCGTTGCTCAATCGTCTCGAAGACATCACCGCGACGACCATCACGACGAGCGAACTCGCTGATGAAGCGGCAGCTTGGCAGCGAGGTGTGGAAGAGATGGCCGAAGAAGACGAAGAAGTCCGCGAATATGTGGAACGCCTCGAACGGGCACGCGACAGCGAGGACCTCACGGCAACCAGCGGAGACGCGATCGCCGCTGAGTTCGAGAGGTACCTACGCCGCCGCAACCCCTAGTCGCCCTGGCGCTCCTTCTTACTTCTTGGCGCGATAACGCGCTGCCAATGCCAACGTCGAGGCGTCCAACGAATCGTCCTGAGCACCATCTACGAGCACAGGAACAATCTTCTTCGCCATCAACTTGCCGAGCTCGACACCCCATTGGTCAAACGAGTCGATTCCCCAGATCACACCTTCAGTGAAGACGGCATGTTCGTAGAGAGCAACCATCGCACCTAACGTCTTTGGGTCGAGCTTGTCAGCCATGATCGTGTTCGACGGCCGGTTGCCTTCCATCACCTTGTGGGGCACAACCTCTGCAGCAACGCCTTCGGCAGCAACTTCTTCGGCGGTCTTGCCGAACGCAAGCGCGGCGGATTGAGCAAGGACGTTTGCGATGAGTAGATCGTGGTGATCCGGGGCATCGATCGCAGGAACCTTGTTCAGCGGCTGGGCGAAGAACAAGAAGTCGCACGGGATGATCGACGTGCCTTGATGGATGAGTTGGTAGAACGAGTGTTGACCGTTCGTGCCTGGTTCTCCCCAGTAGATCGGGCCCGTTTCGTAGGTGACCCGCGTTCCGGAGAGGGTCACGTGCTTGCCGTTCGACTCCATCGTCAACTGCTGCAAGTACGCGGGAAAGCGCTTGAGATATTGCTCGTACGGAAGCACGGCAACGGTCGCACAGTCCAGGAAGTTCCGGTTCCAGACACCCAGCAGACCCATAAGTGCAGGCAGGTTCGACTCAAGCGGTGCTGTTCGGAAGTGTTCATCCATTGCATGGAATCCGGCCAGCAGGTCAGCAAAGCCATCGGGACCGATCGCAATCATCGTTGAAAGGCCGATCGCGGAATCCATCGAGTAGCGTCCGCCAACCCAGTCCCAGAATCCGAACATGTTCGCGGTGTCGATGCCGAACTCCGAGACCCCGTCAGCGTTCGTCGATACCGCAACGAAGTGCTTGGCTACCGCAGATTCGTCGCCGAGTTGGCTCAGCGCCCACGTCTTCGCCGAGTGCGCGTTGTTCATCGTCTCTTGGGTGGTGAATGTCTTCGACGAGATAATGAAGAGGGTCTCCGCAGCTGAGAGATCTGCAACCGCCTCAGCGATGTCGGTGCCATCGACATTCGAGACGTAGCGGAAGTCTAGATCACGCGGGATGTAGTGACGCAGTGCCTCGTGTGCCATAACCGGGCCGAGGTCCGAGCCACCGATTCCGATGTTGACAATCGTCTTGATTGACTTGCCGGTGTGCCCCTTCCACTCGCCCGAACGAATCTTGTTGGCGAACGCGCCCATCTTGTTGAGCACGTCATGTACGTCGGCGACAACGTCTTGACCATCGACGTTTAGCGTCGCGGTGCTCGGCAGGCGCAATCCCGTGTGGAGCACAGCTCGGTCTTCAGTCACGTTGATGTGTACGCCGCTAAACATCGCTTCGGTACGCGCTCGCAGGTCGCGTTGTTCAGCAAGTTCGAGCAGGAGGGCAATCGTGTCCTTGTTCACCCGCTGCTTCGAGTAGTCGAGGAACAGGCCCGCACCTTCGGCCGTGAAGTCGTCTGCCCGTGACGGTTCCTGTTCGAAGAAGTCGCGAAGGTGAGTCTGACCAACCTGCTCGTGGTGCGCGCGCAGTTGGTTCCACGCGGGCGCCGAGGTCAGACCATCTGGATCGTATTCGGACACTTTTACTCCTAGTCGTCGAGACACAAATGAGAAGTGAGGTGAATGCTCTGGTGCCAGTTACAGAGTGGGCTCGCGCCAACCGCCGTGCGAGGCAGTCATGTCGATAGCGCGCTTTGGCCCCCAAGTTCCTGGCTGATAAATCTCGGGAGGGGTGTCCATTTCCAAAATGGGCTGGACAATCCGCCACGTCTCTTCGACAGTCTTTTCATCCGGGAACAGGTCTCGCCGACCAGACATCGCGCTGGTGAGAAGCAGTTCGTAAGGCTCGGGTACATCGCCGAGTGCTTTCGCGAAGTCAACGCCGAGTTGTACAGGTTCGAGATTGTCAACGCCAGGGGTCTTGACGCGCACGCTCAATGAGACGCCCGGATCATTCCCGAGTCGGAGCACCACGTCGTCGTGCCACTTCGATTCACGCATCCGACCGACGATGTAGAGCGGCTTGAGCTTCTTCATCCGAACAACCACTTCGGTTGCTTTGACGGGCAGGTTCTTGCCGGCGCGGATGAAGATCGGCACGCCGCCCCAACGCCAACTGTTGATGAGAAGCTTGAGCGCAACAAAAGTCTCGGTCGTTGAACCTGGCTTGACACCCTTGACGTCCTGGTAGCCGGCGTACTGGCCGCGGACCACGTGCGCCGGATCTGCATCGGGCATTGCCTTGAAGATGTCGAGCCGTGGTGCTGCAATCGTGTCGACCGGAACTTCCATCGTGACAAGTGCAAGGACCTGCATGAGGTGGTTCTGCACGACGTCGCGGATCGTTCCGACCGGGTCGTAGAAGGAGCCGCGATCTTCCACGCCGAAGTTCTCCGACATGGTAATCATGATGCTGTCGACGTAGTGGTTGTCCCACGTGGGCTCGAACATCGTGTTGCCGAATCGCAGGTACAAGACGTCCTGGACTGGTTCCTTGCCCAAGTAATGATCGAGCCTGAAGATCTGCTCTTCACTCATGATCGTGTGCAGCGTCCGGTTGAGGTCTACTGCAGTGGCGTAGCTCGTTCCAAACGGCTTCTCGAACACGACGCGTGCGGCTCCGTGCAGGAGGTCTGCGTTGTAGAGATGCTGCGCGACGATGACGAACAGTTGAGGTGGAACTTCCAAGTAAAACGTGGCCGCCACGCTGCCCTTGAGAGCCTTCTTCAACCTCGAATACAGCTTGGGATCGTTAAAGTCTCCGTGAACATAGGAGAGCCGTTCGGCCAATCGAGTGAACACCGTCTCATCGATGTTCCCCTCAACCGTCTGGATCGATTCGCGTGCATGGTTGATGAGCTGCTCATGGGTCCAGTCATCAAATGCAACGGTAATCACCGGAACATTCAGCATCCCGCGCCGCTCAAGGCGGTACAACGATGGCAGGGTCATCTTCTTTGCGAGGTCCCCGGTGATGCCGAAAATGACCAAACGATCCGCTTCTTGCAGAGCCATCAAGTCCGCCTTTCCTCTAGTCTCGCGATGACCTTAGCGAGCGGAAGTCGGCGTTGCCGGACTTGCTGCTCGCATCGAGACAAGTTGGAGGAAGTTACGTGGCCACGGACTCACCAAAACAGTTGGGAATGATCGGGCTAGGGCGCATGGGCGCCAACATCGTGCGCCGCATCATGCGCGATGGGCACAGCGCGGTCGTCTTCGACACCGACCCGGCGGCCGTCGCCGACCTGGTTAAGGATGGCGCCGTCGGTGCGAGCAGCATCAAGGAATTTGTTGAAAAGCTCGACCGCCCTCGCAACGCCTGGATCATGGTTCCGGCTGGCAAAATCACTGATGCAGTCATCAAGGAAGTTGCCGAAGCTCTCGAAGAAGGCGACACCATCATCGATGGCGGCAACTCGTACTACCGGGACGACATCCGTCACGCAAATATGCTGCGCGAAAAGGGCATCCACTTCATCGACTGTGGAACCTCGGGCGGCGTGTGGGGCCTCGAGCGCGGCTACTGCCTGATGATCGGTGGAGAAGACGAACAGGTCGACAATCTCAATCCGATCTGGCAGTCCATCGCACCTGGAGTCGGCGACGTCGAACGGACGCCCGGTCGCACTGGTGAGCTTGCACCTGAAGAACAAGGGTGGCTGCACTGTGGCCCCAACGGTGCAGGTCACTTCGTGAAGATGGTCCACAACGGCATCGAATACGCAATGATGAGCGCGTTTGCCGAGGGCCTCAACATCCTCAAGAACGCCGATGCTGGCAAGGTCAATCGCGACCAAGATGCAGAGACCGCTCCGCTGGAGCACCCAGAGTTCTACCAATTCGACATGGACCTCACGAAGATCTCTGAAGTCTGGCGTCGTGGTTCCGTGGTTGGCTCCTGGCTGCTCGACCTCACCGCGATCGCACTGCTGGAATCACCAAACCTTGACGAGTTCGGTGGACGAGTTTCGGACTCCGGTGAAGGCCGTTGGACGAGCATCGCTGCGATCGAAGAGGGTGTCCCGGCGGATGTGCTGACGGCGTCGCTCTACGCGCGATTCCAGTCACAGGGCAACGGCACGTTCGCCAACAAGATTCAGTCGGCCCAACGCAAGCAGTTCGGTGGGCACGACGAGAAGAAGTAACACTGGGCCGGTTGCCACTGCCTCATCGAGCTGGGCGACATTGGCCTGAAGGTGGTCGGCGAGAGCCGGTGGCCCATTTCGAACACTGCGTCGCTTTGACGTTTATCGAAATGGGCCGCCGGCTCTCGCCTTCTGTTTGCCCGTTGGGTGATTGGTGACGCTGCCAGGATGGTGGAGTCTGGTCGCTCAGCGACCACATTTCACCTCTCCGTGCGACATTCGCGTAGCGGCTACTGCTAGAGGGCGATGCCTAGGAGCGCGTCTGTGGTGCGGGAGATGATGCCGGGGGCGCCGGGGTCGTCCCCGGGAGTGGTCGCTTGAAGCTCCGCCCAGCGGTCGATGGCTGCGATCGCTGCGGTGGTGTCCAAGTCACCAGCTAGCGCTGTGCGAACTGCGGCTAGCGTCTCGTCGGCGCTCGGTCCCGTCGGAGGCGCCACTGCTTCACGCCAACGCTTGAGCCGTGCCTGAGCCTCGCGGAGGTTGCTGTCGGTCCACTCCCAGTCGGTGCGGTAGTGGTTTTGCAAGAGGGCTAGGCGGATAGCCATCTCGTCAACGCCGGATTCGAGCAGTTTCGAGACGAACACGAGGTTCCCTCGTGACTTGCTCATCTTCTCGCCGTCGAGCGCAACCAGACCCGCGTGGACGTATGCCTTGGCGTACGGCTGCTCGCCGGTGAGCACTTGACCTTGAGATGCACTCATCTCGTGGTGCGGAAAGATCAGATCGTTGCCGCCGCCTTGCACGTCGAACGACATTCCAAGGTGGTCCAGCGCGATCGCGACACACTCGATGTGCCAACCGGGTCGCCCAGCACCCACAACCGAGTCCCAGCTTGGCTCCCCCTCGCGAGCGCCGCGCCAAAGGAGGCAGTCGAGTTGGTTGCGCTTGCCTGGACGGTCAGGGTCTCCCCCACGTTCGGCGAAGTAGGCGAGTTCCGTCGTGGTGTCGTAGTGGCCGACTTGACCGAAGTTTGGATCGCTGGTGACATCGAAGTAAATGTCCTCATCGACGTAGTAGGCAACGCCCGCATCCAGCAATGCACGCACCCTGATGGCGACATCTTGAATTGAGTCGACGACTGAAACGAAGCTTGTTGGCGGCAGGATTCGTAACGCCGTCATATCGTCGCGAAACAGCTGAATCTGATCGGTTGCCAGATCGTGCCAGTCCACACCGGTAGCGGAAGCCCGCTCCAGGAGCGGGTCGTCAATGTCTGTCACATTCTGCACATAGCTAACTGCCGCACCTTGATCGCGCCACTGGCGGTTGATCAGATCGAATGTCAGGTACGTCGCAGCATGGCCAATGTGGGTGGCGTCGTACGGAGTAATCCCGCAGACATACATCCGAGCGTGACGACCTACCTCAACCGGTTTCAGGGCCCTGGTTGCCGTGTCGAAGAGTTGCAATGGGTGCGGCGCTCCGGGCAGCGCTGGCAAGGAAACCTCGGGCCATGAATACACGTGCGCGACCCTACCTTGAGCCCTAGAAGATCGGCCAAGGAACTGCCGGGCCATCATCGCGTGGCACAGGGAAACAACCACGCTCAATCAGCTCTCGTGCTCGCGTGTTGACGCCTGCCAAGCACTCATCGGTGAGGTGCGCCGACACGGAACGTGCAAAGCCGTCGAACCGGTTGAGAAACGAGGCAATGTCTTTCGCGATAGATGGTGGCAGTTCCCTATCAGCGAAGCCCCACAATACGGTCCGCAACTTGGGCTCGGTGTGGAACGTCAGCCCGTGATCAATTGCCCAAAGTCTTGGTGTCTCCTCGTCGGTCGCGACGATGAGATGTCCGGCCTTGCGGTCGGCGTTGTTCGCGAGATGGTCGAATATCGCAAGGCGTTGCAGCGCGACATCGTCGGCATGCGCGAGCACCACCTCAGATCCTGCGGAGTCGACTCCTTGGAGTATGGCTAGCCAACCCGTTGGAACGGTCGTTGGCGCGAACAGCGAAATGTAGTCATCGGGTGTGCCGCCATCGATCCACAGTTGGCACATTCCTGGACCTGCGGGTCCATCATCGCGCCACACGGTCATCGGGATTTGGTCCCAGCCAAGGAACGCACTCAGGTGGTACGCAGCGACCTCGCGACGACCAAGTTCGCCGTCTGGAAAGTCCCACAGGGGACGTTCACCAGCAGCCGGTTTATAGACCACCCGGCGCGTCTCGCCCGACACGACGAGATCAGCTACCAGCGCATTGTTGCTCGAATCAACCAAACGACCGACCACGTCAATTGGGTCGATTGTCAGCGCGATGCTCAGGCTAGCGTCGGTAGCCATTTGCTCGCGGACAGATATGGCCGTCAGGATCAAGCGGTAGATGGCAGAACGGGCAAGGTGGGCGACCTGCAGCCACTACACGTTCCGTTCTGCGCGCGAAAGCGCGAGCTTGTGTCGCAGTCAGGCGAACTCGTAGACAGTCTGGTGCGTTCTCGTCCGAGTCGTCTTCGATGTCGGGAACGTCATCGCTCGCGCCACCGTGAGCCTCGATGATGACGCGGTCAGTCGCGGCATTCCACCCTAGGCCCAATGCGCCAACGCGAAAGTCCTCGCTGATGGGAGTCTCTAGCGGCTCGTTGTCTTCTATGGCGGCGAGTTCCGCCATAGAAGACACATCGGGGTGCCGCCGAGTGACTTCGTCGAGCAATTCAAGTGTCTTTTGGGCCAACAGTTCGGCTTGTTCCTTTTCCAAGACGACAGAGGTGATACGCGTCCCTGAGCGGGCCTGCAGATAGAAGACTCGTTCGCCCGGTTGGCCAACGGTGCCGACGACGAACCGCTCCGGAGGGTCATATAGGTACACATTGCGAGCCACTTGGTGAGCCTACTTTCGCTTCTTAGCGGAACCCGCTCCGCCACCGACAGGCGCGTCGGAGGTAGCCGGGATGCCCATCGACGCGGACATTGCGAGCTGGTCAGTCAGGTTGCTGAAACGCAGGAATGGTCGAGTGGGGGTGTAGTCAATTGCGCTCACTGATCCAGGGTCGACCACAATCCGTTGGAACAGGTCCAGATGAAGGCCCAGGGCATCAGCAATGATCGATTTGATGACATCGGCATGGCTCACTACGAGCACGATTGCGTTCGGCCCGGACTCCTCGCGAGCAACGTCGACCCAGCCACGAATTGCCGATACTGCACGTTGCTGCGCAGCGGACATCGACTCACCGTTGGGGAAGGTCACACTCGAAGGATGGGACTGCACGACGCTCCACAGCGGCTCGTTTGCGAGGCGCTTGAGCTTCTTACCGCTCCAGTCGCCGTAGTCGCATTCGATGACGCCTTTGTCCTTCGCCAGTCGGACTCGCCCATCAAGTTCGCCAGCGATCAGCTTTGCCGTCTCGACCGTTCGGGATAGCGGACTCGCCACCAAATGTGTCACCGGGACTGACCGCAGCGCTTTGCCGACAGTTACTGCCTGTGCAACACCGGCATCATCCAGATGAATGTTTGGTAGCCGCCCGGCTAACACGCCAGACGCATTCGCCGTCGTACGGCCATGGCGCACCAGCAGGACTCTAGTCACGCCCACAGCCTACGGCTCAGCAGTCGCTTGCAGTCGTTCAGTGCAGGAACAATTGCGGCGTGATTGAGATTATGGGCGCGTTCAAGGCTGGTGCTATCGCACCTTCCTTGACGGTTCCGTCGCCTGCGTTCGGGAGCATCCCCGGAAGCCCAGATATCGGCGATGCGGTTCGCGAATGCGCGAATGCGGCGGGCGTGGGCAGCGGTGCCTTTGTGTGGATCGCGTTGTTCGAGCCAACCAAGGTGGAGATGGAACTCGTCGCGAAGACGTTTGATCTGCCGCGGCTCCAAGTCGAAGACGCAATCAACTACCGGCAACGCGCGAAGCTCGAGTTCGATGATGAGCGCGCGTTTGCCGTTTTCAAACTGTTGGAGTACGTCGAACTCACGAGCGATATCGAGACAGGGCAAATGGCCGTGTTTGTCGGGCCGCACTACGTTGTAACGGTTCGGCACCGATCGAGCGGAAGTATGCGGTGGGTGCTCGATAACGTCGACGAAACGCGTGCCCTCGCAGAACATGGTCCGCTCGCGATTCTGCATGCGGTCCTCGACCATGCGGTCGATGAGTACCTCGACGTGATCGACCAGGTCTCCGCCGACATCGAGAAGATCGAAGAATCGGTGTTTTCGCCGACGCGCTCCGACGAAATCACCGCGATCTACGAACTGAAACGCGAGAACCTCGAGATCCGCCGCGCGATTTCGCCGATGGTTCAGGTAGCGAATAGTCTGACTGGAGCTGAACACACACGGCTACCGGAGCAATTGCGGCCTTACTTCAGCGACCTCGCAGATCACGTCCTGCGGGCAGGTGACGGCGTCGACAACAACGACAGTTTGCTCTTCACCATATTGATGGCATCCACCGCCCAAGCAGACCTGCAACAAAATGCGGACATGCGCCGCATATCTGCTTGGGTGGCGATTGCTGCCGTCCCGACCATGGTTGCGGGAATCTACGGGATGAACTTTGACGACATGCCCGAACTTCACCAGGCCTGGGGATACCCCGCGGTGCTGTTGCTCATGGCGTCAGTGTGCAGCTTCATGTACACAAAGTTCAAGAAGTCCGGTTGGCTCTAGCCCGACGCGAGCACTCCGGCCCCAAGTAGCGCGAAGATTCCCAGTCCGACGATGATCCGGTACACCGTAAACACGAGGACCGAGTGGCTGGTCAGCCACTTCAACAGCCACGCGATGGAGGCGTAGCCCACGGCGAACGACACGATCGTGGCGACGATTGTTGGTCCCCAGGGAACTGACTCAGCGCTACCGATGTCCTTCATCTCGAACAGTCCTGAAAGGACAATCGCGGGGATCGACAGCAGGAACGAGAACCGTGCTGCAGTCTCGCGGTTGTAGCCGAGCATCCGGCCTGCGGTAATTGTTGCTCCTGAACGTGAAACACCGGGGATCAACGCTAAGGCCTGCGCAAACCCAAAGATCATTCCATCCTTGAGAGTCAGATCCTTCTGGTCCTTGGTTTGTGGCCGGAATCTGTCAGCCAAATAGAGCAAAATGCCAAAGATGATCAACATCGAAGCGGTCAGCCGCAGGTCACGAGCCACCGTCTTAATTTCGTCGGCGAACACGAGCCCAAAGACCGCAATCGGCATTGTGCCGAAGATGATGTACCAGCCCATCCGTGCGTCCAATGTTCCGCGCAGCGAAGGCGTCCAAAGGCTACGCGTCCACGCGCTCGCGATTCGCACGATGTCGCGCCAGAAGAACAACAGCACGGCCGCCATCGTTCCAAGTTGGACAACCGCGGAGAACGACGCGCCAGGGTCCTCCCAACCGAGCAGTTGAGGAACAAAGAACAAGTGGCCCGACGACGAGATCGGGAGAAACTCTGTGAGTCCCTGGACAATGCCAAGGACAATCGCTTCCAAATAGCTCATTGCGTCCTCACGCCAACCCTGCTTGGTCTACCAACTCTGCCATCTTCCGGATGGTCGCGATGCGGGCTTCGAGGTCACCGGCATACGTTGCCACCGTCAACGTTCCAACTCCAGAGTCGTGATAGGCGTGGAGCCGTTCCTTGACCCGATCCGGCGATCCAATCAAGGACGTCCTATCGATGAAGTCCAACGGCACCGCAGCCATCGCCTCAGGCTGCTTGCGGGCTAAGTACAAATCTTGCACTTCGGTGGCAGCGGCTTCGTATCCCATACGAGAGACCAGCTGGTTGTAGAAATTCTTGTCGCGACTGCCCATTCCACCTATGTACAGCGCGGAATAGGCACGCAGGGGTTGCGCGCAGACTTCAAGGTCGTCCCCAAATGAAACCGGCACAGTCGGAACAATGTCGAATCCTTCGAGACTCTTGCCCGCCTTCTCTCGCCCCGCGGAAATGCTTGCCTTCAGTTCTGAGCTGAACTCGGGGCTATAGAAAATGGCGAGCCAGCCGTCGAATAGCTCCCCTGCTAGCTCAAGGTTCTTCGGGCCAATCGCGGCGAGGTAGAACGGGATTTCCTCTCGAACCGGGTGAACGGTAAGAGTGAGCGCCTTTCCGGGCCCGTCGGGCAGGGGTAGCGTGAAGAATTCGCCGTCGTACTTCACCTTCTGGCGTGACAGCGCGAGCTTGACGATGTCGACGTATTCACGAGTTCGTGCCAACGGCTTGGCGAATCGAACGCCGTGCCAACCCTCAGAAACCTGCGGGCCAGAAACTCCGAGGCCCAGTCGGAAGCGGCCCCCAGAGAGTGTGTCGAGAGTGGCAGCCGTCATCGCGGTCATCGCCGGAGTCCGCGCTGGGATCTGGAAGACCGCGCTTCCGACGTCGATCTGTGTCGTCTGGGCTGCGATCCAGCTCAGCACCGTCGCGGTATCGGAGCCGTAAGCTTCGGCTGCCCACACCACCGAATACCCCAGTTTGTCGGCTTCACGAGCAAGTGCCAGGTTGTCAGCGTCGTTTCCGAAGCCCCAGTACCCCAGATTCAGTCCAAGTCGCATGGTCGGTCACCTTACGCGGCGGTGCGTTGCAACGCCCGCACCTAGGTCCTGGGTTAGCGTGGCGCCGTGGAACAACGAAGACTCGGAAACTCTGGCCTGCGCGTGGGACGTCTCGCACTCGGAACGATGACATGGGGGCGCGATACCGACGAACATGAAGCCCGCGAGCAACTGACGGCGCTACTCGAAGCTGGTGGCAACCTCGTCGACACCGCTGATGTGTACGCCGATGGCAGCGCCGAGAAGATTCTCGGCCGCCTGCTGTCCGAAGATCATCGTCGAGACAACGTAATCGTTGCCACGAAGTCGGTCTCTCGGCCAGGGACCGAGCGTCGCTTTGACGCTTCACGTCGGCACATGCTCGCTGCGCTCGATGGGTCGCTGCGCCGACTTGGCGTTGACTACATCGACATCTGGCAGCTACACGCCTGGGACCCGTGGACGCCGATCGAAGAGACACTGTCGGCGGTTGATTCGGCCATTGCCGCGGGCAAGGTTCGATACGCCGGAGTCTCGAACTACGCCGGCTGGCAGGTCGCACAGGCTGCAACGTTGCAGGCCCAATCGGATCTTGCGAATCGGCTTGTCTGCGTTCAGGTCGAGTATTCGCTGGTCCAGCGCGGCGTTGAACGGGAAGTGATTCCGGCTTCGCAAGCGCTTGGGCTCGGGGTGCTTCCATGGTCACCGCTTGGTCGGGGAACGCTAACTGGCAAATACCGCAACGGGACACCCGCGGAATCACGTGCTGCCAACCCGACCTTCTCAAGTTTTGTGCAGCCCTACCTCGGCGACGAACCGCGCAGAGTTGTTGATGCGGTGTGTACCGCTGCCCAGGGGTTGGATGCACAGCCCCTGGAGGTTGCGATTGCTTGGGTCAGAGACCAGCCTGGGGTGACAGCGCCCATCCTCGGCGCTCGCACCGCAGCACAGCTCAAGGTCGCCCTCGGCAGTGAGCAACTTGAATTGCCTGATGCCCTGCGTTCTGCGCTCGACGATGTGTCGAAACCAGAGCGGGGATATCCGGAGTACGGTTGGAATCAACGGTGAGGTGAGGTATGGCCCGATTCACGGAGCTTGACGCCCCTAGGCAGTCGCGGGTGCAGTGGGAAACCCGCGAGATCACCATGCCGCGGGCCACAACTCGCCAGGAAGCTCGGGCGATGCTGACTGAGTTCGCTGAGTACGGCCACTGGGAACTTGCACGACTACGTCTCTACCGAGACGGCCGTCGCTGGGCACTCCTACGACGACGCAAGATGCGAATCTCACCTGACGTCTAGCGGCCTCGAGAGTCGGCTTAGAAGCGGTCGGGCCTATGCGGCAAGCAAGAAGCGGTCAAGCACTCGAACACCGAACTTCAGCGCGCTGACCGGCACCCGCTCATTCACCGCGTGGAACATTCCAAAGAAGTCAACTTCTGGCGGCAGCAACAAAGGTGAGAAGCCAAAGCTACGGATCCCAAGGCGATCAAAGGCCTTCGCATCCGTCCCACCTGACATCAGGTACGGCACCGGAACCGCGGCAGAGTCGTTGGCGCGAAGCGCCGCAGCCATCCCATCAACGAGTGGTCCATCGAAGGTTGTTTCAACGGCCCGGGCATTCTCAATCTCTTCGATACGAATTCCGTCCCCGATCAATGTCTCCATCGTGTCGAGGAATTGTTCGCGCGCTCCCGGAAGGAACCGCCCATCGACGACGGCGGTTGCCGCCTCCGGAATGACGTTGGCCTTGTAGCCGGCGTCAAGCATCGTGACGTTCGCGGTGTTGCGAACTGTCGCGCCGATGATCCGCCCGATTGAACCGAGACGCGCAGTCACGTCGTCCACGTCTTCAAGGTCGAGTTCAACGCCCGTCAAGTCTTCAATTCGCTGCAAAAACTCTGAGGCCGCCGGGGTGAGCTCGACCGGAAACTTGTACGCCCCGATCCGAGTGGCTGCCTCGCACAAACGAATGACGGGGTTGTCTTCGGCAATGAACGAACCGTGACCTGCCTTGCCATCAGCGATCAACCGAAGCCAGGCGATGCCCTTTTCAGCGGTCTGAATCGGGTACATACGCAGATCGTCGCGAAGGGTGATGCTGAATCCCCCAACCTCGCCGACTGCCTCCGTCACACCCTCAAAGATGTCGGGTCGGTTATCGACGAGCCAACCAGAACCGTGAGTACCCCCAGCCTCTTCATCAGGCAACCACAGAGCGACGATGTCGCGCTCAGGCTGCACGCCGTTGCGGGCCCAATCTCGGATAACGGCCAACATCATCCCGTCCATATCCTTCATATCGACTGCGCCGCGACCCCAGACGTACTCGTCATCGTCAATCACGCCAGAAAAGGCAGGATGAATCCAATTGGGTTCAGGCGCCGGAACAACATCGAGATGACCGTGAAGTAACAGAGCCCCACGCGTTCGATCGCGGCCAGGCAGACGCACGACCACACCTTGGCGCCGATCACTCGTGGTGCTGTATCGCTCAGGCTCAAGTCCGACCTCGACGAGGCGTTGGAAGACATAGTCAGCGGCGGCCACCTCGCCAGGGCCGTCATCGTTGCCATAGTTCGACGAGTCAATAGCGATCAACTCGCTGACGAGTTGAGCAACCTCTGCTTGTGCGGCACTTGTGTCCCGGTCATCCATGCTCAGATGTTCCCCTACCGAACGTGGCGATGCCCGCTAGCCACCCGCGATTCGCTTGCTGCAGATTGCCACTTTCAGCCAAATGCCCAAGGCAGTGGATACCTTGCCCAAGGAGTACCGCTATTCTTTCCCGGCAACCTGGTCCGGGTGGCGGAATGGCAGACGCGCTAGCTTGAGGTGCTAGTGCCCTTTAACGGGCGTGGGGGTTCAAGTCCCCCTCCGGACACAGACTCGAAACTGATGTATCTACGCGGCCCGTCGTGGTTCGCGCACGAATTCACCCGCGGCCTGCTCTCACGTAACACGGACGCCGCGCGCAGGTAACCGTTCGGACACCTCGATGACATTGATTTGAACCGGGCCGCTCATGACCCAATAGACTGTCCTCGTCGCCCCCAACAAAGATTGCCTCATAGATGCATAACACGCCGCTCATCACGACGCTGGTCGTTGGAATTGTGCTGGCGTTCGTCTTGGGATCCGTAGCTCAGCGACTGCGACTCTCACCACTCGTCGGCTACCTCATCGCCGGTCTGGTGATTGGGCCGTACTCCCCCGGATATGTGGCCGACCAAGCCATTGCGGCTGAACTTGCTGAACTCGGAGTCATTCTCTTGATGTTCGGGGTTGGCCTCCACTTCTCGCTGCGTGAGCTTCTGGACGTCAAAGGCGTTGCGATACCAGGGGCGATCATTCAAATCATCGCTGCCACTGCGATGGGTATTGGCCTTGCTCATTGGATTGGCTGGTCCATCGGCACCGGGTTGATCTTTGGTCTGTCCTTGGCAGTCGCCAGCACAGTCGTACTGCTTCGGGCGTTACAACAACTCCGATTGCTCGACACCCTGCGTGGCCGAACGGCCGTTGGTTGGCTAATCGTGGAAGACCTGGTCATGGTCTTGGCCCTCGTGCTCCTTCCCGCAGTCGCGCCTGCGCTTGGACCGAGCAGCGCCGCGACCTCACTCGATACCGCTGAACTGCTTTCCATCATCGGCATCACAGTCGGCAAGGTCATCGCATTCGGACTCCTCATGCTCCTCGTGGGCCGCAGAGTGATCCCGTGGGCACTGCAATGGGTTGCCCATCAAGGTTCGCGGGAGCTGTTTCGACTTGCGATTCTCGCGATTGCACTCGGTGTCGCGCTCGGTGCGGCCTATGTCTTCGGCGTCTCGTTCGCACTCGGTGCCTTCGTCGCAGGAATGGTGCTCGCCGAATCCGACCTCAGCGTGCAAGCAGCGGAAGAATCGCTCCCCTTCCGCGATGCGTTTGCCGTGCTGTTCTTCGTATCAGTGGGGATGCTGTTCGACCCTTCGGTGATTCTGGAACAACCCGTCTTCGTGCTGCTCACCATCGGCATCGTGATCGTCGGAAAGTCCGTCATCGCCTACATCATCGTGCGACTGGCGAAGAAGGATCACAGCACAGGACTGACGATCGCGGTCAGCTTGGCGCAGATCGGCGAGTTCAGCTTCATTCTGATCGCGCTCGGGATGCAGCTAGAACTCCTCCCCGACCTCGGGCGCGACCTTGTGCTCGCGGCTGCAATTGCGTCAATCTGTCTCAATCCGGTCTTGTTCCGGCTGATCCCCCAGGCGGCAACTGAACAGGTCACGGTGAGCACTTCCGGCCGTCCCATCCGGTCGCGGAAGGCTGGACATACAGTCCTCGTCGGATACGGGCGTGTTGGCTCCACGATTGGTGCGGGCCTTCACGATCGCGGTGAGCCGTTCATTGTTATCGAGGATCGCGATACCCCCTCTCGGGCCGCAGTCGCTGACGGCGCGGAACTGATCGTGGGCAATGGTGCCGATCCCGAGATGTTGCAAGCAGCCAATATCGGTGCTGCATCCCGACTGGTTGTAGCGATTCCCAACTCGGTGCAGGCGGGTGAAGCAATCCGGGCGGCACACGCCGCGAACCCGGACTTGCACATCTACGCACGGGCTCACTCTGATCGCGAGGTTGTCTACTTACACGAATGCGGCGCGACG
>Ga0172380_10003583_pt1 | contig 21108 bp, 18 predicted proteins | sample Leawe162metaG_FD_119747 | JGI IMG/M metagenome (GOLD analysis project Ga0172380, IMG submission 119747) | Leachate microbial communities from a municipal landfill in Southern Ontario, Canada - Leachate well 162 metaG | ecosystem: Engineered > Solid waste > Landfill > Unclassified | place... | reverse complement strand
CGCTCTGCAAGCTCATTAGCAAAAACAGCAAATCTATTGTCGCTATCCAGCCAGCTAAACTTTTTGTAAAAACAAAGATCACTGTAAAATGGGTTTTGTTTCTCATCCTTAAAGTGTACCAGTATTTCTTCCTTGGTGTACTTAGGTATAATTTCATTACGGTATAAACAATCAAACAATTCCAACAGCTTCTCTATACTATATTTCCAAACTATTCGTTCAATGGTTTTACTAATTGCAGCATTTTTCTCACTTCCCGGAATCTCATTCCTCATGGTAAGTTCATATTTTGTTTTATAATGTGTTAGAAGTGCTTCAATCCGCATCAAATAATTTGTAAGTTCATTTATTATTCTTTTAGCGCTTAGCTTAATAAATTTTCTCGCTATACATCTTCTTATCCTTCTATCTGTGTTCAGTACTTCAATGAGTGGTGTTTCTTGTCTTGTGGTCTTTACGGTAAGTTTTATCTCAGTTGTCTCAAAATTCGACGCCTCATATTTTACATCTTGTATTGCATCTATACATTTTGTTACTTCAGATGAAATGAATTCGATCTTCTCAATTTCTGTCCCAATTTCAGATAAATGTTTTTTGAAGCTAATAATTGAAAACCTTTCAATGGACATATTTCCCCCAAAATAGAGAGAGAATTATTTATTTAATTCGCACACTAGTTGGATACACACATCCTTAAGATTGGTTTTCCCGGTTACGGGACAGCAGTTATTAAGCTAAAGCATATAAACCCTCAAACCAATTAGTTTTCACTAATCCTTCCTTTAAATAGTAATTTCCTTATTAAAAAGCACTACAAATATTCTCCTACATTTTCCAATATCAATCCTCTTTTTGTTTTCTTAGGTACTTAGGAACTCTGACACTCAGTTACTCGTCACCCGAGGGATTCACGTTTCTTGTTTTCTTGCTTAGGCACCTAGGCACTTTGGAACTAAGGTACTTTTGCCATCCGGCACTCAGTAACTCTTCTTGACAATCTTATCCTTTAAATCTAATTTGAGTTTGAATTAGGGCGGATTCCATTTAAAGCGACTTTCGGGGGAATCCTTTTGTTAATTGGCATTTCTTTTTTGAACAAGTGGAGGCTTAATGGCTAGTGGAATGACACATATTCTTCTTATGAAGAATTTACCCAACCTACTTAATGAGAGCAAATTCAAAACAAAAATTTCATCTGGAATTCATTTCCTTCAAGTTGGCGCTGTAGCACCCGATCTTCCGTATGCTAGTATTGCTGATGGCGATTTAATCCTTTCAAATGAAATGGAGCTTGCGGATAGTTTTCATTATAAGAACACAAATGAAATTCCTTTGCTTGCATTTAAGGAACTTGCTCGAAAAGAATTAAAACCAAAAGTCCTCAAATATAGTTTTTGCTTTTTTCTTGGTTACCTTTCACACATTATAGCTGATGGCATTATCCATCCTTTCATTCGCGATATGGTTGGAGATTATGATGACAACAAAGTCGAGCACAGAGTTTTAGAAATGAAACTTGATGTTCTTTATTATTATCATCTCACTGAAAGAACTGTTAAACCCATTCAATTAAACTATACCGAATTACACAAAGAATTGCTAAACATAACGCATAGTAATTATAAACAAACAGACGTTGTTTTAGGCCTTTTTAGTAAATACATAAAGCAAGTTTATAATATAGAGTGTCCTCCTGAAATGATCGCTGGCTGGATAAATGGACTTTACAGAATGTTTGCAATTGCTGAGGGTGGGCATCCTGGATTTTATTATTCGCTGCCGGTTATCAAAGATATAATTTTCTATAACTACGAAAGGTTATTAACAGATTATGATTCACTTTTAACATTGGGCAAATCAACTAGTGATAATAGACCGGAAAACTTCTTAAAGACCGGAGGCATCAATTACTTCGATGAAATAATTCCTCACTTTTATAAAGTTTTTATTCCTATTGCAGAAAAAGCATTTCAGTTTGTATTTGAAAATGGTGCTGAACTTACTGAAGAGGACATTGCTCCAATTAATTTAGATACCGGGAGATTTATAGCTAACAATGATCTTAATGAAATTCCTAAATACTGGAGTTGAAATGAAAAAGATTACATTATTATTTTTTATCGTTATAGTTAGTGCTTGTTCATCTTCAATTATTGTAAATGATGATTTCCGGAATGATCTTGGTACTGAAAATTTAAGAATTGCTGCTGATTTATTGGATGAGGAATTTAATTATGATATTGAATCATTAACTTACGAATACTATCTGCGTTACTTGGGCGAAAATGAAGTCTATTCATCCAAAGGGCTAACCGCTAAAGTTAAACTAGCAGATGATTATTTTTTCAAAGCTAAGAAAAACGCATTTTTACTTGTATTATATTATGGCAAAGAAAAATGTATAATTGGTGATATCTCATCCACTTCAAATGTAGATACAATTTATTGGTATAAGGGTAACGAAATTCCCCCAAGTGCCAAAGAATTTGCAAATAAAATAAAATTTTAACTCTAACTTGATTTTACTCTTATAAATTATGCCCACATTAACATGGATTGGTAAACAAGCTGTAGAAAAACATCATCTCGAAATTCCTTACCGTTTATTGGAATATGACGAATCGCTTTCCGTTGGTGATATAGAAAGCGGTAACCTTATTGTTCAAGGGGATAACCTTCACGCCTTAAAAGCACTTCTACCTTATTATGCCGGGAAAGTAAAATATATTTGTATTGATCCTCCTTACAATACTGGTAATGAAAAATGGAAATACAACGACAATGTTAATTCTCCTGAAATAAAAGAATGGTTCAATAAAGTTGTTAAAGGAGAAGATGATGATTTATCACGCCATGATAAATGGCTCTGCATGATGTATCCAAGACTAAAAATATTAAAAAAGATGTTACATAGGGACGGGCTCATTTGTGTGAGTATTGATGAAAATGAGCTTAGTTATGCAATATTCTTACTAGATGAAATTTTCAGTAAAAAAAACATGTTAGCTTGTGCTCCTTGGCTTGCAGAGCCAAGTGGTGGTAAGGAAAAAAATGCTTTACGAAATGGGCATGAGTATATTTTAATTTACCACAATGGAAATTCATCTGTGGTTACAAAAGAAGAGAGATCTGTAGGCAAATTAAATCTAAAAGATAAGTTTGGACCTTATCGAAAAGGACGGGAATTAAGAAAGTGGGGTGGGACTTCGTTGAGACAAGACAGACCCGGTCAATGGTACGAGCTTGCAACACCAACTGGAGAGAAAGTTTTGCCTTATCGTAACGATGGGAAAGAAGGACATTGGCGTTGGGGAAAAGAGCAAAAAATGAAAAATATCATTTCTGATCCTGATGTAGCTCATTGGGAAAAATGTCCTTATGATCATGGGATAGTAGTGAATGGAGCGACAGAACGGTGGGTTCCATTTGAAAAAATAAGAGATAGCAAAAAGGCTGTTGGTTGGGCTACTTGGCTTGATAACGTTGGATATAATTCTGATGGAACTAATACATTGAAACAAATTTTTGGGGAAAAAGTATTTGATACACCTAAACCAGTTTCCTTATTAAAATGGTTAATTTCTCTACACGATGATGAAAATTTATTGGTTCTGGATTCCTTTGCTGGAAGTGCAACAACTGCACATGCACTACTAGAATTAAATTATGAAGATGGTGGGAATAGGAATTTCATTCTTATAGAGATGGATGAAGAAATAGCAAAAAATGCAACTGCCGAAAGAATGAAAAGAGTGATTAATGGTTACACAATTCAAAAAATAAATGGAATAACTGAACAAGTTGAAGGTCTTGGCGGCGGCTTCCGGTATTGTAATCTTGGGGAACCTCTCTTTGATAAATATGGCAATGTAAGACAAGGCGTAAAATTCAAAGAACTTGCCCGTCATATTTTCTTCTCGGAAAATGGTGTTCCTCTTTCAGAAAAAGCTAAACTCAATACTCCATTAATTGGCATATATAAAGGTGCTGCTTATTATTTATTATTTAACGGAATCCTTGGAGATAAAACTGTAAACGGTGGCAACGTTCTTACAAGCAGAATTCTAGAATCACTTCCAAAACATAATGGTCCTAAAATTATTTTTGGTGAAAGCAATAGATTAAGTGCGGCACGTCTTAAAAAAGAAAATATTATGTTCAAACAAATTCCTTACGAAATAAAAACGAGCTGATAGTGGAAGAGAAAGCTCCAAGCATTAATCATTTTTATGTTGATGAAGCCGGAGATTTAACCCTTTTTAATAAGAAGGGACAAATACTTGTTGGTAACGAAGGTATCTCAAAATGTTTTATGGTGGGTTTCGCTTATATTCCAAATCCACAGCTTGTAAAAAGTGAATTGGAAAATCTCCGGCGTTCGCTTTTAGCTGACCCATATTTCAAAAACGTTCCATCAATGCAGCTTACAAGTAAAAAGACTGCTCTACTTTTTCACGCCAAAGATGATCTTCCCGAAGTAAGAAGAGAAGTCTTTAAACTTCTTCCTCAGTTTAATGTAAAAGTTCAAGTAGCAATTAAAAGAAAAAGTGAGTTGGCTTTGTTTGCAAAACAAATGTTTGGTCTAACTAACAAAAAAATAAAAGAAAATGACATTTACGATGATCTGATCAAACGCTTATTCCGTAACGTTCTTCATAAAGCTGAAGAGAATGTTATTTTATTTGCACGTCGTGGTGTTTCAAATCGTAATATTGCTCTCGAAGAGGCTATCCAAAAAGCAAAACGCAATTTCGAAATTGCCTATAGTAAGAAATCTGATAAACCCGTTAAAATTCATTCGGCATATTCTCATGAATCTTATGGGCTTCAAGTAGTTGATTATTATCTCTGGGCTTTACAAAGGTTATTCGAAAAAGGAGAAGATCGTTTCTTCGAAATCATTAAAAATGATTACCGCTTAATAATGGACTTGGATGATACTAGAAATAAACCTTACGGTGAGTGGTATACAGACTCAAATACGTTGGCTTTAAAAAAACTAAAGCCCGTTTAAGGCTAGGTAAAAAGAGACTTGCTCAATTTACACCCGGCACAAGGCCGACTTTTACCTTAACGAGCTGATGCAAAGATAATATTGAGAATTTTATAAATCAACTTTCTTGAATAAAAAACAAGATTTATCATTTCGTTGACGTCAACAAAATGAAGAAATCGGGTATAATCGAACTATTCGGAATTCCCGAACAGTTGAATAACCAGAAAAAAGCGAACAGTCAATTATGCTGAAAATCTACCAACAAAAAACTCTGGATGTTCTTTCAAACTATTTGCATCGTTGCGCCATCTACAAAGATGTTAAACGCGCTTATGCCGAAACCACTCTGGAAGAATTTAAGCAAGAAGGTATTTATAACGATGCCGGATTTGCAAATATTCCTTACGTGTGCTTACGTTTACCTACCGGTGGTGGAAAAACAATTTTAGCTTCTCATTCTATCCCAATTGCCTGCAAAGAATTATTAGCAAGAGATTTTTCTCTTGTAATTTGGTTAGTGCCAAGCAATGCAATTTTAGAACAAACTTTCAACTGTCTTCAAGATAACAATCATCCATACCGCCAAGTTCTAAACGAATACTTTAATGGTAATGTTGAGATTCTTAAGGTGGAAGATGCCCGTAGCATTTCCAAAGGATCACTTCAATCAAACACAACCGTAATCATTTCTACTTTTGCTTCATGGCGTGTGGATAGAACCGAGGGTAGAAAAGTTTATGAAGAAAACGGGAGTCTTTCTTCTCACTTCGAAAACCTTAAACCGGAGCAAAAAGAGAAACTCGAAAAATTCAAAGAATCCAATCTTGTTATTCCATCTTTGGCAAATGTTGTTTATCTGAACCATCCAATATTTATTATCGATGAAGCTCATAACGCAAGAACTGAATTAACATTCGAAGTTCTCAAAAGATTAAATCCATCGTGCATAGTTGAATTCACAGCAACACCAAAAACTAAAGGAAGTGATCGAAGTAATGTTCTTTATTCTGTTTCTGCAGCTGAATTAAAAAATGAAGACATGATCAAAATGCCTATCGAACTTTTTACAACGGAAGATTGGCAGACAACAATTTCAGACGCGGTTAAAAAACAGCAAGAATTAGAACTGATTACAAAAGAAGAAGAAAAGAAGTCCGGCGAATACATTCGTCCAATAGTTTTAATTCAAGCTCAGCCGGATAGACAAGCTGAAAGCACAATTAATGTAGAGGAAGTTAAAAAGTTTCTTCTTACAACAATGCAAATTCCTCCGGAACAAATTGCAGTTGCAACCGGCACTGAAAGAGGAATTGAAAACAAGGATCTCCTTTCTGAAACAGAACCTATTCGTTTCATAATTACCAAACAAGCTCTAAAAGAAGGTTGGGATTGTCCATTTGCTTACATCTTTTGTTCGGTCGCAAAAGTAAATTCTAGTAAAGATGTGGAGCAGTTACTAGGTCGTGTATTAAGAATGCCAAAAGTCCAGCGTAAAGAAAGGGAAGAACTCAATCGCGCTTACGCTTTTGTTTCTTCAGATAGTTTTTATAATACAGCAAATAATCTAAAAGATTCACTTGTTGAATCCGGATTTACTTCTGTGGAAGCTTCGGAATTGATAGAGATCAGTCAAAAACAATTAAGCTTCGCTCCTTTATTTGGCAATGCTAAAATTCCGTTAACTTCCGCATTCGATGAAACAAAACTTTCTTCTGAATTAAAAAATAAAATCGTTTTCGATAAAGATGAAAAGACAATCATACTTAAAGAAACAATAACCGAATCGGAAAAAGAAGAAATAAAATCAATTGCCAAATCTGAAAATGATAAAGAAGTAATCGAAAAAACTTATCAAGAACTCAAATCATATTCTCATTCGGTTCAATCTCCATACAAACAAGGTAAAAAGTTTTCTGTCCCGCAGCTTCTAATTGATTTTGATGGAGAGTGGAGACCGTTTGATGATGAAGTGCTTCTTCTTCCGGATTGGAACCTAGCTAAATGCGATTCCAACATTTCGGATTCTGAATTACCAATCAAAGTCGACGCTGGGCAAAAAGGGTTGATAGATGTAGATTCTCAAGGGAATGTTTACAGTTACGATGCTCAAACTATTCAAGAAGAGCTTACCAGCATAATAGTTTCTAGCACTATGGATAAAGACGGCTTAATTCAATGGCTTGTCAAAGAATGTAGGCATCAATCTATTTCTTATTCACAGATTATTGTCTTTATAACCAACTGCGTAGAAAACTTAATAACCTCGCGCAATCTTTCAATCGAACAGCTCGTTTTCATTCGGTTCCGATTAAGAGATGCATTCCGTACAAAAATAAAATTCCATTTTGCTGAGGGTAAGAAACATGGTTTCCAAACTTATCTTTTCTCACAACCTGGTGTAGTCAAAGAACAGCTAAGTAGATTTTCAGTTGGTCAAGAATTCGAATTCTCTGATTCCTATTTCCCAAATAATGATTACACCGGTTCATTCAGATTCTCACACCATTTTTATCCCCGCATTGGTGAAATGAATAATGAAGAAATTGAATGTGCACAGAACATTGACATAAATCCAAATGTAGAATTCTGGATAAGAAATTTAGAAAGGCAAGAGTTTCATTCATTCTGGCTGCAAACTCCAACAGATAAGTTCTACCCGGATTTTATAGTTAAGCTTAAAGACGGAACAATTGTACTTCTCGAATACAAAGGTGTACACCTTTATGATACTCCGGACTCAAAAGAGAAACGGCAAATCGGAGACTTCTATCATGCCGTTAGCGGTGGCAAATGCCGCTTCAAAATGTTGAATGGCAAAGACTGGAAGGCATTAAGTTATGTTTTGGATATAAAATAATATCAAATTATATATTGGTTAGATAATGGGAAAATACTCTTACGAACTCGAACAAGAAAAAAAAATATGTGATAGTTTGCCAAGGAAAAGAATTCTAGAATCCCCCGCAGTTTGGCAAATTATTTAACGGTTTATCGTGCTTTGTTATTAAACTCAACAAGTAAAATATATGTTGTTTGACGAAATAAAAAAATTGGTTTTAACAGCATTAAATAATTTCATTGAGAATGAAAGTTATTTATTATTAAATAATGTTCACGAAGGAACAATTGCAGCACAGTTTGCTAAATATTTATCAAATGAATCCAATAGAATCCCAAATTTTAGATGGGATATTGACTGTGAGTATAATAAGAATATCGATTTACCAAAAGAACTCTTTATTAATGGTAGCCATGTAATAGTAAGGCCCGATATCATTATTCATGTTCGTGGTCAAAACAACAATAATTATAATACAGACAATAATTTGCTTGTTGTAGAAATTAAAAAGAAGGCAACGGCGTCTGATCGCGAGCATGATTTTTTGAAAATAAATGGCTTTATTGAACAACCACCATATTATTACAAATATGGTCTATTCATCAATTTTGTTGACGTTCATTATGAAATTAGTTGGTTCTTAAGAAATGGTTGAAAACACTATTCTAATTATATGTAACCGGAATAATTTATAAAAATACAAGGTTAATTTATGAGTAACTATCATGACCCAAGAGAATTTATAAGAGGATTACAACAAATATTAATCTCAGACACAAAAAGAATTGGATTTTTATGTGGTGCCGGTACTTCTATGGCGGCCGAAATGAGGGACAAAGAGGGCGAAATTGTTTATCAAGATGAGAAAAAAACAAAACCGTTACCATTGATTCCTGGTATTAAGATAATGACAGATGAAGTTATTAAGGAAATCTTGGACGAAGATCTCAAAACTGCTTTAGGTATTATTAAAGAAGAGTTAGAGGATGCGGAAAAAGATGTGATAAAAAAGAAAAACGTTTTCATGCTCGAAAACATAATATCCTCAATTGACCAAAAACTACGTGTTATTGGCAAGGGAAATCTATGCGGGGTAGATAAAGACAAATTAAAATCACTTAGAGTACAAATTCAAAATGTTGTTAAAAAAATTGTCTCTGTACATAACGATGAAAATATCAAACTGCTTACTCCTGATTTTCTACACTCAAAATTTGCAACATGGATTATTAATGCTTCCAGAAAACATCCTATAGAAATATTTACAACAAATTATGATTACTTATTTGAGTTGGGCTTTGAATCTCAAAATCTTTCGTACTTTGATGGATTTGTAGGTAGCTACAATCCGTTCTTTGATCCTGTAAGTGTTGAGAATGATTCATTAATTCCTCTTTGGACAAGATTGTGGAAATTACATGGTTCGCTTGGTTGGGGTTATGATGAAACTGAAAAAAGAATAATTAGAAGTCGACAATATTCAGATGATCGAATTGTAATTTATCCGTCTCTCCTTAAGTATGATGATTCCCGAAAACAACCTTATGTAAGTTACATTGATCGTCTATGTTCATTCTTAAAGAAGGATGATGGAGTTTTATTTGTAAATGGATATTCATTTGGTGATGAACATATAAACGAAGCTATTGTAAATTCATTAGCTCAATCTAAGTTATCTGCTGTTATTGCTTTTGTTTACGATGAAAATTTCGATGAAAACGCTATCCCAATAAAAATTGGGAAAAGATCAAAGAAAACGATTATATGCGGAAAAAGGAAAGCACTTATTGGAGGCGTACTTGGTGATTGGAAATTAAAACGGGAACCTTCAAAAGAAGATTTCGAATTTATTGATCAATATTTTGATAGGGACGCACCATTACCTATTAAAAAGAAGGGTAAAGATGATGAACTAATTAACTTTACTGGCACTTTAAAACTAATAGATTTTAGAGAATTTATGGATTTTCTGAATTCGTTAACTTATCCTACAGCTAATTAAGATGATACAAGAAAAATTTCAAACTGTAATTGGTTATGTTAAGAGTGTAAATGGAAGCAGAATTTCCATTAAACTGTCTGATGATTTCAAATCTTCAATGCCAATTGTTGAGGGTGTGGTGTATAGAATTGGTCAAATAGGCTCGTTTGTTAGAATTCCTTTAGGCTATGCTCATCTTTATGGAATCATAACTCAAGCTGGCGCTGAAGCTATACCAGATAAAATTAAAGAATCTTATGATATTAACTCTTCAAACATTGCTTCAAGATGGCTGACTGTAGTTTTAATTGGCGAAAGAATTGGCGGCAATAGATTTGAACGAGGTGTCATTCAATATCCTGCACCAGACGATGAAGTTCATCTTGTTACTATTAATGATTTAAAAATTATTTATAGTGAAGTTAACAAAGAGAGTTCAATCATAGTTGGTCATATTAGTGCTTCAGAGAGCCTACCTGCTCATCTTGATCTTGATAAACTTGTTGCTCGTCATTCTGCAATTGTAGGTTCTACGGGTAGTGGTAAATCAAATTCAGTATCGATCATACTAGAAGCAATTGCTTCGAATACCAAATTTAAATCCTCGCGCATTTTATTAATTGATCCACATGGAGAGTATAACGAAACATTAAAAAAATATAGTAAAGTATTCAAAATAAATGCCGACAAGAAGAAGGACGAACATGAATTACAAATTCCGTTTTGGGCATTACCTTTCAATGAACTCTTTAATATTTTCCCTGGAACTCTTAAAGAAAATGCATTAGACCACATTAGGCTTGAAATTCAGAAAAGAAAAATTGACTCTTCAAAGTTTCTAAAGAAAACACCAGATGAACTCTCAATTACGTCCGATAGTCCAATACCTTTTAGCATACGAAAACTTTGGTATGACTTAGATGATTTTGAAAAAATAGTTTTTGATAAAGTAGAGATTACAAAAGGCCAATATGAATTCCAACCAATTGTTCCAATCGAGGTTGGCGATCCAGTTAAATTAAAACCTAGTAAACATAGTTCTCCAGCTCCCGGCGGAGGTAGCCCATTTTTAAACAAGAATGCTTTTGGTATTTTATCATATTTGAATGGAATGAAAAACAGACTACTTGATGAAAGATATAAATTTCTGATGACAACAAAAGACTATGATCCAGATATTGATGGTAAAGTAACAAAAGATATAAGTCACTTACTGGTAGATTGGCTTAATCATGAGAAACCAATCACTATTCTTGACCTTTCGGGAATTCCTCCTGAAATAATGGTTTCCATTTCTGGTACCTTAATTAAGATAATCTACGATGCTTTGTTTTGGGGTCAAGAACTAGACGTTGGCGGAAGAAAACAACCTCTTCTTATTGCACTTGAAGAAGCTCATAACTACCTTAAAGCTGGTGAGGATTCCATTGCTTCAAGAATTGTTCAATCTATTGCAAAAGAAGGTAGAAAATACGGTGTTGGGCTATTGTTGATTTCACAACGTCCTTCCGAATTGGACGAAACGGTCTTAAGTCAGCTAGGTACGCTAGTATCATTGCGTATGACAAATTCTAAAGATAGAGGTCATATTAGTAGTGCTATACAAGATGATTTAAATGATTTAGTTACACTTCTACCAAGTTTACGAACTGGTGAAGGATTAGTAATGGGAGAGGCTGTAAAAATACCATCAAGAGTTAAATTCGATAAAATCGCTTTCGCACCAAAGAGTAGCGATCCATTAGTTTCACAAAGATGGATATTGAGAAAACCACATCAAAAATTATATGATGAGCTTCTTTTAAGATGGCGAAACAGAAAAATTCATTAATTAATTAAAGAGGTATTAAAATGGATATCGAGAAAGAATATGTATCCTCATCTAATATCGAAGCAGTAGGATATGATGAAGATTCACAAACCATGAGAGTGTGGTTCTTAAACGGTTCGGTTTATGACTACAGCGGTGTTGGTAAAATGGAATATGAAGGTTTACTTAACGCTCCTTCCATTGGATCATATTTACATAAAAATATTAAAGGTCAATATCCATATGAAAAGGTAGGGTAAAAATTGTCTTGCATTAAAATAAATCAGCAGCTCAATAGAATAGAAATTGATTCTTTTGAAATCTCCAACGAAATTGTTTTTAACTATTTCAATAATCTTCCCGCAAATGAACGAGATGAGAAATTTTTAAGAACCATATACATTGGTGTTCTCGCACTCATGGAAGACCGCATTTCAGCTTTTCTTGCAAAAACCACAAACGAACTTGGGACTGAACTTGAAAGCCTAAAAATGCTCTTCGATATGAAGAAGGAGCTCTTTTATAAAACCACAATTAAAGGATCTCTTGCAGAGGAAGATATTGCCGAATTCTTAAATAATTACTTTATAGAAAAGAAATTAAAAGACCGTGCATCATTAACCGGAAATACAACCGGCTTACTTCCACGCAATAAAACTGGTGACATCATTTGTGATGTTGACGGCAAGTCAGATCTTAAAATCGCCATCGAATGTAAATTCGATAAAAGTCTAAAACTTGGCGATATCGAAAGCAAAGATATTTTTACTCGTAAAACTGATACTGCATGGAGCCAACTAATAGAAGCGCAAGCCAACCGGGAAGCAAAAATAAGCTTAATTGTTTTCGATAGAGCTTTGATCGATAATTCAATTCTTAAGAATTATGAGAATGTTGGTTTCCTTCCTGCTGTTGGTTTTATAGTAGTAGTTGATTCTCAACGTGGAGATTATTCAAATCTTGCAATTGCATACATGCTTGCAAGAGATATTGCGCTAAATGCAAAAGAAGTTGAGCTCGATAAAGAATTGTTATCAATCATTGTAAACAGAATTATCAAAGACATTAACGAAACTTTGACTATCCGTAATCTAGTTGAAGCAAACATTGAGAACAATAAAGCAATTCTTAAACAACTCGAAAAAAGTTTGCTGCTAATGGAATTCAACCAAAAATATCTTGGTAAATTTCTTTCTGATGGGAAACTAACAAAGAAAGACTTACTTGAATTTTATAGCGGTGAAGAGATTAAAGACAAGTTTAAATTAATTGAAAGCCAGATCAATAACTTTTAATAATAATATGTACAATTTCATACATAACAGCGAAAATTTTTATTCCGTACGAATACAAGCCTGAAAAGGAATTCGAACAAGAAATTGTAAATAATTCCAAAGCAGTCTTCGGTGAACAATAATTTACATCGATGTGAAGAAAAAGTTGGTTAATGATCACATCTTTCAATTGTAAACGGTTATTTAATAGAAGACTTAAGAATTAGGGATGGAAACAAGGTGTTTCTGTTACTCAATTATAATGATATACTTTTTTTTGTTTCGGATTTCTTTAAGTTGCTTTACAATCAACCATTATATGGATTGAATTAAGTGGAAAGTAGAATATCGGTTGTTATCATATTCTTATTTGCTCTATTATTATTACTAATTATCAAGTTGTTCAATATTCAAATATTATATCACGGAGAGTATAAAAAGATATATAAAAATCAGAATACCAGAGTTCTTACTTTCTCAAATTCTAATGGATTACTTCTTGATAAAAATAGTTTGCCAATAGGATTGAATATAAATTATTATGACGTTTTTTTAGATATAAATTCGAAGTTTCGGGCTGATTCTATTTTAGAAAAGATTCTAAATATGAGAGCAAACAGTATCCGACAATTAATTCATGAAACTAATAAAAAATATATTTATTTGACCACTATTCCATCCAATGAAATGGGTGTTCATATTTTTAATTCGCTTGGCTTGATTGTTCAGAACAGAATAAAAAGAGAATTCCCAATTAGTCAAATATTTACTGACACCGCACAAAAATGCATACAATATAATTTCTTACGCCCACTTGATTATAATTTTCGAAAAGAGATCAGAGGTAATTCGATAAATGTTAATGCTAATATTGATCCAAAGGGAAGGATAGTCGATTTTTCAAGTTTTTCAAAGAATCCACCTAAAGGTAGGAACTTTAAGGTATCATTGGACCTGATTTTATCAAATTATCTTTTCAAATATATTAAGGATCAATCATTTCCCTCAAATAATTCATTAATTGTAAATTTGGTTGAGGTCGAATCCAATAAAGTAATAAATGATTTTATTATTTCTCCTGAAAAAGATTCAACAATATTGAATGAACTATTTATACATAATTATGGATCATTTAACCATACTTTTATACCGGGCTGGGTATTGGATTACCTTCTTGAGTTAAATAAGAATAAAAATATTTCAAATAGTAAATTGAATAATAAAGTACTTCTCGATTCTATACCCTCAAACCATCGAGTTTCAGCGCGGAATACAAATAATAGGAAAATATTAGAATCTTTATATTTTGGAAGAACATTACCAAGTGATATTACCTTGCAAGATCCTGGATATATTTCTATTGGAATAGATAACTATACTGCCAATAAAAACTACTTCCTTGGTGATAATATTATATGTAATCTATATCAATTAATAAATCTTTATTGTCATAGCTTTTTCGATGTAAGTTTTTATCCTTATCTAAATAATGAGAGTAGAATTCCCAAACGCAGATTAAATACTACAAGTACTGAAAACAATTTATTGACAGTTTCTGGCATGTATGCCGTAAATACGAATAGATTTAGTGAAGGACATTTTCAAAATACACAACCCGTTAATCAATATATTCATTTGGCAATAGGGTGGTTTGAACTCAATGGTAAGACCTATACCTTATCTTACGGAGTCATCAATAATCAAAAAGTAAATAACAATTTGTGCTCAAAATATTGGCATAAAATTAAGGATAGAATTATTTATTATTTGAGGAATCAATATAATCCGATGTCGTTAACAATAAAGAAACAGAATGATTTGTACCTTTCCTTAATTGAAAACTACAAGAAATGTCTAAATACGTTTGGAGAATTATAATGAATGAATTTTTTGTTAATGTCACAATTGTGGTTGGCACCATATCAAGTTTGCTTGGAATATTTGCATCAATTATTACATTATATCAATTTTTTCCTGGCATAGGAAAATCCTTTAAACGTATTCATATTTCTGATAGTTTTCTTAATTATCTTAACAATATTAAATCAACAAAATTCATTCTAGTAATTTTCCTAATTATTATTTCCTCTATTTCGCTATTCACATCCATCAGTTTCTATCAATATCAAAAACAAATATCTCGGTCTTATATTCAGATTGAGCTTATGAAGAATAAAATTGAAGAATATCAAATAAGATATTCTAAGGATATGTACCGTTTGGTTGATTCATTAACCACTGACAGTCCTAAATAAAATTTCCCAAACCTATCGTTAAACATTTATATCTTAAGAGAACACCAGTATTTCAACCCGCTGCCTTTGAATTCCTTTCAAGTACGCTACCTTTCTTAATTTTCAGCCTAAAAACTAACTTTCTCAAAATAGACCCCTTAAATGCCTTTCCTCCGCTCAAAAAATAATTATCAACTTCAATTATACTTGCTAAGTTCTAGCCTCTCTCACTACTTTTAAGTATTACTTCCAAGGAATTCATGAAACTTCATAAAATTTCAGAGTCAACAACCTTAGTGTTTTTCTCAGCAAATACTACAACGGCACTCAAATTGCCATTGTATTCTTCTCCTGTTGCTGCGGGTTTTCCATCACCTGCGGATGACTACATCGAAATGAACCTCGATCTTAACGAACATTTAATTCAACACCCGGCAGCAACTTTTTACGTCCGTGTTAAAGGTCGTTCAATGTGCGATGCCAATATGAATGATGGTGATATTCTTGTGGTTGATCGATCCATTGAAGCCACAAATGGAGTAATTATAGTTTGTTCTATTGATGGTGAATTCACTGTTAAACGCTATTACAAAGAACCGGATCACATTCTGCTAACTCCCGCCAATAACGAGTATAAGCCAATTAAAATATCCGGTGAAATGCAGTTCGATGTCTTCGGTGTTGTTACATATATTATTCATAAGACTTAGCCATGTACGCGCTTGTTGATTGCAACAACTTCTATGTCAGTTGCGAAAGAGTCTTTGCCCCAAAACTGAACGGCAAGCCGGTTGTAGTACTCAGCAACAACGACGGTTGTGTCGTCTCACGTTCTCAAGAAGCTAAAGCTCTTGGAATAAAGATGGCTGTCCCAGCTTTTGAAATTGGGGAGCTAATTAAGAAACACAATGTCCATGTCTTCAGTAGCAACTATGCTTTATATGCGGATTTGTCCCACCGTGTAATGAGTGTTTTAACAGACTTCGTTCCCGAAATTGAAATCTATTCAATCGATGAAGCGTTCCTTGATTTATCTCTATATCAAAATCATGATTACTATGAGTTTGGAACACGAATAAAGAAAACAGTAAAGCAATGGACGGGTATTCCCGTCAGCGTTGGTATAGCTCCAACAAAAACACTTGCCAAAGCAGCAAATCATATTGCAAAACACTTGAGGCAAAATGGTGGTGTGTTCAAAATCTTACCACACGAAATTGAAGAAACTCTTAAAGATTATCCCGTAGAAGAAATCTGGGGCGTTGGTCGCCAATACACAAGATTGCTTCACCGCTTCAATATTAAAACCGCTCTGCAATTAATCCAAATGCCCGATAAATGGATTCTTAATTACCTTACTGTTGTTGGCTTAAAAATGGTTAAAGAACTTCGCGGCGAACATTGCCATGATCTCGAAATGACAAGACCAGCAAAGAAAAACATTTGCACTTCACGCTCATTCGGAGTACTTGTTAAAGACTTACCAACACTTGAACAATCCGTTTCCAATTACGCGGCAAGTTGTGCCCAAAAACTTCGTAAGCAAAATAGTTGCGCTAACATATTGCTTGTCTTCATACATACAAATCCTTTCCGCGAATATGATAGACAGTATAGCCGCTCAGTTACTATAAAGCTCCCCGAACCCATGAACGATTCTTTCGGATTAATTAAATATGCGTTAGCTTGTCTAAGACATATTTATAAATCTGGCTTTAATTATAAAAAAGCTGGTGTAATTGTTTCTGGAATTGTCCCGGCAGATTACGTTCAATCTAATTTGTTTTACGAACAAGATAATCCGAAGATTAACGCAGTTATGAAATCAATGGATTCACTTAATAAGATTTACGGTAAAAACTTTGTTCGTTGTGCTTCACAAGGCTTCAATCATAAGAAGTGGAATCTCCGGCAAGAAAGATTATCACCGCGTTATACAACACGGTGGAGCGATTTATTAACAATCGAGGTCTAATATGTGTGGACGCTACCAAACATCAAAAAAAGCTAAAGAAATTCAAGAAGCTTTCGACATTAAAATCGATGAAAAAATATATAAAGAAAATTACAATGCAGCACCAACGCAAGAACTCCCATTAATTGCTAATAACAAACCCGGTGAAGTTCAGTTCTTTAAATGGGGCTTAATTCCATCATGGTCCAAAGATGAAAAAATGGCTTTCAATATGATTAACGCGCGTATTGAAACACTTAACGAAAAACCATCTTTCAAATCCTTAGTTAAGAAAACTCGTTGCATGGTAATTACAGACGGTTACTACGAATGGAAAAAGATTGATAGTTCAACTAAACAGCCCATGAGAATATGCAAACAAGATGAATCTCTTTTCGCTTACGCTGGTCTTTGGACGGATTGGAAAAACTCAGAAGGAATTATAATTCCAACTTTTACAATTATTACTACCGACGCCTATCAATCACTTGCAGAAATACATAACCGTATGCCTGTAATGTTAAATACAGATGCCGCAAAAGCATGGTTGATGAATGAACTTGAAGTTGAACAGCTTCAAAAAGAAATGATTGTCCAGAAAGATTTGAAATATTATGCAGTTTCTAAACTTGTCGGTAATGTAAAGAATAACAATCCGGAAATAATGCTAGAAGAAAAAACAGATCTATTTGGTTAAGAATCAACTCTGTTTTAACTAAGTAATTAAATAAGGAACTGTTTAACATGACACGTATACCAGTTTATAAATATGATGCAGAAGGGAATTTCATTTGCAAATATGAATCACATAAAGCAGCAGCTTCGGATGTCAAAAGAGTCAAATCGAATATCAGAAAAGCCATTATTAAGAAAAACAAATCTGCCGGCTTTTACTTTTCAGAAATATATTTTAAGAAGTATCCTGCTGTTCAAAAATCTCCAAATGTTATTCTTGCTTACAAAAAAACTGCTACTTCAACTTGGATGGAATGTCATTCACTAAAACAAGCAGCTCTTGAAACAAATATTCCGGCAATTGTTATTAAATGGTTGTTAGATAAAAATGATATTAAGAATACAACCATATTCAAAGATTTAAGAGGAAGTAACAATGTTAAGGATGATGTTAAATTCTATCTGGATAAAGCTGAAGGTAAACCGGTACCATTAATTTTACTGAAAGGAAAATCAAAGAAAGAATGTAAGTCAATTAAAGCGGCCTCCTTATTTCTTGAAGTAAGCACTAATGCCGTTTCCAAGGCACTGAAAAACAATGACAAATTAAAAGGTTGGCTAATTAAACGTTTGTAATTCGTTTATGACAATAAAAACGAACTAAATAATTTCACTGTTTAAAATCTCTTTGATTAGGAAATACATAGTTCCACTTTATTTTTAGCGGTCACGGATCATTCCGTGACTATTCTACTTTCTAATCTTCTCAACAATTTTTTCTCCCGTCCTACCAACCACATATCCACCCAAACCAATTTGTAATAAGATCCACGCTTCATTACTCAACCGGAATTTCAAGAATCCAAAAGAATCACAAACCACAAGAATTAAAAAAGTAAGCATTGTGATCGGCCGCCAATTGCGTTGTAGCCAGCTTTGCCCTTTCGCTTCTGCTTCCACAATCCTACTTTGTGAATCCAATAACTTGGATTCGTATTCCAAAGCCTTCCCCAAAAACTGATTTTCAATTCTCAACAATTCATTCTTTAACTCTTTCTTTTCCTTATCAGTTGTAACAAGACTATCAATCAAATCAGTAATCGGTTTTACAATTCCACCTAAAAAATCTAACACTCCCATAATTCCTCCTTTTATAAAGCCCTCTCCGTCATCCCGAGCGGAGTCGAGGGAAAGGAGAGGGTTTAGCTTGCCCCGTGTTTTATACGGGGGTGAGGTTATTTAATCTTTTGCTAACTGCTGTGAGCTTGTGCTGAGCCTCTGCTCTGAGTTTAACGAAGAGGAAGCCGAAGCACTTACAGCTGATAGCCTTACTCCATAAATCTCTCGAATAATATTCTTCTCAACTTCATTCAACTTCGAATGCAATTCCTCAAAGCGAGAAATGTAATTCTTCTCAATAGAAGAAGACTTCTTCTTCTCATCTTCCAAATCCTTCTCAATCCGCTTAATCCTTGACCAGAATAAAAAATTGACGAGGCTCAACAATCCTCCAATTATCCATATGTAAATCTTTTCATTCATAAGTTTTTGTTTGTATGCTCTTATCTTGCATTGGCCTCAAATACTTGGCGTTAAAAGAATGAATAAGAAATGCGTTAAATGGAAATTTCTGTTCGAAGTATCCCGATACCAAAACTCTACGATTATATCGGGAGACGAGTTTAATTTCCATAGCATTTCGAATGAAATTCTTAGCCAAGGATTTGCAGCCTTGAACTTTCGGTTCCTTTCTTTCAAGAGAAAGGAACATTTGTTATACTCTTTCATAAACCGTTTTCCCATAAACCTTCTTCGAAATCAAAACCTCATTTCTATTCTTCTCTCTATCCCACGAAACATGAATCCACATACCAAACTCATAAATCAACTGATCGAAAGGGAAGTGTTTCGGAATTAATTCAAACACCTCTTTCAAATCCACACCCGGTACGGTAAAGTCCACCGCTTTCCCCTCAAGATGTTGAGAATTGAATCTTCCGCCGACAGCAGCATTAACTATGGATGACCGAAATCCAGAACTGATAAAAATCGGAACCTTGATGATTTCTCTTAGAGGTTGAAGTACATTCACACAAAGCAATCTCAAATTCTCAATCTGCTTTTCATTCGGTTCATTTCTGTAACCATTCCTCTCGGCCATTTGCGAAGTGACAAACTCTTCCAAATAGAAGTTCTTTGTTAACTTTATGCTGAGTGAAGCCTGCAGTGAGCGTTGTCGAACTGTCGATGCATTCATTTTCATTTCCTTTTATTCTTAAGCTTATGGCTTAAAGCTAATTGCAGAATGCTATCAATCCACTGTAATTCGCAGAAAGTAAAAACAAGAAATATTGTTTAGAAGGGATAACCTTTTATGGTTGGGTCTCAGTTCATCATTTAATGTGACAGCCAGATTACATAATAAAACATTATGTTTTTAATGTGACAGTCCCGGCAAAAGCACATCTCAATTCCAATCCAGCAACATAATGTTGCATTATATAAACTCGGCACCTCGCCCCGTTAAGTCATTTAATTCTGCTAACCAATAAATAGCGTTTCTAATATTTTCAGTACAATAATTAGTTTCATCTTTTACTTAACGGGGCTTATAAAGTGCCTTCGGCACTCGCCTCATCATCGCTCATTCCGGTGGCTCGTTCCTCACACACCTTCATTCGCTTACATGCTTTTATGTCGCTCGCTTCATGTCGCGTCTTCGCCGCACACATTCCACTTCGCAACACTTTTTCAAATCAATCCGCGTTTATCAGTTTAATCCGTTCAATCTGCGTCCCATTTCATTTCGTTCTTATTCACAGATTAATAGAGAACAAAAGAAAACAAATCATAAACATCGAGCGTTGCACTCTTTCACATTATCGATTATGTTTTCTCAAAAAGGAATTACTGATATGTACATTAAAATATTCTTGCTCTTACTCTTGATCTCAGAAAACATTTATTCCCAAAATCCCAACTTCTCATATCCTTATAATTATTCCAGAATGGTTCACGTTTCCCGCGTTATCGATGGAGATACATTTGTTCTTTCAGATTCCCAACGTGTAAGAATGCTCGGCGTTGATTGCCCGGAAATATCCAGATACAACAAGCCTGCTGAATCATTTTCCAGTGATGCATCCGAAAAAACCAGATCACTAATCGAACACAAAACAGTAAAGCTGGTTTTTGATGGAAAAGCATTCGATATGTTCGGAAGGATGCTCGCATACGTTTGGTTGGTTGATTCAAAAGGGAAGGATTCAATTTTCGTTCAAGCCGAATTACTTAAGAATGGCCTTTCACGTATTAGTTATTACACAAAAGAAAAGCGTTACTATG
>Ga0172380_10003582_pt1 | contig 21113 bp, 40 predicted proteins | sample Leawe162metaG_FD_119747 | JGI IMG/M metagenome (GOLD analysis project Ga0172380, IMG submission 119747) | Leachate microbial communities from a municipal landfill in Southern Ontario, Canada - Leachate well 162 metaG | ecosystem: Engineered > Solid waste > Landfill > Unclassified | place... | reverse complement strand
AATTCTTTTTTACTAGCTCCCAAAAAATATTTTTCTCTTATTATATTAATATTTTCCCAGTTAAATTTAGCCATAGGATGATTTTCTCCGCTTATTGCCACGGACAATCTTTGTTTTGTTTCTTCACTAAAATGTTTTCCTAAATTTGGACCTGGTTTGCCCAAATGAGCATTAGACATTTTTTGTTTTGTTTCTTCACTATGGACTTTTCCTTTATGGCTTTCACTAATTTTTTCTCTTATTTCTTCATTAAAATGTTTACCAAAATTTGGATTGTTTTCCCCAGAAAAATTTGCGTGGTTTTTAGATATTTTCTCTCTACTTTCTTCACTGTGTTTTTTATCAAAAAAAGGGCTTGTTTTTCCCTTATTAGCAACAGAGATTTTTTGCTTTGTTTCGTCGCTATGCTTCTTTCCAGTATTGGCTTCTCGCAATTTTTGTCTGGTTTTTTCACTTACTTCAATTTTTAAATTACTACTCGCAAATTTTCTAATATTATAACCAAATAAATGTTCGTTTGATTTATATGTATCAATAAAAAACTGTTCTCTTTTAATTAGTTCATCTTCTTTTTCTTTTTCTACAAATTCTAAAATCTCAAATTCAAAATTTTGAGAACCATACTTGTTCCAAGAATTTTGTAAATGTAAGGAGCAATGTTTATTTTTGTTCAAATCTAATTTATGCTTGTTTATTCTTTTTTTTAAATTAATAGAAGAACCTATATATCTTTTTCCATCTATTTTATTAGTAATAGAATATACACCCATATTCATAAAAGAATTACTCACAATATAATTAAATTCTTGTCCAATATTCTACATTAATGGTCGACATGTAATCTATATTATGGAGTTGAATAGAAATATTTGAAAAGGCCAATCCAAAGAAAATGGCTTATTTTTGTTCATGCCCCACGGACCCGAATGATTACGAACAGCATTTAAAATGGGCGATAAATCCTTATCACCAATCGTATTTTGTTTATTCGCTACACAATCACAATTAAACTTCATAGAAAGCTTTTGGTATTCCCTAAATCCTGCTTCTGGATGTTCTTTTGATGTTCTATATTTTTCCAATAATTCTTGTGTAATTTTTTATCATCAATATCTTTTTGAGTAAAAATGGAAATAGAACCATCAAGATTATGACATCTAAATCCGTCATGTAATATTATGGCTGATATAAATTGGTCGACTTGTCTCGATGACCCCAAACATTATTAAATTGTAAAATAACTCGCTCTCCAAGCCGCAAACAATTTTGTATATGGTCAGTTAATTTTTCATCTTTGCCGTGATATTTACCTTGTGTTGAAGCAGGAATTTCCCAAAAATACTCAGGTAAGTTTAAAACACAATATTCAGTAAATCTTTTAGTTACATCGCTACTAATCATATTTAAATGTTTTTCAAATATCTTCAATTTTTCTTCATCTGTCATTTTCACTCTCACAAACTTTTTGATTAATTAACTCCCTCATTTTATTTTCGCACTTAAAGTATTCTTCTCTTTTTCTAATATATTCTTCTTCAACCAACTTTTTATCAACATTCAACAGCCAAACATTCCCCGAATTGGGTTTATAATATTTGGATGCTTCTCGAAACTTCAAACCATCTTCATAAAGGTCTGTCACACAATATTTCATTTTCCATCCTCCTTACAGAATGCTATTGTTTTCCAACAGTCTGGAGCAAGAAGAGCCAATCCATATTTAGAATATTCCAATAATAATTTTTCGTCGTCGTCAAAAAACACAAAGTATCCATCAGGATGTGCTTTCAAAATTGTTTGTTTGAACATATTTAACTTACATTCCGTCGGCGCAGACAAGTTGCCATCTTCCCGCATAATTAAAGGAACTGAATCGAATATATTAAGATTATGTCTTAACCAATCTCGAGTTGCGTCTCTTGCCAAATTTGAGCGACCTGTTAGAAACATAAGTTTGGCACCACAAACACGGGCAAGAGGGGTTATAATTTCTGCGCCAGGTATAATTTTATCATTCTTAATATATTCTGGGCGTGCAAATTCTGCCATGTGTTCGGCGGTCCAAAGACCTATTTCAAGATTATACTTTTTAGTTATTACACCTATGCGCTCTGTTGTATCTATTATTGTGCTGTCCAAGTCACAAACCCAAACACAATTCATCTTCTTTCTCCTTAATTTCATAATATTTAATAATTTTATAATACCTAGACCTATTTAAACCATTTTTTCTGTAATTTGTTTAACATTCAAGTCTTCTTCTTTTAATCTAAGGATTTCTTCATAAAATTTATTATATTTAACTAAGTTCTTTTTTATTTTTTTGCTGCCGCTTTTCTATTTGCTTCTGTTAAATTTTTAAGATGTTCTTCACTTAACTTTTTCCCTTTTTTTCGCCAAACTCATTTTCTTTTTTGTTTCTTTGCTGAATTTCCTGCCTATTTGCCACAAACTCATCTTTTTTCTTGTTTCTTCACTAATTTTTTGTTTTTTACGAGCATCTCTCAGTTTTTTTCTTGTTTCTTCATTAGGAATCCTTCCTTTACTTTTTTCTCCAATTTTCTTCTTAACCTCTTCACTGAGTTTTCTGCCTACAAGTTTTTCTCGCCTTTTTTTGTATAGTTTCTTCACTTTGCTTTCTTCCTGTGCTTTTCTCTCTAAGTTTTCTTTTGGTCTCTTCTGTATGTTTTGTACCTAATGAATTTTTAGCAATAGGGCAAATATTATATCCAAATCTATCATTGTAAGTTTTCCATAAATCTATAAACATTTGTTCGCATGTTGTTAGTAGTCTTTCATCTGGCAGTATATATATTAAAATTTCAAATTCAAAACTATCTGCTCCATATTTATTCCAGGCACTCTGTAAATGCTTATTTTTATGAATTCCGCGAATTAAAAAATATTTGTGTCTATACCATCTTGCTTTAAGCCCATTTCTATCATATGTTTGTCCAATATATCTTTTGTCATTAATTTTATTAGTAATACTTTAAATACCAGTATTTATTTTGGGGAATTTTTCCAACAAACTCGAAAAATTAATTCCAAACATTTCTTCTTGTATTGCCATTTTCCATCTCACATAATATATAATATTATGTGATTTAATTAATAGTTTTAAGCAGTTATAATTAATTTTCTATCAAACTTTCTATAACTATTAGACTAAATTATTAAACTATTTCAAACCACTCTGTTTTTTAAAAATTGTTCTAAACGCACATATCTTTGGTCAAAACACCATATATCATCGCCATCCGCCCAGACTAAAGTAAAATCTGCCTTCGCCGTGGCTTTAAGGGACCGTCGCACCCGCCATTTTTCAATACCAAGTTGTTTTGCGATTTCAGCGGTAGAAAAGCGGTTTTGTTTTCCCTCAACCCATAATTCCACCATCGCCTTCATCGCTTCTACAATTATACGCCGCCTCATAATATATTTTTCTCTACTTGTGTAAATCCATCGGCCCGTTCAATCAAACTATTGGCCATATTGACAAAATCTTCATTAATATCAAAACCAACAAAATCCATCCTAAGTCCACGAGCAACTAACGCTTCGCTTCCCGAACCAATAAAAGGAATTACAACCAAACCGCCATTAGGAGGTTTACAAGAAAGAATGAGCCGCTTGGTAAGTTTATATGGCTTCTGCGTGGGAACTTTTACTATGTCGTGATTTCTGTGTCCTTCTATTTCATAAGGGAAATATGTTTCTTCGCAATTTCTACAATAGAGCCATCTCTCCTTAGCTCCTGAACCCCCCGATAATGCTGGGACCTTAATTACATCCCTCGGTAGGGCTCCGTTTTCATTTACCTCATAAATAGTTTCCTTGTTCCCAAATCTTCCTTCTGTATTCTTTCTAACTTTGCCCACAAAATTTTTAACAAACATTTTTGTATATGGTTCTCTTACAGCATCCTTATTAAATATTCTCTTGCTCTTATCTTTCCAAGCCGAGATTATCGATTCGTGGCTCCTATTCCAAAAATTAGAATTGGGTGCTGCCTTGTTTGTGTAGGACCAAACTAGCCATCGTTTTTCTAATGGTAGAGAAACAGAAATGTAGGCAAGGGTTTCGCTAAAACCATATATGAACATCGTGCCTGTATCTTTAAGGATACGGATACACTCGGTAAGCCAAGTAGAACACCAAGCAATATAATCTTGTATGGAGAGGGCATCTTTATTGTTTCCAAAGTCCATGCCGATATTGTAAGGGGCATCAGCAATAATAATATCTGTTGAATTATCTGGTAATTGTTTGAGACCTTCTACAACATCAAGAAGATGGGCTTTATTTATATTTAACATATTACTTTCACCTTATATTAAAAAAATATTTCTAGATAAAAAAAGCAATTCAATATATACTATTTTATCTATCTTTTCTGGATTAAAACAATTTTACCCACACATCCTTTCATTTTTTTTCTCCTTTGAAAAATTAAATCCAAAGAAATTCTCCATCAAAATAAGACAAATATGGCAATTTTTCCATAAATTTTGATTTAAAAGATCTATTTGGACGAATAAATCCATAATGTAGCGGATTTTCTAAATAATAATGATTATATTTCTTTCTTAAATCTTCAATATCCCTTATAATTTCTAACGAAAATTTGGGTAAAAAACCCCCATTTGTTATAAATATTTTATTTTTAGTTTTATGTATAAATATATAAATAAAATTATCAGTTACTTGACTATCATTAAACTGAAAAACACCATTTTTTGCACTTTTGAGTTCAATGGGATATTTATCATTTAATACAATATCAGGAGGAGCCTGTGTACCATTTGGATCGATACAAACATTTTCTTCTGTTTCTTTAAACCACTTTTTAATCGCCTTATCTACTTTTAAAGTTTCTCCGCCATAATTACTAGGCAAGTCACTAAGACTTTTAAATTTTTGTAAAAGATATTTACAAATATTTGTGTTATTTTTTATTATTTCTAAATTCTTATTCTGCGCTTTGACCAATTTCTCTATAAATGTAAAATGTTCTTTAAAATTATCCATTTGTAAATAACCTTTCTAGATGTATAGCTATATTCTCACCTAAATTACAAGGAACAGAATTTCCAACAAGAATATGTTGTTCTTGAATACTACCAACAAATTTATAATTTGGAGGGAATGTTTGAATCGATGCTTTTTCTCTAACAGTTAATTCTCTATTTTTGGTTGGATGTATTAATGGATTTCGAGTTATTGTGTGAGAGATATTACTATTTATTCTACGTAAATAAGTTCCCATTCTTGGCATTATCTTAAACAATTCTTTAATGTTTTTAATATATTCAATATTAAATTGTTCTCCACTTTCAAAAACAATACTTTTTGGATTTGTCTTTGTATTTACTTTAAATACTTTATACTGCTTATTTTCTATAAAACAATACTCTTTGAACTGTCCATTATAATTTTTTATAAAATCAAATTCTACTTTTTTAAGAACTTTTAGATTAACTGGCAAATCATTATAGTAGCCGCCTTGTGGAATTAAATTAATCTTATTTTTCCAAATCTTTGTATGCTTTTTAATATCTTGGTTTGGATGTTCTGATAATATTTTTACTAATTCTTTTTTAACAGACGTTTCAAGTTTTATTTTATCAGGCAATGAAGGAGATATATTTAAGTCATTTCTAATAGCAATAAAAATCATTCTTTTTCGCATCTGGGGCACACCATAATCTTGTGCTCGCAAAATACTATTTTTAACTATATATTCAATTTTATTAAATTCTTTCTCTATAATATTTACAATCATTTCGTCTTTATCTCTTGTTTGGCCACCTAATTTACGAACTTTCAAATCTGCCACATTTTCCATAACAATTATATCTGGACAAATATATGATGCAATTCGTAAGAAGTCCATAAATAAACTTCTACGGGGATCGTTTAGATTTTCTTCTGTTTGTCCGTCATCATTAAACATTTGATTTTGATTAAGTCTTGAAAATGCTTGACAGGGTGGCCCACCAGTAACCACAGTAATTTTTGTATTACCAATTGCTTTTTTGATCATATCTTCTGTGATTTCTTTAACATCCCATTGTTCCACAATACAATTTGGATGATTTTCTTTTAATGTTTTAATAGATGGTTCCCAAAAATCGCTCAATAGTATTGGCTGCCAGCCCGCCTGTATAAATCCCTGATCTAGGCCACCAGCGCCAGAAAATAAACTTACAAATGTCTTTTCCATTTTTTTAATTTCCTCCAATATTATATAATAATATTAGTACAATTTATCTATTATTTCGCATAGTTATTATTGTCTTGAGCGAGACGCCCATCTCGTCCGCTTTATTGTAGATTGAATATTAACTGCGTCCTAATTCGTAGGCGATCTGGCGGGTAGTCTTCCATCTTTTGCTTTTTCAATAAGACGCTGTTCATCGGCTTTCGTCCATCGTTTGCCAAGTTTTCGGTTTGATTTGTTATACATTTAATAACTTAATATCCAAAAAATCGAAATTATTGATTAAAATATTTTTTGTTGTATTACAATTATTACACTCAAAGGCAAAAATCACATAGTTTCCAATTATATCTTCTTCTATAATTTCTTCATATCCGCCTTGTTCTCCGTGATATTCTAATGTTTGTAGAACTTTATTACAAAACGGAGACGGACAACAATTAAATAATTTATCTATTTTTGCCATATGTTCTTATGTCAAATAATTATGAGCACATGTTCCATAAAAGTACCGTCAGCACATTTCATTTGGATCATATCTACAATTTATAAATACATATTGTCTATTTTTATTATTTCTTTCTGGATGCCCTATTTTCATAAAAACCTATTTATTCACGTCAACGTCTAAACAAATTCTAGATTTTAATCTAAAATTGTTTTAATTTTCTAAATCAGTATTTACTAATAATAATCCAAAATTTATCGATTAGTGTAGTTAATTCAAATATTTACTTCTCTTTTAGTTCTAATCGTAGATAGATCCCGCATTTAGCGTGCATTATACAAAAGTCCTCAATTCTTTTAAACAAAGTTTCTTTAAAAACAGGCTTACCTTTCTCGCTAAACTTCTCTTGTATATTCCAAACAGCAGTATGAACGTTATTATATAATGGTTTATCGAATAATCTATATATAGTATCTAAATAATTCGCTATTTGAATATTACGATCAGTATCTTTACTTAGATCCAGAATTTTATTATTAATGCCGCTACAGGAGCAGAATTCTTCTTCAATTCTGCCCCAACAACCAATACATAAAATAACATTCATATTTTCTCTCATTCCAATTTTATATTTATAAGCGGGCAAGTTGTAATAAATTGGTGATATTTAACTCCCGCCGCATCAAGCATTCTTTTAGAGGCAATTTCCCAGTCCAAATCTTGGTATTTATCCTTTAAATAATAAATCTCTTTAATACCACTCTGAATCATTAATTTAGCACATTCGTTACAAGGAAATAAAGAAACATATAAAACGCAATTATTTAAATCTTTTTGATTAGAATTTGCAATCACGTTGAGTTCAGCATGTGCGACATATAAATATTTATTTTCTAGTGGATCTTTATTATCTCGTCCCCAAGGGAAAAGATCATCTTCACACCCGTTAGGAAAGCCATTATAGCCAACTCCCACAATCTTCTTATCTTTATTAACAATACATGCGCCAACTTGAGTGTTTGGATCTTTTGAACGCATAGCTGCAAGTTGCGCTATAGCCATAAAATAATCGTTCCACGATATGTAATCATTTCTTTTCATTTACCACCAAGTTTTTCGTTATTAAACTCACCTGCCTAATAAAACTATCATAGTCCATTTTGCCTTTCATAATATTACATACTCCACAACAAGGCAAACAATTAGCTAATTCATATCCAACTTTATTATCTTTCCTATCAATACCAACTCGATAATTTCCACCACAATAATGACAATTTTGATTTATAATATTTAAAAATTCTTCTTTTGTAAGTAAAAATGTCAAATTTCTAGATTTACCGTTTTCTTTACATCTTCTATATAAAGTATCTATATTCCCCCAAGTCCAACAATTTCCACATATTAATTCTTTATCTTTGTTTCTACTTGTTAACCTCTTTATTTTATTACATTCTGGACATAAACCAGTAATTTGTTTTCGGTGGCAATTACTACAAAGTGGCGAACCATCTCCTGCCCTAAAACTTATGACTTGTAACTTATTACAACCAGAACAAATCTTTTTTGTTCTTTGAGACCAACAATTTTTACAAACAGATTTCCCATCAACTCTTGAACTTACCGGCCGCAGTTTTCCACAATCTATACAAATTTCTTTATTTAAATATCTATAACAATTATTACATATTAATCCATTATCTATATTTCTGTAATGTGCTGAATTAGGCTTTCCACAAATACAACAATTTTCTTTTTCCATAATTTAGTTCTCCATTTTGTATTCATAGGAGCGCCTCCTTTTGCGCCTGACTTGGCACAAATCTTAAATTATTTTTTAATTTTGCCCTTAATTTCTAAACACGCATCTTCATGTGTTAATGAACCATCATATTCGTTTCTTTTTATATCTCTATTTAGGTTAATTTCAATTTCGTCCATTAAAAATTCCATCTCCTCAGTATTTTCGTCATCGTATAGGATTTCAACAATTATCTTTATTGTTTTTGTGCTTTTGCTCATTTTTTCTCCATATTAATCCAATAATTGTAGTTTTCTAAGACACTTTGGAACATTGTCTATATTTATAGGAATAACACCCATACATGTTAATGTGCTGCCATTTTCCTCTTCAATTCTAAGTCCACAAACTTCACCTTCATAGGCAAAATGCTTTATAACTTTCTGGAAATAGTTTTAATAAACCAATTAAATCTTTAATTGTATTAGCACAAGTTTTCTTATTATCTAATTCGTGTTTTTCCATAAATTGTCCTCCGCGATTTACAACTACAACTATAATTTAACTTCTACTTTAGATTTGTCAACTTCTATCAATATTTTTGTGTTAAAACAACAATTACAAGGTGTTATATGGAATATGATATAAATAAATTTGGTGTATATAAAATAATTTTTCCAAGTGGAGAGTTTTATCTTGGAGCGCCTATAATAAAAAAAGGAATACTTGGTATATGGAACAAATACAAGAATAATCACCCCTCGAGTCCAAAATATTTACAAAACATAGCAGAAAAATATGGCGGATGGCTTAATCCCAAAATTATATTTGTAATTTTAGAAAATACAGAAACAAAAGAAGATGCTTTGCTTTTAGAAATAAAATATATAAGCAAATTTTGGACTGATGAATATAAAGACCCATTGCTATTAAATAGAAACAGATTTGTTATAAAACAACCAGATATTTCAGGAGAAAACAACCCTACAAAACGCCCAGAGGTAAGAAAAATATTAAGCGAAAGAATGTTAGGAGAAAATAATCCTACAAAGAGAGCCGATGTAAAAGAAAAAACTAGTAAAAGAATGAAAGGTAAGAAATTAAGCGAAGAACATAAAAAGAAAATAAGTAATAGTGTAAAAGGAAAAACACTTGGAAGAAAACACACTGAAGAAACTAAAATAAAAATAAGTAAAAGTAGAAGAAGCAAATCAAGTTATAATTTTGGATTAGAAACTCCTAATAAAACAAAAAAATAAAATCAGCAATACTTTACGACTTAAAAATCCAAATAATTGTATTCTAACAGAAGAAATAGTAAAAGAAATTAGAAACAAATATAAACCAAAAGAATATACAATTAAAATGTTAATGACAGAATATAATTTAAGCAAAAGCACCACTGAAAGAATTATTTACAATAAAATATGGAAAACAGACAATTAATCTAATAGTTGCAATTTTCTTAAACACTTGGGAACTTCTTCGCGATTTATGGGAATAATTCCCATGCAAGTTAAAGTAGTACCATTTTCTTCTTCTGGTTCAAGTTTCGTTAGACAACAATCATATATAGTCTTATATTTTATTCTTTCCTCATCAAGCTTATTAACCAAATTAAGCAAGGCTTGTTTAGATTTAACATATACAACCAATTTTGTAAATCTACTCCTAAGCCATTTCTTAACACCATCATTATCAACAAGACCAATGACTTCTTTGTTCATTTGTAGATCTGGAAAAATCTTGCCAAATATATCTATAATTCCGTCTTCTTCACTTACTTTATAATATTTCTTTTCTAACAACACTCCAAGTGATGCGTGGCAACATTGCGCAGCTAATTTACCATATCCCATCTGTTCAACAAGATCTTTACGCACCACAATGTATTGAACATATTCTTCTTTATCTTTTGTCATTTTATTTTACCTATGATATTTCTTGTCAACCACTATAAATTGTATTTTGTAATCATCGTCATCATCACTAGTCCAATTTCATCCCTGCCTTATCATATCATCTCTAAGTTCTTCTAAATACTTTTGCGCCTTTTCTTTTGTAGAAAAAACTCCAAGCAGTTGTTGTCCAAATCTATCATCTTGGTGTTCTTCAATAAGAACATAAACTCTCATTCTACATCCCATTCTTCTATATAAGGAATATCAACATTTCCAAATCTGTGTTCCTTTATAAATTTTTCTGCTTTTTCTCTGCTATCGAAAATAGCAGTTATATGATTTTCTACTGGATTTGGGCGGTCAATCATAACTATATAAACTTTCATTAATCCTCTGGTTCTGGTCCATCATCATGAATAACATTTAATTTAGGCAGAATGTATCCAATTCCATCACATATATCGCAGGTATATCTAGTGTCATCTATTCCCATCATATTCATAATTAATAAGTTCGTAGCCCCAACACCATCCTTCACTACCACATTTATAACACAATTCATTTCCACTAGATATTGCTCTTTCTAATTCTGCTTTTCTTTTTTCTTTGCTTTTTTGCCTAATAATAATATTAGTTAAATCAGTAGCCATACGAAGATGGCCTTCTAACTTTTCATCATCAAATCTACCTAAAGCTTTGATAGCTTTACGAATATGGTTATATATTTCTATATATCTACTATTTTTCATCAACATATCCACAACACTTACAATAAAACACTTTTATTTCCGGAAAAAGCTTCAAGCTCGTTAAGACCAAACAGAATGGCGCCATCTTTTACTATTGCTTCTTGAAGTGGGCTCAAAGACCCGTCGGCAAAAACCTCTCTATATATAGAAATGCTACATTCATTATAATAATTAGTCCTAATTAAAATTACCGGAATTGGTTTCTTGTTTGTTCCCTCTTTGTAATACCAAATTTTTGTTACTGTCATTCTAAAACTCCATAATTCAAAATACCACTACCTACATTTACACCTAGCTATTATAAACTAAAACTCCACCATTCTTTAAGCGCATCAGCTTCCTCTTTTGTGAGTTTCTTCAAGGCATCTTCAACTAGAGTTTCGATCTCATAATAATATGCTATTTCGTTTTTCCACTTATTTATTACAGCATTAAAATGGCACTCAAAAGTTGTTTTTATACAACTTCCTTTCCCATCACAATCATGACAATCATAAAATTTTGGGTTTTCATATGCGGCTGGATATTGTTCATTCGCCTCTTTTTCCATTACATTTTATACAGGGATAAAAATCTGGATCTTTGAGTTTATCTTTAGCACTGTTATCTGTTAATTTAATTCTTACATCTTCTAAGTTTAAAAACGGCTTACGCGGTTTTTTCATTTTTCCTTCTCCGCTCCCAGTATAAAAATTCGCAATTACGACAATCTACGCATGAAGAGCTTACATTATTTCCACAAGTTAAAACTCCAGTCTTCTTATATCGCACCAAGATTTCAAAAACAGTCTCGGTTTTTAAACAATAATAATCATTAGACATGTGTTAACCCACTCAAAATCACTCTTATATTCTACTGGAATTAAATCTCCATTATAAAATCTCATAAATGTCAATAGAACAGGAACATTGTGTTTCTTCAAATAATGTTAAACAACTTTATCGACATCCTCTAAATTCCATGGAGTCGTCCGCACTCTAACAAACATTAAATTATCTACTTTATTAACCAAAAATACTTTTTCTTTCGGATTACAAGTAAAAACAACCGGAGATGGAAAATCAAAATGTGGATACGATGTATTATAGAATTTATGTTTATATTGCTTAGTTGAGTCGATAACTAATTGCTTTTTGTTATTAGAATCATTTCCAGAATTGCTCGGACAATTTTATCGCCTACCTCTTCTAATGTGGGCAACAAGGATTCATCAAGAGTTCTACAAAACCTGCCTCCGTTGAAAAAACATTCAGGACAAGTCATAGGACAGGACCCAGTTTGAGGAATAGCATCTATTATATTACTACCTTGTAGTTTTGGATTCATTTAAGTTCTCTACTTTCCATCTTTCGTTATTAATTATTTTATAGATGTATCTTTTATTAATATTGAATTTCTCTGCTAGTTCTTTTATATTTTCGCGTAAGAAAGCGAACTTATTTACCAACATATGATTAACAACAATGTCAGCCGCTATATTAGCAAAGTCCTTATTTTTGGCATTAAATACTCTAAGTCCATGATTTAGAATAACATGTAAACATTCATGACTTATAATAAATTGTCTTTCATAAACAGAAAGTTTATCCCAGAAATCTGGATTAAAAGAAAACAATAAAACATCGCCTTGTTCATCAAAAGATACCGCAGCTATATCTATAACATTTGTAAATACGGGTTTTCCTAATTCCCACATCTTATAAAATAAAAGATGGGAATTTATTAAAGGCGGCTCAAATCTAAATATTCTTCTGGTTCTATTATCTTGTCCATTATAGTTTACACTTGGCGGCTATATTAGGAAACATCTTTGCTACTTTTGTCATATCACTACCATAAGACAATTTACCTAAGCAAATCTTAATCATTTTTGTTATAAATGTTTGATATCTAACAGTTGATTGTTGTGTATGTCTTAATATTGAATCAATAATTATAAGCTTCTTCTTGAAATCTTTTTCTACAGATGATGTGTTTTTAATAAGGCCATTAATACTGAGTTCCGTTTCTCGTAGAACTTTCATTCTTTCATAAGTATTTGTTGTTTTGCCTATTTGAACTATGCCATAATCATCTTCAAGACTGTTGTTACTTATTTCCTTAAGCAGAGCTTTAGTAAGATCTTTATTTGTTTTTGATTTAAGAACATCATTTACAACGTTCTTAAACATATCACAAGTTTTTGATTGTGCTACTACATACTCAACTAACCGTTTTTAATTTTCTTTTTGGTTGTTGTAGCAAGTAAAGATGCTAATTTCTCTTCTTCAAGCAAAGGTAGAAAGAAATTTATAAAATCCTTATTTTTAAGAATAAAATCAATAGCAGAAGAGTAGTTATTTTCTACTTTAATAAACATCTCTGCTTTGCTTTTATCACCAGCACTTAATAACTCTTGTAACTTATCTTGCATTGGACCATTAGCAAGCCCTTGAATCAACTTACCAACATTTGATCCATGTGGTAATACATAATTCAAATCGCCACCTTTTGAATATATATCAAGAGCATAATCCAAACGTCTTGGGGATATTTGATTCTGTGTTGGTTTTGGTAGACCTTTCCACCACTCAACTGATGCCTTAGCGCTCATGCGACCAAACTTATCAGTAAAATATTTCACATCTGGAGTATATGGAATATCAACTTTAATATGAAATCTATCTTCCTGTGCTGGGTCAAGTGGCTCTGTGTCATAAGCTTCATCCTCATCGTCAGCGGGATTAATTGCTGCCCAAACTACATGTAGCCTATTAAACTTCTTTCCGTTAATAGACTTAAACTGTATAAGTTCCATTACTGCGTTACGAATCTTCTTATGTGATCTATTAAACTCGTCAAAAAAGATCGCTTCTATTGTGTCATCTTGGAACTCTTTTGGTCTTAGTAAATCTAGATATGTATTGCCATTTTCATCAACTTTTTCGCGAGGAACGCCCACAAGATCAACCCAAGGATCCATAGTAGAAGCACTGAAATATTTCCAATTTAATCCCGCTCGTTCAAACGCAGCTTTTATAATTGAAGTCTTACCCACACCATGTTTACCTATAAATAACACATTATAATTGCTCTAAATCCAAAAATCTAAATGAGCGTCCTTTATCATTATTCCTCTGTTATTTTTTATTCAATCGGCCATTCTCGTATTTCTATGAGATTAAGATTTAAAGTGTCTTCTTTAATTAAAAGGGCTTCTGCTTTGCGCCGAGAAGAAAATATGCCTATTAGTCCGCCTTTACAATCAAGCACAACCCATAATCTTTCGTCTTTTTGTATTTCAGCCCAATCTTCTTTGCTTATTCGATTACAGGACATATCTGTTCCTTTTTTTATTTAAACTTTTTTAAATATTCTTCAAAATCTTCTTTATTAAACTTATCACCCTTGCTTAAATTATCTTCTTTTTTTAACCATCTATGATTTTCGGCCGCAAAACACGCCTGTATGTGTTTTAAATTAGATAAATCAAAAGCAGAGATAGGAAATATATGGTCAATATGATAATCTTCTCGCCATCCGGGACATGGCCCCAAATATTCTATTATTGCTTTATAATCTATTCCATATATTAATCTACTATACTTCTTGCCATCAGCATAATTTTTTAAGGCATGTCTAAAATGGTCTTTCAACAATATTGTTGTTCTATATCTTTCATCATTTTCTATTTTATATTTATGAAAACATTGCCTACACCTATCAAACCCAATTATAATATTTTCTCTATGGCACTTTATACATTTTCTTGTAGGTGGCTTATAACAATCTCTACAAATCGGTCCCTTTTTATCATTAGAACAAACAGGTTTTTCTTCGAGACATTTAATACATTTTTTTATTGGGACCTTATAACAAGAGATACATATCTTTTTTCCATTTTCAATTTTATTTATTTTCTTATTATCTTTTCCACAAATATCACATTTGGATTTTGGATTTTTATAACACTTTATACATATATTATAACCATCCTGTATCTTTTCTATATAATTGACTTCGCCACAAATATTACATTTATTTTTTGGTCTTAGATATGAAGTATAACACTTATTACAAACCGCTTCTCCCTTTTCAGTTCTAAAATCTGGTGTCTTTATTTCCTTACAATAAAAACACTCTTCTTTTTTTTGATAATATTTTCTATAACATATCTTACATACTGGTTTTCCCTCATCTCTCGCATTAACTACTTTTACTTTTTCACATATCCAGCATTTTTCTTTTTTATATTTATATTGTTTTTTATAACATATTGGACACAACTGCTTCGAATTATCCGTAAAATGAGGAACAACATTTTTACACACAGAGCATATTTTATCCATCATAAAAAAACTCCTATAAAAAAATAAATTATATGATGGATGAAACCTTATTAGCAGATTTTTTGTTTAATATTTTTAATTATTTCTGCTAATTTTTGTATATCTTCTTCCATCTCTTCTATTCCCTTATTACGCAAACAGTATGACGGATGTAGCATTGGGAACACATTGTAGGTTTTATTATTAGACCAAACTCGCGATTGAATTATTACACCTCTCTTTTTAGTTATACCCATAGTCTCGCAAACTCCATAAAGAGGTATATTTCCTAATGTAATTATAAGTTTGGGCTCGTTGAGACAAATTTCGGCGTCCAAAAACTCTTTGCAAAGTTCAATCTCACCATGGAAAGGATTTCGATTGTTGGGAGGTCGACAGTGGCAAGTGTTAGTTGTATAAACTTCTTCCCTCGTAAGACCAGCCCCAACCAAAATTTTGTCATTATAAAACTGACCGGAACGACCAATAAGTGGAATTTTTTTAAGTACTTCATCTCTACCTGGGGCTTCAGCTATAGCCATTATCTCAGCAGGAACTCGTCCATTAGCAAATACATGTGGGTTTTCACCATCTACTAATTGGCCCAAAGGACATTTCTTACAGGTATAGCACTTTTCTTTTAGCTTATAGATCTCATCTTTATAATCAATCATTTGTGCTCCGGATTAACCATTCTATTTTGGTAGCTTTGTTGTGAGCATCTTGGTAGTTTTTTTCCTTTTCCATTAATCGGCGCTCAATAAGTTCGTGGAGCATAATATATAATCTTTCGCCCTTAACAACATCATCGTCAATCCAAACTTCTCCCTCTGGAATAAAATTATATACCAAATCGTGGCCACCTTCAGTAAAGTCTATGTAAAACAAATCTCTAACAAGTTCCCCATCAACTACCCATACATCAACATCTTCAAACGCGGCAATCTTTTTAACTTTTATTTTTTTAACTTGTTTAGAATAATCTTTAGGTGCCTTTTTAAACTTTTTACTTTTAAAACGGTCTGCACGTTCTGCCCGATCAGCCAACTCAAGAGCTTCTTCATAAGAAAGCCCTTGACTCATAAATTTTCTCTCAATAAGGAGGTGTGTAATGAAAAAATTTATTTCATTACTATCTCCATCATCAATCCATAGTTCATTTTCTGGAATGAACTTAAATCGCCAATGTTGGCCAAAGTTTGTGAATTCTGGATCTACATTTTTACGTATGATTGGCCCATTGACACTCCAAATTTCCAACGGGCCAATCTTATTAATCAGTTTCTTCTTCGGAGATTTCTTCGTCATTATCTACCTCACTACCAGGTAAACATTTGTTTTTATATTTTTTTATGCCAACCCTATTTGCTTTTATTTTAATTGCCATAACAGTTCTACCCATTATTTTACTTAGTTCTTTAAGTGTATAATTCATATAATTATTATTTAAATATTCTATTTCTTCGCTTGTCCAAAAAGATTTATTTTTCTTTTTATTTATACCATCAATGGCTACCGTATATTTCCTGTTTAAAAAAAGTCCAAGGTCGGAGTAAATCAAATTTATAAGCCTCTTTGTGTTTTTAATTGATAAATCTAAGTTATAAGAATTATATTGTTTTCTTATCCTTGATTTAATATCTAATTTTTCAAGTATATTTTTAAAACCTAGTATAAAATCATAAGATGCAGAACAAAAACTAGATTCAATATATCCACGATGGAAAAAGAATGAACCATCTCCATCCCACAAACCACGTATAAAGTGTAATAAAAATTCTTCTGGAATATTTGGAAATTTAACTAAAAAGGTTTTATTCGGAACTATATAAAATTTCTCCAGCTGTTCATAAAGTTTCCATCCAAAACCTTTATCTCCATATTTACTTATAGGAAAATTCCACCTATAGCTTTTAATTTTTCCTTTATGCTTTTGTGGCAATACAGAGCCGCCAAAAACTTTTAAAATATCGTCTAAAATTTGTTTATCTTTCGTTTGTAATTCTATACTAACACACGGTGTTTTCTTATATAAATTTCCATCTGTTAAAATCAATCCCAAAAGATATGCCTTATTTTTATCGAGGACATCAAACATGGACATCTCCAAAAGTTTCGCCTTTACCATATGACAATTAATTAATAGTTCTATTCTTCGTCTTGTTGAACTTCAGAATTGTCGCCCGGAAGATATAAAAAAACTTGTCTATTTTTTGATTTAAATGTTTTTTTACAAGACACATTAATCTCTTCTTTTGACATATTATTAATCCTATTTATAGAAACATTTAAATCTGGCAAATTATAATATGAACGACCATTAAGTATGGCATTCAGTCCATATGAAGTTTCGGTAATAGAATATATTTCTGATTTATATTTATTTTTAGCTCTTATCATTTCTTCATCAGTTGGACCATTTTTAAGAAGTAATGCTACTTCTTGGTCCATTAGGTTGATAGCTTCCTCGACGTTTTTCTGGGCAGTTCTAATCCATAACATATACCAACCAACTTCACGATAAAAAGATAAATAACCACCAACTGCATAACACAATCCGCGCTCTTGTCGTATTTTTTGAAATAGTCTTGAATCCATATCATCTGCAAAAAACTTATTAGCATAGTTTAGAGAAAGCGAGTTAGAGTCACCAATATTACAAGATTTATAACAAACAAAAGCTCTTGCTTGTTGAATTCTATCGTCCTTTATAACTTGTATTTTTTCATTTTTAAAAGTTGTTTTTACTTTTCTAGAACGCTTAAATTCTCCATCATTATCTCCAAATACACTAATAATCGTATTGATGTCAAGCTCATTTGGTCCAGTTATTGTAAGCAGTAATCTCTCTGGACGATAATAGTTTTTATGAAATTTACGAAGCTCATCTAAAGTAATCGCTTTTATGCTTTCTTCCGTACCAATAATTGGAGCAGAATATGGGCCATTACACAAAAATATATTTAATGATTCATAAACACAAGAATCAATATCATCGCGACCACCACGTTCTTCTTCTAATACAACATCACGTTCTTTTTCAAAAGATTCATTGTTGAATTGACCATCAAATAAAACTTTTTTAAGTAGTTCTGCAGCCTTAAAAGCATTTTCTACTGGTACAATAATATAAAAACAAACTTTGTCGTGGTAGGTACCAGCATTCCAATCTGCTCCCAAAGTTGCCATCTGACGATTCAGTTCGTCAGGGCTTAGATCTTTAGTTCCCAAGAAAACCATGTGTTCACAGAAATGTGCGATTCCTGGTGTAAAATTGCCACCAAATTCAACATTAGAACCAGCATCAAAAGTTGCTTTTAAACATACGCGCTTAGAACTAATAAATTCGAAAATAGCTTTCATCTATTTTTTTCCTTCCTCTATTTTTAGAGAATTTTTATAAACAATATCCCAATCATTTTCCCAAATTGTAATTAAATTGTAGCCCGCCTCTTTTATTAAACGCTCTCTTTTCATAGTGTTTTCATATAATTCTTTATAAGTTTTATGATATACACGACTTATACCATCTAAGTTTCTGATTTTAAGATTTCCGTAAAACTCATCGCCATAAAACTCATAAAAAGTGTTTGTTACAGAATCAAAACCATCTGCCTCGATTTTTCTCTTAAAACCTTTTACATCCACTCTAAACCCTTTTTAATATTTAGATTATTAAAACTATCTATCCAAGCAAAAAAAATTTTTTAGAGTATACTTTTCTACATTTAGGACATCCCGCTATTGCTATTATTTCTATGTTTTAAAGAAGATCTCCATTTAAACTTACACTTTATACATTTCTACCAAATTTTTCTTTACTATTTGGAGCATACTTGTCTGGTACTAATTTATTTTTATCGTGATCCCATTCTTTACATAGTTTTGGATTTATAGTTAATAAGCAGTTGTTTTCATCTATATATTTATTAATGTATTTTGGACAACCTGTTTTTTGAGACATTCTATTATTAATATGTGCTATCCATTAATGTCCACAAGTATTACATTTCACCAAACCCTTTTGTTGCTGTTTGACGCAAGATCTTTTGGACTTATAATATTTTTAATTCTTCACATAATTTTGGATTTACAGCTAATAAACAATTAGTTTCATCTATATATTGACTAGCACACCTGGCACCCTCTTTTTAAAAAACCCTATTGTTTATTTTGGTTTACATTTAAAATTGTATTTTATACATTTCCACCAAACTATTTTATCGATATGGGTAGCAACTTCTTTTGGGACAAACATATTCTGTTCGAAATCCCATTCATCACAAAGTTCTGGATTGCTTTCAAACAAACTTATCTTAATCGTTTTCATACTAATATTCTCCTTTTGTCAATATAACTATGTGTAAAAATTAGTAGAAAACATAATCATTACAAACACTTTTGCTATTCGTTTTCTTTTTAGGTTAATTTTTGTAGCGATTCCTCTAAGTCTAGAATTTTCTCTATAATTGAAAGTCTATCTGGTCGATCACTAACCCACAATTCTCTTACAATATCTAGTTTTTTCTGTAACTCTGCCAATTCACTTCGTGACTCATATAATTGAATAAAAGCTTTTTGTAGTCTTGAAGTAAATTGTTCATATTTATATTTAAGTTCATTTTGCATCGCTTCATTTTCACCAGCAACAAGTTGAGATGATCTAAAGAAATCAACCATAACCAAATGAAGCAACTCATGACACGCTGCTTCATTCATCTTTGCTTCAAAATCTTCTTCTCTTAATTGAAGCATACTATATGATATTTCTATTGTAGCAAAGAAATATTCAGTTGTTGATGCGTCTACTCTCGCAAAAGCTCCAGGTGTTGTATCATCATCGAATATAGTTAAATCAATGCTCCATAATGGATCCAAATGTAAAATGTCCCGCCACTTATCAATAATTTCTTCAGCTAATTTAAGCAACTTTCTTTCTTTTTTAGTAAAATTAAGATCCATTAATTCCTCGCTTTATAAGTTCATCAGTAGCTAGCTTTTTGACAAGCGCGCCATCAACAACTTTATTATTATCTTTAAAATGTTTCATTACAAAACCAATAACCTTGCCTAGTTGTTTTATATCGTTTACATTTAAATAAGTGATCACCAATCCTACTACTTTTGAAACATCTTCTGCTACATCGTTTTGATTAGGTAGAAATTTATCACAAAATTGAATTTCATTCTTGTATTCTTCTATTAAATTCTTTGCTTTTTCATCATCTCCGAACAGCTCAATAGCTTTTTCTAAAGACTTTTTATGAGCTGTAATAACTATGATTAGTACATTATCGTCTGCAAGTTTGGTTCTATCGATTTTGTTTGCTACACAATATTCAGACACTTTTGCTTTCAAACCTCTTGTATAATTCTTGACACTTTCGTTGCTTGTCTTCATAGCTTCTTTAAGTTCATCATTCAATTTCTGATGAATACTCATTCTCAATTCTCCTTAGTCTTTTCAAAACATTCCCCACAAATATCATTCGGTTTATCAAAATGTTGCGAGCGAGCATCATTACCACACCATTTACAAGGAATTTTATTTTGTTCCATTTGTTCATCTATTTTTTTAGAAAAATCTTCAAAAGACACCCCTTTTGAAACATCTTGGGCTCTGCTTTTTAATTCTTGAAGAGCGTAAGCCTTAATATCTGGAGGACCAATAAAAGCCAATTCTTCCACAATACCAATAATTAAATCAGCTAAAGTGTATGACATTTTGGTTTTCAAAACTATT
>Ga0172380_10003581_pt1 | contig 21117 bp, 21 predicted proteins | sample Leawe162metaG_FD_119747 | JGI IMG/M metagenome (GOLD analysis project Ga0172380, IMG submission 119747) | Leachate microbial communities from a municipal landfill in Southern Ontario, Canada - Leachate well 162 metaG | ecosystem: Engineered > Solid waste > Landfill > Unclassified | place... | reverse complement strand
GTGTTCGCCGCGTTGGAAGGCACACCGGCTCCGGTTGAGAAGCCGCAAGTGCCAAAGGTCGACCCAATGTTGTTGCGCCCGGTGGATGATCTGGAATTGACCCCGCGTTCATCCAACTGCCTCAAGGCACAAAGCATCCATTACATCGGTGATCTGATTCAGTATACCGAAGCGGATCTGTTGCGCACCCCCAACCTTGGGCGTAAATCGCTCAACGAAATCAAGCAGATTCTTGCCGAGCATGATTTGTCGCTGGGTATGAAATTGGAAAACTGGGCGGCAGTGACCGAGAATTAAATCCTGCTTGGTTAACGCCAAGTCAGAAAGTAAAAGAGGAAAATTATGCGTCACCGTTTAGGACTTAGAAAATTAAATCGTACCAGCAGCCACCGGTTGGCGATGTTGCGCAACATGACCGTCTCGCTGCTGCGTCACGAGGTTATCAAGACTACCCTGCCCAAAGCCAAGGAGTTGCGCCGTGTAGCGGAGCCGATCCTGACACTGGGCAAGAATCCAAGCTTGGCTAATCGCCGCCTGGCGTTTGCCCGTCTGCGTGACCGTGAGATGGTTAGCAAGCTGTTCGATGAACTCGGCCCGCGCTATGCAGCACGTAATGGCGGCTATTCGCGCATCCTCAAGTTCGGCTTTCGCAAGGGTGACAATGCACCGATGGCGTTGATCGAACTGCTGGATCGTCCGGCAGAAGCGCAGCCGCTAGAAGTTGCTGGCGAATAATTCTTTTCCAGCATAGATGTAAGAAACGACAAAGCCGGGTTATCCCGGCTTTGTCGTTTCTTGATGTAACTATATCTCCCGTTATCGCCAGACGTGCCGCAATGAAAAACTGAGCAGGGCAGGAGGTGATTTATTGCAGCAGGTTTTTTAGGTATGGCCCTGTTACGCTGCCAATATTTTCGGTGATAGCTTTCGGCGAACCCTGTGCCACGATACGTCCCCCACCATCACCGCCCTCAGGACCCAGATCGATGACCCAATCTGCGGTCTTGATCACATCCAGATTGTGTTCGATTACCACGACAGTGTTGCCCTGGTCACGCAATTTATGGATTACCTTCAGCAGCATATCGATATCATGGAAATGCAGCCCGGTGGTTGGTTCATCGAGGATGTACAGCGTGCGCCCGGTATCGCGTTTTGAAAGCTCCAGCGACAGCTTCACGCGCTGTGCCTCGCCGCCCGACAGCGTGGTGGCACTCTGCCCCAGCGTGATGTAACCCAAGCCCACGTCCAGCAACGTCTTCAGCTTGCGTGCGATGATCGGCACGGGTTTAAAGAATTCATGTGCTTGTTCTACCGTCATGTTAAGCACCTTGTGAATGTTGGCCCCCTTGTACTGTACCTCCAGGGTCTCACGGTTGTAGCGCTGGCCGTGGCACACGTCACACGGCACGTACACATCCGGTAAAAAGTGCATCTCCACCTTTATCACACCGTCACCCTGACAGGACTCGCAGCGCCCGCCCTTCACATTGAAGGAAAATCGTCCTGGCCCGTAACCGCGTTCGCGCGACATGGGTACGCTGGAGAACAGATCGCGTATCGGTGTGAACAGCCCGGTGTATGTTGCCGGATTGGAACGGGGTGTGCGGCCGATGGGGGATTGATCGACATTGATTGCTTTATCGAAAAATTCCAGACCTTCTATTTCAGAATAAGGAGAAGGCTCGGCATTGCTGCCGTACAGATGTTGGGCAACCACCTTGTACAAGGTGTCGTTGATCAGCGTGGACTTTCCCGATCCGGATACCCCGGTGATGCATGTAAGCAAGCCGACGGGTAGATCCAGCGTGACATTTTTCAGATTATTGCCGCAGGCTCCTATTATTTTCAGATGGCGGTCTGATTCAGGCTTGCGATATTGCTTTGGCATCGGGATGCTGCGCCGACCAGAGAGGTAGTCACCGGTGAGCGACTGCGGGTTAGCGCATACTTCCTCCGGTGTGCCTTGTGCCACCACCCTGCCGCCATGCTCACCCGCACCTGGTCCCATATCCACCACGAAATCGGCGGAGCGAATGGCATCTTCATCGTGCTCTACCACAATCACGCTGTTGCCCATGTCGCGCAAGCGCTTCAGTGTATCCAGCAGGCGGTCGTTATCTCGCTGGTGGAGGCCGATGGAAGGCTCATCCAGTACATACATCACCCCCGTCAGGCCGGAGCCAATCTGCGAAGCGAGACGGATGCGCTGCGACTCCCCGCCCGATAGCGTCTCGGCCGAGCGTTCCAGCGACAAATAATCCAGTCCTACGTTATTAAGGAAGGAGAGTCGATTGGCGATTTCCTGCACGATTTTCTCGGCGATTGCCTGTTTGTTGCCGGGCAATGTCACACTCTGGAAGAAAGACAGGGCATGTTTCAGCGGCAAGGCATTCAATTCGTAAATGGTGTGTTCGGCCACACGCACATGGCGTGCCTCTTCACGCAATCGCGTCCCCTTGCACTCCGGGCAGGCACAGGAGTTCAAGTATTTCGACAACTCGTCACGCACCGTGGGTGAATCCGTTTCCTTGTAGCGCCGCTCCAAATTGTTGATGATGCCCTCGAAGGCATGTTCGCGCAGCATCTTTTTGCCGCGCTCGTTCAAGTATTGAAAAGGAATTTCCTCTTTCCCGCTGCCGTACAGCACCACCTGTTGGATCTTCTCCGGCAGACTCTCGAAGGGTCGCTCCAGATCAAAATCGTAATACCTAGCCAGACTGTCCAGCATCTGGAAATAGAACTGGTTGCGCCGATCCCAACCCTTGATCGCACCACCGCTCAATGAAAGCTGCGGGAAAGCCACAATTCGTCTGGGATCGAAGAAGCTGATAACCCCCAGACCATCGCACTTCGGGCACGCGCCCATTGGACTGTTGAATGAGAACAGGCGCGGCTCCAACTCCTGCAGCGAGTAATTGCAGATGGGGCAGGCAAACTTGGCCGAAAACAGATGCTCTTTGCCCGAATCCATTTCCATCGCCAGTGCGCGTCCATCGGCGTGACGCAATGCCGTCTCGAATGACTCGGCCAGGCGCTGTTTGATATCGGGTGAAACCTTTAAACGGTCCACCACGATCTCGATGGTGTGTTTCTGGTTTTTCACCAGCTTTGGCAGGTTGCCCATCTCGCACACCTTGCCGTTCACGCGCAGGCGCACGAAGCCCTGCGCACGCAATTCGTCGAACAGGTCCAGTTGCTCACCCTTGCGTTCCACCACAACGGGTGACAGGATCATCACCTTCGTGCCTTCCGGTAATGCCAGCACCGTATCCACCATCTGCCCCACCGACTGTGCCTGCAGCACGATATTGTGCTGCGGACAATACGGGTCGCCCGCGCGGGCGAACAGAAGCCGCAGATAATCGTGAATCTCGGTCACCGTCCCCACCGTTGAACGCGGGTTATGCGAAGTGGCCTTCTGTTCGATGGCGATAGCGGGGGAGAGCCCCTCGATCAGATCGACATCCGGTTTCTCCATCAACTGCAAGAACTGTCGGGCATAAGCCGAAAGTGATTCCACATAACGTCGCTGTCCCTCGGCATACAAGGTGTCAAAAGCGAGTGATGACTTGCCGGAACCCGACAAGCCGGTGATTACCACCAACCGGTTGCGTGGCAGGTCGAGACTTATGTTCTTCAGGTTGTGGGTGCGTGCACCGCGTATTTTGATGTATTCCATGGATCATGCGTCAGGTTGGGCGACCTGCTAATATACGCGACTTCGAAAAAGATTCCAAAGCGCATTCATGCCTGTTTCATCCGCCGCAATGACTCCCCTTGAACGCCGTGCCAGCCTGGGTTTGGCCAGTGTCTATGCCCTGCGCATGCTGGGCCTGTTCATCATCCTGCCGATCTTTGCACTATATGCCGAGAAGCTGCCGGGCGGGGAGAGCCATTTCCTGATCGGAATCGCGCTTGGTGCATATGGACTGACTCAAGCGATTTTGCAGATTCCGGCAGGATGGTTATCAGACCGTTACGGGCGCAAACCGATTATTGTCATCGGTTTGCTGCTGTTTGCGGCGGGCAGTTTTATCGCGGCATCCGCGGACGATATCTACTGGATAATCGCCGGACGGGTGATTCAGGGCGCGGGTGCGATCAACGCGGCGGTGATGGCGTTGACCGCCGACCTTACCCGCGAAGAGCAGCGCACCAAGGCAATGGCCCTGATTGGCATCTCCATCGGCATCACGTTCTCGATCTCAATGGTGCTATCGCCGATTTTGTACCGGCTCATCGGCATGTCCGGCATCTTTTCGCTGGTTGGTGTGCTGGCTTTTGTGTCCATCGCGGTGGTGATCTGGTTCATCCCCAAACCTGGAATCACACGCTTTCATTCGGATACCGAGGCCAATACCAGCAAGCTGAAGGAAGTATTGCGCAACAAAGACCTGCTGCGTATGGACTTTGGCGTGTTTACCCTGCATGCAATCCTGATGTCGGTGTTCATGCAGATACCGTTTATTTTGCGTACAGCCGGGCTGGATGCGCAGCACCAGTGGCAGATGTACCTGCCGGTGATGCTGTTCGCTTTCGTGTTGATGGTGCCACTGTTTGTCATCGCAGAGAGGAAGGCGATGGCGAAACAGGTTTTTCTGTTCTCTATTGGCATGGCTGCGCTGGCGCAACTGGGTATTCTGTTCCTGCATGAAAGCGTGTGGGGTATATCACTTGCGTTAGTTGTGTTCTTTACCGCGTTCAACGTATTGGAAGCAATGCAGCCTTCCATTGTCAGCAAAATATCCCCGCTCGCTGCCAAGGGTACGGCAATGGGCGTGTTTAGCAGTGTGCAGTTCCTCGGCGCATTCTTTGGCTCGGCCATGGGCGGCTTGCTGATGCAACTATACGGCGGTAATGCGGTACTGGTATTTGCAATGTTCATGCTGTTGCTGTGGCTGATAATCGCGTCCGGTATGCGTGCTCCCAAGTCACTGCAAACCAAGATGTATCATCTGCCGCAACTGACTGCTGCCGAGGCAAGCACATTGCAGTCCAGTCTGGCACAATTACGCGGCGTGGACGAAGTGCTGATCGTGGCGGGAGAGCAAATCGCCTGTCTCAAGGTTGAGAAGAACGGGTTTGACGAGGAAGCAGTGGAAAACCAGCTGGGCGAGTTTCGCCAAAATCTAGTGAAAGGGGTATGACATGTCGGTGAACAAAGCGATTCTGATAGGGCATTTGGGTAAAGATCCTGAAGTGAGGTATATGCCAAGCGGCGAGGCAGTTGCCAATGTGACGCTGGCAACATCCGAAACATGGAAAGATAAAAGTGGAGTAAAGCAAGAAAAAACCGAGTGGCACAACATCGTTTTCTTCAAGCGGCTAGCGGAGATTGTCGGAGAGTATCTGAAGAAAGGTTCACTGATTTACGTCGAAGGCAGGATTACCACTGAAAAGTGGACCGATAAAGAAGGCAAGGATCGCTATACCACCAAGATTGTGGCCAACGAAATGAAGATGTTGGGCAGCAGGTCTGGCGGCAACAGCTTTGAAGTCGTGGATAACCAAGAGCCGGCTCCGGCGCGCAGCGCCCCGGCTGCCAAGCCCGCAGCACCGGCTGCCAAGAGCAACTTCGATAATTTTGACGACGACATTCCGTTCTAGCAGGTCGCGCAGCACCCGTGAGCAAAGCATTCACCCGCGAGAACGATGCCGAAGATGATGACGACGATTCGGTGTCGTTACCCTCGATTCCTGTAGGCAGCAAAAACTACATGACCCCGGCGGGATACCGCCGCCTCAAAGCCGAGTATATGAATCTGCTGGATGTTGAACGTCCGGCACTGGTGCAGACAGTGCATTGGGCAGCATCCAACGGTGACCGTTCGGAGAACGGCGACTATATCTACGGTAAAAAGCGATTGCGCGAGATAGACCGCCGCCTGCGCTTCCTGGCCAAGCGCATGGAAAATTCCGAAGTGATTGATCCGGCGCAACGCCGGGGCTGCGAGCAGGCGTTCTTTGGCGCGACGGTGACGGTGTGCCACGAAGACGGTATCGAGCGTACCTACAGTATCGTCGGCATCGACGAGGCCAATGCGGGGAAGGGACATATCAGCTGGGTATCGCCGTTGGCGCGGGCGTTGCTCAAGGCGCGCGAGGACGATACGGTTCAGTTGCGGCTACCAGACGGAGTGGAAGAGTTGGTAGTAATCGGGGTGGATTACCACGAAATCAATTTTGATTGAGAATGCTCAAATGAAATATCTGAAGTCGGAATACCCCATCGCTATCGCGCTCATCGTACTCGGATTGGGCTTGGCACTCGAGCACGGTGCTGTTGAACACGGCGGCGGCATGTTGTGGGGTTTGTTGCTGGTGATTCTGGCCGCCATCATCGGCGTCGCTTTCCGCATCGCGCACCATGCAGAGGTGCTGGCGGTGCGTTTTGGCGAACCATACGGCACGCTGATCCTGACGCTGGCGGCGGTGTCGGTGGAGGTGGTGATCCTGGTCGTGTTGTTACAGGGCGCGCCGAATCCCACGCTGGCACGCGATACGGTTTTTGCGGCTGTGATGTTCGACATCAACGGCATTCTCGGTCTTGCCGCCATCGTCGGTGGCCTCAAGCACGGGCAGACCAAATACAACATCTCCTCGGCCAACTCCTTCGTGGCCATGTTGCTGGTTGCCATCGGTGTCGGTATGTTCATTCCGGATTTTGTGCCGGATGAGAAATGGCATATTTATTCGGTTTTCTCGGTCGTGGTTATGGTGGTGATGTATGCCGCGTTTCTGCGCTTGCAGACAGTGGAGCACCGAAAATTCTTCGAATACTCCTCGGTGACGGAAGAGGAAGCGCACGACGAGGCGCACAGTCCGAACTCGCTGCATGTCGCCGTCATGGTTGGAGCCATCATGCTGGTCGGTCTGCTGTCCGAGGTGCTGTCGGTGCTGCTGGACGCAGGTCTTACGGACAGCAATCTGCCCAAGGCGATCCCGGCGGTGCTGGTGGCGCTGATCTCCGCCAGCCCGGAGATACTCACCGCGCTTAGGGCGGCGCAGCAGAACCGCATGCAGACCACGGTCAACATTGCGCTTGGCGCGTCGCTGGCGACGGTGTTGCTGACGCTGCCGGTGATCGAGGCACTCGCGCTGTTCAATGGCGAACGGATCGTGATGGCGCTGACACCGGTGCAGGGCGGATTTCTGCTGTTGACCTTTCTGACCGTGATGAACAACCTGCACGACGGCGAAACCAACGCCATCGAGGGCATCAGTCACTTCGTGCTGTTCGCGGCATTCATCGCACTGGTCGCGATGGGTTTGATGTAGGCTGGGAAAACAATTCAGACACAAAACACGCGAAGCACCAGAGCGCGAATCCGGAGAGATGCTGCCGACTTCTCTGTGTTCTCTGTGGCTAAAGCAGTTATGCCGTGCGTTCCAGTACGGCCGCAAAGAAGCCGTCGGTGTTGTGCTGTTGCGGGGTAAGTTGCAGGTAGTCGCCCATGGGCAGGTCGATATGCTGCTGCTTCAGCACTTCTCCTGCTGGTACCAATGAGAATTCGGGATGCATTGCGAGGAATGCCGTGACGATGCTCTGATTCTCTTCCTGCAGCACGCTGCAGGTCGCATACACCAACCGTCCGCCTTTCTTCAGCAGGCGCGCAGCCGAATCCAGGATCGCGCGCTGCTTCTCGTTTAGCTCCGCCACGCTCTGCACCGATTGGCGGAATTTCAGATCCGGATTGCGGCGCAAGGTGCCAAGCCCGCTGCACGGTGCATCCACCAGCACGCGGTCGATTTTTCCCGCCAGACGTTTAATCTTGTTATCGTTTTCGTGCGCGATGAGTTGAGGCTGTACGTTGGACAGGCCGGAACGCTTCAGGCGCGGCTTTAAATTTGTCAGGCGCTTTTCCGAGATGTCCCATGCGTACAATCGCCCCTGTGAATTCATCAGCGCGCCCAGCATCAATGTTTTGCCACCCGCGCCCGCGCAGAAATCCACCACCATCTCGTTGCGCTTTGGCGCAAGCAACAATCCCAGCAATTGGCTACCCTCGTCCTGCACTTCGAATTTGCCGGTGAGGAACAGCGCGTGCTTGTTCAGCGCCGGTTTATCCTTGAGGCGGATGCCGTAGGGTGACCAGGGCGTGGCGGTCGCGGCCAATCCTTCGGCTTGTAGCGATTGCAGTATCTCGTTACGGTTGGCGAGCAGGCTGTTGATTCGTAGATCGAGCGGGGCAGATTGTTGCATGGAAATACCCAGCGTAAGGATTTCCTCGTCGCTATGGTGGGTGCGCATTTTGTCGATGATCCATTGCGGCAGTTCAGCCTGAAGTGAAAGCGGCAAATCTTCGGCACGAAGCGCTTTTATGCTGCGCAGCCATTCTGCCTCCTGCGCCCGTAGCAACGGCTGCAACTCGCGCAGGTTGTAGCCGCCGAATCTCATCCAGTAAGCCAGCGCCATGCGGCGTGCGGTGGCCTGACCTTTGCCGTCTGAAGTGCAAGCATGGTCCAGCAACAGGCGGTGGCGCAACACACCAAACAGCGTTTCTGCCACCAGTTTGCGTTCGTTGGAGCCGATGCGTTCGGCCTGAAAGAAATGGCGTAGCACAGCATCCGCCGGATGTTCCATTTTGAGCGCAGTACGCAGCGCTTGCACCACGAGGTCGAGCCGGTATTCGGTCAGTAGCATGAGTGTCCTTGTTGGATGCGATGCGGATGCTGGTGATGATTCACCATCGGCGATCTTGTTGTCAGGGTTGGATGGTGAGGGTGCGCAGAACCTGCACGAACTGGTCGCCATCATCCTCTGTCAGTACTATTTTGGCGGGGAAATATTCATGGTCGATGGCCAGCCAGATTTCAGATTTCCAGGCCGTGGACTGCGGCGGAGTATGCAGGTAGTAGCTGCGTACTTCACCAAATGGTACTTTTGCATGCTGAGTGGGGTCGAGCAGGTAATGGTAGGGTTGCAACTTGCTTCCATTGGTCACTTGCAGGTCGAGTTCCAGCCGGGCACGGGGTGGAGCAATCGCAAACTGGTACATCACGCTCAAACGATCCTGTGTGTTTTGCGGCAGCGGTAGTTGGCGGATGCCGGCGCGGTCGCTCACGGTCAGTGTACGGTTGATCCAGTCGAAATCGGCCTGTGTATTTTTCCCCGGGGACTTTGCGCGCTGGTGAGTGAATTTGCGCGGCTGCAAACCACTTTTGGTGATTTCGCCCTCGCTGGTGACCACGATGGTTTCTGGTTGAAACAGTGCGAGCAGGCCGACCGGTTTGGTCACGCTCTGAATGCGGTACTGATCGCCATCACGCACAAACACCTCGTGCACGTCGCCCAGTTTGATGCCACGGGTCAGGATGTCATATCCAGCTTCGATGCGAACGGGTAACTCCGCATGGGCGGCGAATGACAGCCAGAATAATGCAAGTGCGAGCAGAATGCGCATATCAATCCAGTCCGGGTGAAATGAGGGTGCTGCCGATTTGTTCCAGGCGGTCGATGCCGACGTGTCCGTGCTGATCAAGGCGTGCCTGGTCGCTGCACAGCCAGCGGACGGCCTGCGGGTAGATGCGGTGCTCTTCATGCAGCACGCGGATGGCCAGGGTTTTCACCGTGTCTCCTTGCAATACCGGCACTGCCGCTTGGATGATGATTGGGCCGTGGTCGAGGTCGTGGGTGACGAAATGTACCGTGCAGCCGTGTATTTTTACCCCATCGTGCAAGGCTCGCTCATGCGTATGCAGTCCCGCATAAGCGGGTAGCAGCGAGGGGTGGATGTTGATCAGCCGCCCGCTATAACGGGCGACAAAGTCAGGGGTGAGGATGCGCATGAACCCTGCCAACACCACTAGGTCGGGCAGGTGACTATCGATCTCGGCGGCCAGTGCCGCATCGAACTGTTCCCGCTCCGGGTAGTCGCGGTGCGCGATTACGGCGGTGGCAATGCCTTGGGTTTGCGCGATGGCGAGGCCGGGCACATCTGCCTTACTGCTAATGACAGCAGCAATCTTGCATGGTAGACGCGCCTTCAGCAACGCTTCCATATTGCTGCCACGACCAGAAATGAGGATAACGATCTTTTTCACTTGACTTGTGTCTGGTGCTCGTCACTCTTGCGTGCACGGATGATTCCGATGCGCGACACGGTCTCGCCGGTCTCTTGCAGGTGTTCGATCGCTGCATCGGCATCCGCTGCCGCCACGATCACCACCATGCCGATGCCGCAGTTGAAGGTGCGGAACATCTCCTGTGCGTCGACGTTGCCGCCCTCGCGTAGCCAGTGGAACAGCTTGGGCATTTGCCATGTCGCGGAGTCGATGTCGGCGACGACGCTGGCCGGCAGCACGCGTGGCACGTTTTCGGTGATACCGCCACCGGTGATGTGCGCCATGCCTTTGACGGTGATACGCTGCATCAGACTTAACAGCGGTTTCACATACAAACGCGTCGGCGCCATGATGCAGTCGGCCAGCGTGCGTTCGCCGTCGAATTGGGCGTTGAGATCCGGTTTGCTGCGCTCGATGATCTTGCGCACCAGCGAGTAGCCGTTGGAGTGCGCGCCGTTGGAGGCCAGGCCGAGCACCACGTCGCCTGGGACGATGTGTTCACCGGTGATGATCTTGGATTTTTCCACCACGCCCACCGCGAATCCGGCGAGGTCGTATTCGCCCACCGGGTACATGCCGGGCATCTCGGCGGTCTCGCCGCCGATCAGCGCGCAGCCGGATTGCTCGCAACCGGAAGCGATACCCTTGATGACCTCGGTAGCGGCGGGCACATCCAGCTTGCCGCAGGCGAAGTAGTCGAGGAAGAACAGCGGCTCGGCGCCCTGCACCAGGATGTCGTTCACGCTCATCGCGACGAGGTCGATGCCAACCGTGTCGTGGCGATTCAGTTCGAATGCAAGCTTCAGTTTCGTGCCGACACCGTCGGTGCCGGACACCAGCACCGGCTCCTTGTATTTCTTCGAGATCTCGACCAAGCCACCGAAACCGCCGATGCCGGACAATACCTCCGCACGCATGGTGCGTTTGGCATAAGGCTTGATGTTCTCGACCAACTGGTCACCGGCGTCGATATCGACCCCGGCATCGCGGTAGGAAAGGCTGTTGTTGGACTGGCTCAAGTTGAGTTCTCGCTTTCTTGCAGGTAGAGTAAGGCACGTTTTATGCCGCGAATTTTACCCGAAATGATTCTCTCCCGCTCTGTTGCCATGCAATGGCTGGTTGTGGCTGTTGCGTTGTTCGTGCTGCTCTATCTGCTGGCACCAATCCTGGCACCGTTTGTAGCCGCCGCCATCCTTGCCTATATCTGCGAGCCGCTGGTGGCGCGCATGTGCGCATGGAAGGTGCCGCGCACCCTGGCCGTGTTGCTGACGATGCTGGCTATCGCATTACTGGCACTGGCGCTGCTGCTGGTCATGTTGCCGTTGTTGCAACAGGAGTGGGCGCACCTTGTCGCGCGTATTCCGCAATGGTTGGATAGCGCGCGCCAACACGTTTTACCCGCATTGCAGCAATGGTCCGGCACCAGTTTGCAATGGGACAATGAAGCTATTCGCCAGCAAATTCTCGGCCAGTTGCAGGGTGCGGGCGGAGTCGCGGCGCAAATCATTCCCTGGCTCGGCGATAGTGGCGGCACACTGTTGGCGTTGTTTGCCAACCTGCTGTTGATTCCGCTGGCGATGTTTTATTTGCTGCGCGACTGGAATGAAATACTGGTGCGCATTGATACACTTATCCCGCGCCACTGGCACGAAGCGGCTCATTCGATAACGACCGAGATTGATCGTGTGCTGGCTGAATTTCTGCGCGGGCAAATCGCGGTCATGCTGCTGATGAGCGTGTTCTACAGCATTGCGTTGTGGCTGGTTGGCCTGGAATTCGCCCTGCCCATCGGTCTCATTGCCGGTCTGCTGGTGTTCGTCCCCTATCTCGGCATGGTGCTGGGCCTGCTGCTGGCTACGCTGGCTGCGGTGATGCAGTTTCCTGTCTGGGGTGACGTGCTGTGGGTGTGGGGCGTGTTCGCTACCGGACAATTGCTGGAAGGTATGCTCATCACCCCATGGCTGATCGGTGACCGTATTGGCCTGCATCCGCTGGCAGTGATCTTTGCACTGCTCGCCTTCGGCCAGTTGTTCGGTTTCTTCGGCCTGTTGCTCGCCTTGCCGCTGGCCGCCGCATTGCTGGTCGTGCTGCGCCATGTGCGCGGACGCTATCTGGCCAGCGAAATGTACATCAAACCATGACTCAAATGCTTTTGGGAATCGCCCCTGAGTGGGTGCCCACCTTGGACAATTTTGTCGCCGGGCGCAATGAGGAATTATCGTCTGCTCTGCGCCATGCACTGCGAGGTGCGCCCGGTGGACATGCCATCTGTCTGTGGGGTGAAACGGGTAGTGGCAAGAGTCACCTGTTGCAGGCAGTGGTCGGAGAGGCAGAACGTGGCGGGATGAGTGCGCACTATGCCACTGACACCGTGCCGTCGCTGGCTCAAGTGGTGGCCGTGGATGAAGTGGAGCGGCTGAATGAGGCGGCGCAGATCGAACTGTTTGCACTCTACAACCAGATGCGCGACAGCGGCGGCCTGTTGTTGGTGGCCGGAATGCAGGCACCTGCACAGATGGCGCTGCGAGATGATCTGCGGACCCGTCTTGGCTGGGGGCTGGTGTATCAGGTACATGCCCTGAATGATGTCGAGAAAGCACAGGCCTTACAGCGTCACGCAGAAGTTAGCGGCTTTAAACTGTCGCCAGAAGTCGTGAACTATCTGCTTCGCCACGGGCGGCGTGACCTGCCCAGCCTGCTGGCACTGCTCAATGCATTGGACGAGCATTGTCTGCGCCTGCAACGCCCGGCATCGGTACCGTTGCTGAAGGAGGTGATGGGTATGGCCTTGCCTGGAACAGCCGGGTAATAATCCGTTTGAGCTAATGGTATTCTGGGTAGCGCGTGGCTGGAGTAGAATCCACCGCAGTGCATTTTTGGCCGATGAGGGGCTCTGGAAATTAACGCTTGGTGCCTCCAAAGCAATCAAGACGGACGGCGGCAATGTGGCCCAAACCGGTTTGGTAGCCAAGAACATCCTGTCCAAGCAGATGATGACTATACTCGGCAGCGGAGCCGGGATTGCACCGTAATTTGACGGCGGAGGTGGCTTGTTCCATGTATTCGATCTGTCGGTTGCGGTAGTCGGGAAGAAGGAAGCCGCGGTTGCGATGCAACTCGGCATCCGCTTCTGATTGAGAATTCCGAAATTGGTATTATTCGGGCCTGCAGCGATGCAGGCCTTTTTCTGCAAGGAGTAGCAATGAATCTGGCTTTATTCGATCTGGATAATACGTTATTGAGCGGCGACAGTGACTTTGAGTGGTCACAGTTTCTGCTTGAGCGAGGGGTGCTCGATCGCGAATTGTTTGAGGCAAAAAATCTGGCCTTTTATAAGCAATACGAAGCGGGGACCTTGGATATACATGAATTTCTTGATTTCCAGTTGAAACCCCTGTCGCGTCATGCGCGCAGAGTACTGGATGGTTGGCACAAGGAATTCATGCAGCGCAAGGTGCAACCGATGATGGGCGACAAGGCGCGTGCACTGGTGGCGTACCACCAACAGGCCGGCGATGTGTGCGTCATTATCACCGCCACCAACATCTTTATCACTGCGCCGATCGCGCGCGCGTTCGGCATCGAACACCTGATTGCCACCGAGCCGGAAGAAAAAGATGGCGAGTTTACCGGGCGCGTGGCGGGTATTCCCAGTTTTCGCGAAGGCAAGGTAACGCGAATGGAAAGCTGGCTGGCTGAACATGGCTGGCACTGGGACAGTTTCGGGCAAAGCAGTTTTTACAGCGACTCGCTCAACGATCTGCCGCTGCTGTCAAAGGTGAAACGACCGGTCGCGGTCGATCCCGACGCTACCTTGCGTGCCTACGCCGGGCAACATGGCTGGGATGTCCTTTCCCTGCGCTAAAGAGGCGGCACGGTGGGCGTGTATAATGCCGCGTCGCCGCGCCTGCCGCGACTTAAACTATTCTGAATCAATGATAAAAAGACTGATTAAACGGGTATTTGGCAAGGTATCGCCAGCGCGACAAGTGGGACGTGCGCAGGGAATTGCCTTCGCGCAGCACAAAGTCGGGCGCGACGGTATCAGCGACAGCGCACAGCGTGTGACGGATGGTTTGCAAGCTGCCGGATTCCAGGCTTATGTGGTGGGTGGTGCGGTGCGCGACCTGTTGCTGGGATGCAAACCAAAGGATTTCGATGTGGCGACCAACGCCACGCCGGAACAGGTGCGGCGGGTGTTTCGCCGTGCGCGCATCATCGGGCGACGTTTCAAGCTGGTGCACGTGATGTTCGGCAACGAGACCGTCGAGGTGTCCACCTTTCGTCGCGCCATGGAGGTTGACGAGGCGGAAACTGATGCGCACGGCCGCATCCTGCGCGACAACGAATTCGGCGATATGGAGCAGGACGCCGCACGGCGCGACTTTACCGCCAATGCGCTGTTCTACGATCCCGCGACACAGGAGATCATCGATTACCACCACGGCTATGACGACATCCGCGCCAATGTATTGCGCATGATCGGCGATCCGGAAGTGCGCTACCGAGAAGACCCGGTGCGTATGCTGCGCGCGGTACGGCTGGCTGCCAAACTCGGGATGAAGATCGATTCAGCCAGTGTCGCACCCATCGCCAAAATGAAAGAGTTGTTGCGCAATGTGCCGGAAGCGCGCCTGTTCGACGAGATGCTCAAACTGCTTTTGTCCGGCCACGCGCTGGCGTGCATCAAAAAACTGCGCGCCAAGGGATTGCACCACGGATTGCTGCCGATGCTGGACGTGATTCTCGAGCAGCCGATGGGCGAGAAATTTGTCATGGCGGCCCTGCACAACACCGACCAGCGCATCGCCGAGGGCAAACCGACTTCTCCCGCTTTCCTGTTTGCCGCACTGTTGTGGCATGAAGTGCTGGCTGCATGGAATGCCAAGCAGGCGGCGGGCGAGCGTCCGATTGCGGCGTTGCATGAAGCGATGGATGACGTACTGGCGCGGCAGCGCGCACAACTTGCGATTCCGCGCCGCTACGATACCGTGATGAAAGAGCTGTGGTTGTTGCAACCGCGCTTCGAGCAGCGCGGCGGACAGCGCCCGTTCCGTCTGCTGGTGCTGCCGCGTTTTCGTGCCGCCTACGATTTCCTGCTGCTGCGCTGTGAGAGTGGTGAGGCAGATCCGGTGCTGGGCGAGTGGTGGACTGAATTCCAGCATGCCGATGAAGCACGCCGTACCGAAATGTTGCAGCCGGACAACGGTGCGCCAAAGAAACGCCGTCGCCGCAAAAAACCGTCTGCCGCCGTGCAGGGTGAACTGCCGATCGATTGATGGCGCACATCGCCTATCTCGCTCTTGGCAGCAATCTGGATGATCCGCTTGCACAAGTGAAAAGTGCGATGTCCGCACTGGATACCCTGCCGCATACGCGCGTACTGAACCGTTCCTCGTTGTATCGCAGTGCGCCGCAGGGTTATCTGGATCAACCGGATTTCGTCAATGCGGTGGTACGGGTAAGAACGGAGCTTGCGCCGCATGTCTTGCTCGATGCGATGCTGGCGCTGGAACGGGCACGCGGACGCACGCGTGAGTTCACCAATGCGCCGCGCACGCTAGATCTGGATATGCTGTTGTATGACGACCTGGCACTGCACGAACATGGTCTGACCCTTCCACATTCGCAGATGCACCGGCGTGCATTCGTGTTGCAGCCATTGCTGGAAATCGCGCCTGATTGCGTGATTCCTGGTATCGGCAAGGCGATGGAGGCTGCACGGTCTTGCGCAGACCAACAGCTTGAAAAAATCGAGTAGCTACAGAGTGCACAAAGAAACCAGGATTCAACATGCAGCAACTGAACTCTCTGTGTGCCCTGTGGCATTGGGTTTGAAGGACTTTAGATGCCGCTGAACAAATATCGCTACATCGTGGTGGAAGGCCCCATCGGAGCGGGCAAGACCAGCTTGGCCAAGCGTCTGGCGGAACATGGTGGCGCGGCGACCCTGTTGGAAAAGCCGCAAGACAATCCATTTCTGGCACGATTTTATGAGGATGCGGCACGCTATGCGCTGCCCACGCAACTGTTTTTCCTGTTTCAGCGTATCGACGAAGTGCGCGAACTGACGCAGATGGATATGTTCCAGAGCCGTACCATCGCCGATTACCTGTTCGACAAGGATGATCTGTTTGCACGGCTGACCTTGAGCGATGACGAATACACCCTGTACCAGTCGATCTACCGCAGTCTGGCACCGCAGGCGCCAGCGCCCGATTTGGTCATCTACTTGCAGGCCCCGATTGATGTCCTGATTGAGCGGGTGCGGCGGCGCGGCCACCGCCACGAGCGCACTATCCGTGACGACTATCTGGCACGACTGGCCGGCGGTTACCGCGAATTCTTTCATCACTACAGCGCTGCGCCGGTGTTGGTGGTGAATAGCGAGAACCTGAACTTTGTAGATAATGCGGATGACTTCAAGTTGCTGCTTGATCGTATTGGTCGCATGCGCGGGCAGCGCGAGTACTTCAACGTGGGCGGAGACTGAAGCAGATGACGCGAACTACTTTGAGCAAATTGCAAACGATGCGCGAGCGTGGCGAGAAGATCGCCGTGCTGACATGTTACGACGCCAGCTTTGCCACGCTGTTGGAAACAAACGGCGTTGATGTGCTGCTGGTCGGCGATTCACTGGGTATGGTGATACAGGGGCGGGAAACCACCTTGCCGGTGACCATCGAGCAGATGGCCTATCACACGTCTTGCGTGGTGAGCGGTTCACAGCAAGCCTTCATCATCGCTGACATGCCCTTCGGTACCTCGCAATTCAGCCCGCGCGAGACTTTCTCCTACGCCGTGCAACTGCTGGCCGGGGGCGCACAGATGGTCAAGCTCGAAGGCGGCGCAGAGATGGCCGATACTGTCGCTTTTCTCACTTCGCGCGGCATTCCGGTGTGCGGTCATGTCGGCCTGACTCCGCAATCGGTGCATCAGCTTGGTGGTTACAAAGTGCAAGGCAGGGATGATGCGGCGGCACAGAAGTTGTTGCACGATGCCGAGGTGCTGCAACAAGCGGGTGCTGGGTTGATCGTGCTGGAAGCGGTTCCCGCTGTGTTAGGCGCGAAAGTGACCGCGCAACTTTCCATCCCCACCATCGGCATCGGTGCCGGCGCAGACTGCTCCGGTCAGGTGCTGGTGCTGCACGATATGCTCGGCATCTATCCCGGAAAAAAAGCGCGCTTCGTCAAGGATTTCATGCCGGGTGCAAGCTCTGTCGGGCAGGCGGTGGCGCACTATGTCACTGAAGTCAAAGGAGGAATATTCCCCGCAGTGGAGCATTGCTTCTGATGCGAATTATTCACACTGTCACCGAACTGCGCACCTGTTTGGTGCAGGAAGAATCCGTCGTCTTCGTGCCGACCATGGGCAATCTGCATGAGGGGCACATCGAACTGGTACGTCTGGCACGGGAACGCGGTACGTGCGTGGTGGTGAGTATCTTCGTCAACCCTTTGCAGTTTGGCCCAAATGAAGATTTCGACAAGTATCCGCGCACGCTGGAAGCGGACTGCGCCAGGCTGCAAGAGTTGGTGGACGTGGTATTTGCGCCTTCGGTCGGCGAGATGTACCCCGAACAGCAGACCATATTTGTCGAGCCGCCATCCATTGCCAATGAATTGTGCGGTGCGTTCCGGCCGGGGCATTTCCGCGGGGTGGCGACGGTGGTACTGAAACTGATGAACCTTGTGCAGCCGCAAGTAGCGCTGTTCGGCAAGAAGGATTATCAGCAACTCGCCATCATTCGGCAGATGGCCAGCCAGTTCAATCTGCCCATCGAGATTGTCGGTGGCGAGACGGTGCGTGCGGCAGACGGGTTGGCACTGTCGTCGCGCAATCAATATTTATTGCCCGCCGACCGAACTGAAGCCGCTTTCCTGTATCGAACGCTGACTGAAGTGGCCAATACTCTGAAAGGGGGCGACAAAGACTATGCCGTTATTGAGCAGAGGGCGGCACAAGCACTTGTCAAGCGTGGCTGGCGGGTGGAATATATATCCATCCGCGCTCAGGCCGGGCTGGGCAGACCGCAGACCGGCGAGCACACACTTGTGATTCTGGCAGCGGCAAAGCTTGGCGGGACCCGCCTGATTGATAACATCGAGGTTTGTCTTTGAGGCGTCGGCGTTTATAATGCGCGACCCCGCAAGCAGATGGCGGGACAGGAGGTAACCATGCAACGAACCATGCTACAAGCCAAATTGCATCGCGTGCGCGTGACGCAGTCAGAACTGCATTACGAGGGTTCGTGCGCCATCGACGATGATTTTCTGGATGCTTCCGGTATTCGCGAATACCAGCAGATCGATATTTACAACGTCACCAACGGCGAACGCTTCACCACTTACGCCATCCGTGCCGCGCGCGGCTCGCGCACGATTTCGGTTAACGGTGCGGCCGCGCACAAGGCCAACCCGGGTGATCTTCTCATCATCGCCGCTTACGCATCTTATTCCGAGCTGGAATTGCAGAAATATCACCCGTCGCTGGTCTATTTCGGCGAGAACAACCGCATCATCGAACAGCGTGTGCAGATTCCGGTGCAGGCTGCTGCCTGAAACTTCTCTATCTGAATGAGAAAGCCCCGCCACAGCGGGGCTAAATTTAGTACCACAAAATCAGATACGCCTGGCCAGTTCGGCCGCCTTGCCGGTATAGGTTTCCGGAGTCAAAGCCTGCAGGCGCTGCTTCTCGCTTTCTGGGATATCCAGTGTCTGGATGAAGGCGGCCAGACTTTCGCGGTTGATGCCGCCCTTGCCGCGCGTAAGTTCCTTCAATTTGTCGTAGGCATCCTCTATGTTGTAACGGCGCATCACAGTCTGAATCGGCTCGGCCAGCACTTCCCAGCTGTGGTTCAGATCTTCTGCCAGTTTTTGCGGATTGGCTTCCAGTTTATTCAGCCCCTTCAAGCAGGATTCATAGGCGAGCAAGGTATATCCCATCGCCACGCCCATGTTGCGCAGTACGGTGGAATCGGTCAGATCGCGTTGCCAGCGCGAGACAGGTAATTTTTCCGACAGATGCCTGAACAGCGCATTGGCCAGACCGAGGTTGCCCTCCGCATTCTCGAAGTCGATCGGGTTCACCTTGTGCGGCATGGTGGAAGAACCGACTTCGCCCGCCACCACTCTCTGCTTGAAATAGCCGAGCGAGATGTAGCCCCACAGATCGCGATTCAGGTCGACGAGGATGGTGTTGGCGCGCGCATAGGCGTCGTAAAGTTCCGCCATGTAATCGTGCGGTTCGATCTGGATGGTGTACGGGTTGAAGGTCAAGCCGCGTGCCTCGACGAAGCGCCGCGCAAAATGCTCCCAGTCCACGGCTGGGTAGGCGGACAGGTGCGCGTTGTAGTTGCCCACCGCGCCGTTGATCTTGCCGAGAATTTTGACTGTGGCGATGCACGCATGGGCGCGGCGCAGGCGATAGACCACGTTTGCCATCTCTTTGCCCAGTGTGCTGGGGGTGGCGGTCTGGCCGTGAGTGCGACACAGCAGCGGCAAATCAGCATGGGCATGCGCCAGCGCTTGCAGCTTGTCGATGACGACGCGCAGGGTTGGCAACATCACTTCGTCACGCGCGTGGCGCAACATCAGCGCATGCGACAGGTTGTTGATGTCTTCTGAAGTGCAGGCGAAGTGGATGAACTCCAGCGCATTTTTAGTCTCGTCGTTTTCCGCCAATTTCTCGCGCAACCAGTATTCGATCGCCTTCACATCATGGTTGGTGCGGCGCTCGATGGCCTTGATCTGTTCCGCATCCACCTCGCTGAATCCGGCTGCAAGCTGGTCGAGCCAGGCGATGGTGGCGACCGAGAATGGCGGCAACTCGGCAATGGCGGGTTCCGCACTCAAGGCTTTCAGCCATTCGAGCTCCACCAGCAGGCGATAACGAATCAAACCGTATTCGCTGAAATGCGGGCGCAATGCTTCGACTTTTTGGTGGTAACGCCCGTCGAGGGGGGAAAGGGCTGTAAGAGCAGAAAGTGACATGGTGTGTGTTTCCAGATTCAAAATGGGCTGCGCGATTTTACCGCGTTATTGCTCGATGATGCCGCCACCGAGACACACATCACCGTCATAAAGGACAACCGATTGTCCAGGCGTCACCGCCCACTGCGCCTGGTCGAAGGTGAAATGGGCGGTATTATGGGTCAGCGGGCCGATGTGGCAGGCCGCATCCTGCTGGCGATAGCGCGTCTTGGCGGCGTAGATGCGGGCGCTGTCTGGCGCGCTGCCGCTGATCCAGTGCATGTCCAGCGCATCGAGCTGCGACTTCTGCAACAGCGGATGGTCGTGACCCTGTACCACGAGCAGATGATTCTTCGCCATGTCCTTGCCTGCGACGAACCACGGTTCGCCACTGCTGTCTTTGCCCCCACCAATGCCCAAGCCTTGGCGCTGGCCGATAGTGTAGAAGGACTGTCCGACATGCTGCCCGATCACCGTGCCGTCGGGTAGCACCATGTCACCCGGTTTTGTCGGCAGGTAACGGTTGAGGAATTCGCGGAATGGACGCTCGCCGATGAAGCAGATGCCGGTGCTGTCTTTCTTGGCGTGGTTGGACAGATGGTGCTCGCGCGCGATGACACGCACCTGCGACTTCAATAGTTCTCCCAGTGGGAACATGGCCTTGGAGAGTTGCTGCTGGTTCAGTCGGTGTAGGAAATAGCTTTGATCCTTGCTGCCATCTTCCGCCTTCAGCAGTTGGAACAGTCCGTTTTGTTTGCGCACCCGGGCATAGTGCCCGGTGGCGATGGCATCTGCACCCAAAAGGATGGCGTGGTCGAGAAAGGCTTTGAACTTGATCTCTGAATTGCACAGGATATCCGGATTGGGCGTGCGTCCGGCTTCGTATTCACGCAGGAAATAGCTGAACACGCGGTCTTTGTATTCTTTGGCAAAATTCACCGCCTCGATCGGGATACCGATGGTGTCGGCGACCGCCACTGCATCGATCAGGTCCTGGCGCGAAGAGCAATATTCGCTGTCATCGTCGTCCTCCCAGTTCTTCATGAACAGACCGATGACCTCGTAGCCCTGTTGTTTC
>Ga0172380_10003580_pt1 | contig 21119 bp, 17 predicted proteins | sample Leawe162metaG_FD_119747 | JGI IMG/M metagenome (GOLD analysis project Ga0172380, IMG submission 119747) | Leachate microbial communities from a municipal landfill in Southern Ontario, Canada - Leachate well 162 metaG | ecosystem: Engineered > Solid waste > Landfill > Unclassified | place... | reverse complement strand
GCAGCCAAGAAAGAAGCTGAAAACAGAACAACTAAACCGGGAAGCCAGATCGGAAGCGGCGAAAAAATCAATCCGCCCTCATTCGGCGAACCATTTGAAATCGAGTTTTTCTACAGACTCGTTGGTCGCTTAACAACCGGGGAATTAATTTTCGCGGAATCTATCAACTGACACAGCACTAACATTTTCCACAGCAGTGTCATCTGAATTTCAAAGGCAATTTTACGTTGGCAAAACACCCATTCATAGCTAGCGGAGCATCAATGAAACCACTACCCATCGAATTCCAACCAAATGCATCGTTCTGCTACAAGTTTGCGCGTTATCATCTGCTGCCGGAATTAGCACAAGAACCTGAAGCACTGTCGGGTGAGCCTTTCAAGCTGAACCTTATCCTCAACAGAGTCCTGGGCCGATATTTAACCGAAGATCAGATGGGCCTAAGTTACCCAGCGCGTGACACGGAAGGGAAAATGCACCAAGTCGGCACAGGACTTCGGTTCTTCACTTCTCTGCGAGCAAAGCGTGGCCCGGAATCACCTTTTGTTTGGCTGGGGCAGTTATGGATGTATCGCCTCAAGTCAGACACGGAGTTGACGCTAGAAGCTGTCGAGGACGAAGACGAAGCCATTGAGGAACAGGCCGATGTAGAATTCAACGGCTGGATATATGCTTTCACCTTCCCGGCGATCAAGAAAGGCAACGAAGCCTTCCCAATCAAGGTTGGGTTCACCTCAGCCGTTGAAGTGGAGGCACGCGTGTTTGGGCAATGCAAGGGGTCTGGATTCTTTGAGAAACCAGAGATTATTGGGCGCTGGCAGGTCAAACGGGTTGCCCAAGTAGAGGACGCCATTCATGCCGTGCTTAAAGCAAGGGGGCGCTGGAAAGAGGATGCTCCGGGGGACGAGTGGTTCACTACCACCATTGATGAAGTGCGATCCATTGTTAGTTTTATTAATTCTTAGAGAGGAGAAGAGTTCCTCGTAATCTGGCGCGTAATCTGGGGACATATACCTATTTCTCCGGGGTTGTCCCCATACCGAAAAATGGTTTTCTCTTTTTTCCAATAGGCTCATCCGCACTGTTCCCCCCCCCCGAACAATTCTTTCCTCGTTTTTCTCATTTCTTCTCCCGTCCGCCAGGTTTTTCTGAAAAATATTGACAACCTCCTGGCAACAGCTTAAAGCATACCAATGCTTAGTCATGTTTGGACAATATTGGACAGAAATGGATAAAACATTCATCTCCATAAAGGGTGTTGCGGAAAAGTTGGGTGTTTCTGAGAAGACCATCTACCGCATGGTGAGCGACAACCAGATTCCCTTTGCCGTGAAGATCGGCGGGCAATGGCGCTTCAAGGCAGACGAGGTGGTTGACTGGATCGACAGCCAGAAACCGGGCGTTGCCGCACCCCGCAAAAAGACGGATCACCGCATCTCCTTGGTCGACGCCCTGGAAAACGGCGCGGTCCTCTATCGCATCCACGGCACCAACCGTGATGAGATCATCGACGAGCTGTTGGCTGCCCAACCCTATTCCGCAAGCTTTGATGCCAAGGCGATCAAAATCTCCCTGCTGTCGCGGGAATCGGTGGCATCCTCCTCCATGGACGGCATTGCCTGGATGTGTCCGGACCCGGCCCTGCCGGTCTATCTGGAAAAGAGCATGGTGATTCTCGCCTTTCTTGAGCATCCGGTGGATTTCAAGGCGTTGGACCATCGCAAGACCGAGTTGCTTTTTCTGGTGCTGCCCGCCAACAACACCGAGCTGGCCATCCTCGAACGGAAACTGTGGCGGCTTTCCATGTCCGCCTCCTTCCTGCAAGGCATCCGGGAGCAGCTGACCCGCAAGAAACTCCTTGATTTTATTGCCGCGCAGGAAGCTGTTATTTTTCAACAAGGGCCCACCGCATGAATCTTCTTTTTGTTGCGTTCTTTTTTTTCGGCCTTGGCGCGCTGCTCGCGGTCCTGCCGGGGCGCACCGCCGGTAAAGCCGCCACCTTTCTTGGCAGCGGCAGTTCCATCCTTGGGTGTATTTTCGGCCTGGTTGCGGCAGGGCAAACCCTGATTGCCGGAGTGGCGGAAACATTTTTTCTGCCCTGGTCCATGCCGGGCGGCGCTTTTTCCCTGCGGCTGGACGGGCTGTCCGCCTTTTTTCTGCTCCCCCTCTTTGTCGTTGCCCTGGCCGGCGCCCTCTACGGGGCCGAATACATGAAGGGCGGAAAAGAACGGCTCCGGCCGGGGCTGCATTGGACCTGGTACAATCTGCTTGTCCTTTCCATGACCCTGGTGGTGACCGCGGCCAACGGTCTGCTTTTCCTTTTTGCCTGGGAGTGCATGTCGCTCACCTCCTTTTTTCTGGTGATCAGCGAGTACGATCTGGCGGAAGCAGTGGAGGCCGGATGGACTTATCTGCTCGCCACCCATCTCGGCGCCGCGTTTCTTTTTGCCTTTTTTCTTTCGGCCGGCGCGCTTTCCGGCAGCCTTGAGTTTGCCTCTTTCCAGGTGCTTGGCCGGCTTTCGATCCCGGTTGCCTCCGCGCTCTTTCTTCTGTTGCTGGTTGGCTTCGGCAGCAAGGCAGGCATCTTTCCTTTTCATGTCTGGTTGCCCGATGCGCACCCGGCGGCGCCCAGCCATGTTTCCGCGCTCATGAGCGGGGTCATGGTGAAGACCGCCATTTACGGGCTTCTCCGTTTGTCTTCCTTTTTGCCCGCAGGTCCGGCATGGTGGGGCGGCCTGTTGATGGCAATCGGCATCATCGGCGCCCTGTTCGGCATCGCCATGGCCGCCCTGCAACGGGATGTGAAAAGGAGCCTGGCCTATTCCACCGTGGAAAATATCGGCATCATCCTGCTGGCCCTTGGTTTCTGGATGCAGAGCCGGGCCAATGGGCATCATCTTGCAGCGGCCTTTGCCTTGGCCGGGGGGCTGATCCACCTTCTGAACCACGCCCTGTTTAAAAGTCTGCTTTTCATGGGGGCCGGCTCGCTCATGCATGGCAGCGGCAGCCGTGATCTCAACCGGATGGGCGGCCTCATGCGCCGTATGCCCCTCACCGGGCTGCTGATTGTCTGCGGTTCCATGGCCATCAGCGCGCTGCCGCCCTTCAATGGCCTGATCGGCGAATGGTTCATCTACCGCGCCCTGCTTGAGAGCGGCACCGTTCTCTCCGGCCTGGCCGGATTTTTCCCCTTGGTGCTCATCGGCCTTCTTGCTTTGGTGGGCGGCATGGTGATTGTCGTCATGACTCGGATCATCGGCATCGCCTTGGCCGGGGAGCCGCGCAGCCAGGCGGCTGCCCAGGCGCATGAGGCAGGCTGGCCCATGTGGAGCGGGATGGCCGCCTTGGCCCTGCTTTGTCTGGCCGGCGGGCTCATGCCGGTTCTCCTGCTGCAGGTGGCGGGCCGGGCCGCAATTCTGGTCGATCCGGCCGCGGCAACCATGCTGGCCGATACGGCCATGGCGCCGTGGTGGCTGGGGATTATGGCGGTTTTGCTTCTCGGCTGTATTCTGGCCGCCTACGTTTTCAGCCGTTGGCGGCAGAGCCGTGGGGTTGTTTCCGCCTCCGCCACCTGGGGGTGCGGCTTCGGGTTTCCCACGAGCCGGATGTCCTACAGCGCGGAAAGTTATACCGAGCTTCCCCAAAGCGCCATGTTTTGCGGGTGCCTGAGACCTTCAACGGAAGATGGCCGGACCATCGGTTTTTTTCCGGAGGCGAAAATATTTTCCTTTGAGGCGCCGGATCCGGTGTTGGCAAGATTGTTCAAGCCTTTCTTCCGGTGGGCGGCCCGGCTCTGCAGCGGTTTTCGTGGCCTGCAGGCAGGCCAGCTGCATGTCTATCTGCTCTATATATTCAGCGTCACCATCCTGCTTCTCTTCTGGGTGGGGCAACGCTAAAAAGAGAACGAAGAATGGGAAGTGAAAAATGGAGAATGGTTTTTTTACTGGTTAATTTTGCATTCTTCCCTTTTAATTCCGCACTGTTAAAGAGAGAACCGTGATGCTCGAACTGTTCCTGCACCTTCTCCTGCTGTTTGCTCTCTCCCCCCTGTTGCTCGGGGTGATCGGCAAAACAAAGGCCCTCTTTGCCGGGCGCATCGGGCCCCCGTTTTTGCAATCCTATTACGACATCTGGAAACTGTTCGGCAAGGGTCTGGTCATCAGCCGTACCACCACCTGGGTTTTCCGGGCGGGGCCGGTGCTCTCCCTTGCCGTGCCGGTACTCGCCGCGCTCATGGTTCCCTTCGGCGCCATTGGCGCGCCCCTTTCCTTTGCCGGCGATCTGATCCTTTTTGTCTATCTTTTCGGATTATCCCGTTTTTTCACGGCAAGCGCGGCCCTGGATACCGGCTCCTCTTTTGAGGGCATGGGCGCGGCCCGCGAGGTCACCTTTTCCTGTCTGGCCGAGCCGACGGTTTTCTTTTGCTTCATCGTTCTGGCCCGGCTTTCCGGTTCGCTCTCCCTCAACACCATGTTCGGCCAAGCTCTGAATGCGGGTTGGCAGAGCGCCGGGCCTTCCCTGATTCTGGTCCTGGCCTGCCTGTTTGTCGTGGTCCTGGTGGAAAATTGTCGCATCCCATTCGACGATCCCAATACCCATCTGGAGCTGACCATGATCCATGAGGTGATGGTTCTTGATCACAGCGGCCCTGATTTCGGCATGATTCTCTACGGCGCCGCCATGAAGCTTTTCGTTCTGGGCGCGTTGGTCATCCGCCTTGTATTCCCCGGCTCAACGGGAAATGTGTTGTTCGATACCCTGCTGTTTAGCGGCGGGATGCTACTCCTCTCCGTGGTCATCGGGGTGGTTGAATCCACCATGGCGCGGTTGCGGCTGCTGCGAGTACCGCAACTGCTGGTCGGCACCATGCTGCTTTCTTTTTTCTCGCTGATCCTGCTCTTGAGGTAAGGGAATAATGGATAACTACAATCCGGCCAATCTGCTCCTGTTGCTGGTCATCCTCTTCAACTTCTTTCTCCTGGGGAGCAGCCGCCTGGGCGCCTGCATCCGGACCGTGGCCATCCAGGGCGGTATCCTTTCGCTGTTGCCCCTTTTTCTCCACGGCTTTTCCGGCCATTCCCTGATTCTGGCAGGCGGGGCTTTTCTGCTCAAGGGGCTTGCCATCCCCTTTCTGCTGCTCAGGGCCATCCGTCAGGTGCATATCAAGAGGGAAATGGAGCCGTTGATCGGCTATGTCCCGACCCTGCTCATCGGCACCCTTGCCACGGCCGGCGCCTTTATCTTCAGCGACCGGCTGCCGCTCATCGAGGTGCACCGCGGCTCGCTCTTCATCCCCGTCGGCCTGGCCACCCTTGCCACCGGTTTCCTTATGCTCATCACTCGACGCAAGGCCATTACCCAGGCCCTCGGGTACCTGATTTTTGAAAATGGGGTTTTCATCTTCGGCATGCTCCTGGCCGAGGCCATGCCCCTTATGGTGGAGGCCGGGGTGCTCCTCGATCTGCTGGTCGCGGTTTTTGTCATGGGGATTGTCATGCACCAGATCAACCGGGAATTTTCCACCATGAATACCGGCCAACTTTCTTCCTTGAGGGAGTAACTATTCAGCAGCACCGCATCTGCTTTGTCATCGGCCTGCTCATGTGCAGTAGCACACTTTGCAGACCTCTTCCGCGCATCTGCGGCACTGCTGAATAGTTACATTACGTGGTTTTCGTCCAATTCCGGCATCAAGCTGGATAGTTACTTAAGGGAATAACATGATAGCCGCACTTATACTTCTGCCCATCTGCTGCGGCCTTGCCGCCTTCTTTCTCCCCTCGGATCGCTTCCGGCCGCTGCTGCTGCCGGTCTGCGGTCTGGCGCATCTGGTTTTAACTTTTTTTGTTATCCAGGGTGGACAGGGTGCGCCGTTGCCCATGGCCGGGAACTGGATCTCCGTTGATCCGTTCAGCCGCCTCATTCTGCTCATCGTCAGCCTGCTTTTCTGCGGGTGTTCGTTTTATGCCTTGGGCTACCTGCGGTACCGTATCGCCTGGGGAAACAGAATCTTTGTCAGCTGTCTGCTCCTTTTTCTTTCCGCCATGAGCCTGGCGGCCGTGGCCCGGCATCTCGGCCTCCTCTGGGTGGCGGTGGAGGCGACCACCGTGGCCAGCGCCCCGCTGATTTATTACAACCGCAACCGTCTCTCCATCGAGGCGACCTGGAAATACCTGATCTTATGCTCCGTGGGCATTGCCCTGGCCATGCTCGGCATCCTTTTTGTCGCCTACGCGGCCTTGGCCGGAGGCGCGCATGTCAGCCTGCAGTTCGACGACATCCTGCACGGAGCCGCAAACTATTCCACGCCATGGCTCAGGGCCGGTTTTGTCTTTCTGCTCGTCGGCTTCGGCACCAAGGCCGGTTTCGCCCCCCTGCATACCTGGAAACCGGACGCTTACGGCGAGGCGCCGGGGCTGGTCGGCGCGCTTCTGGCCGGCGGGCTCACCAGCGTGGCCTTTCTCGCCTTGTTGCGCACCCTGCAGATCATGAATGCCGCAGGCGACGGGGCCATGGCCCGGGAGGCTTTTCTGGCCATGGGCCTTATCTCCCTTGGTTTTGCCGCAGTGTTTGTCATCAGGCAGCCGGATTTCAAGCGGCTTCTCGCCTATTCCAGCGTCGAGCACATGGGGATTCTCGCCATCGGCGTTGCCATTGGCGGAGTCGCCACCTTCGGGGCCATGCTGCATCTGATGAACAATGCCCTGACCAAGGGAGTGCTTTTTTTGTCCGCGGGCAACATCCATCGCCGTTTCGCCAGCAAGCGGGTCGGCGAGGTCCAGGGCGCCATCACCCTGGTTCCGGTTTCCGCCGGCCTTTTTCTCCTCGGGTTTCTGGCAATTACCGGCTCGCCGCCCTTTGCTCCGTTTATCAGCGAGTTTACCATTCTCCGGGGCATCTTTAACGGTGGCCATTATCTGACCGGCACCCTGTTCCTCTTTTTTCTGGCCGTCATCTTCATCGGCATGGGCAGCACGGTGCTTTCGGTGGTTTTCGGTACGCCCCTGGAACGGAAAGGGGACACGAATTACCGGGAGACCATTGTGACCACCGGCACCCCGCTGATCCTGCTCCTCATCATTCTTGTTCTTGGTTTGTATCTGCCCGAACCGGCCAGAAAGCTCTTTGCCGAAGCGGCCGCCCTGCTGGAGGTGAAGCCATGAAGGATTTGACCCCGCAACTCCTGAAAAACGGCGAAGCCGTCGGACTTGACCTGGTGGAGACCCTGGATTTTGACGAGTTCAGCGATTGCCTGCTGAAGGAAGTACGGAAACAGGCGAGAGTGGCGGCCTGTTTTGGTGTGCCCGTGGCCGAAGAGGGCGAGGAGCTGGAGCTTTTTGCCCTTGTCGCCCGGGATCGCAACGCCTGTGTCGCCGTGTATCGGACCCGCATCACCGGGCGGTTTCCCTCCCTGACCCCGGATTGCCCGCAGATGCATCTTTTTGAAAGGGAGATTGCCGAGCAGTATGGGGTTGTGCCGGAAGGGCATCCCTGGCTCAAGCCGCTCCGCTTTCACAGCGGTTGGCGGACCGGAACCGATGCCTGGGGCCGTCCGGCGGATCAGCACCCCCGCATCGGCGAGATGGAGTTTTACCGGGTGGAGGGCGAAGGGGTGCATGAGGTGGCGGTCGGCCCGGTCCATGCCGGAATCATCGAGCCTGGCCATTTCCGTTTCCAGTGTTATGGCGAGAAAGTCATGCATCTTGAGATCTCGCTTGGCTACCAGCATCGGGATATCGAGCGGATGCTGCTGAACGGTCCCCATCCCGGCACCATGGCGCAGATGGAAACCATTGCCGGCGACACCAGCATCGGCCATGGCTTGGCCCATTGCCAGGTGCTCGAGGCCTTAAGCGGCTGCGAGGTGCCGGCCAAGGGCCAGGCCATCCGCGCCCTGGCCCTTGAACTGGAACGGCTGGCCAACCATGTGGGAGACATCGGCGCCCTGGCCGGAGACGTCGGCTTTCTGCCTACCTTCTCCTATTGCGGCCGGTTGCGCGGCGATTACCTCAATCTGACGGCCGCTCTGTGCGGCAGCCGTTTTGGCCGGGGGCTGGTGCGGCCGGGCGGGGTTCTTTTTGACCTGGATCCATCCTTGGCCGGAGAAATGCTTGCCCGGCTCAAGGGTGTCGAGGGCAATACCATGGGCGCCCTGGAGCTCTTTTTTGACGCGCCCTCGGTTCTGGCCCGGTTTGAAGGGAGAGGTCGCCTCTCCCGCTCGGTGGCCGAGGACCTCGGTTTGGTCGGGGTTGCAGCCAAGGCCTGCGGCGTACCCCGTGACAGCCGGTTTTTTCATCCAACCGGGGTCTACCGTCAGTTGTTTGATGACCTGATCACCGAGGAAACCGGGGATGCCATGGCCAGAGCCCGGATGCGCAGCCGGGAGATCACTGTCTCCATCGAGTTGCTCAAGCGGATCATGGATACTCTGCCGGAAGGGCCCATCAGGGCGCCGGTGGGGCCGCTCAAGGGTAATGCCCTGGCAATCTCCCTGGTGGAAGGGTGGCGGGGTGAAGTGGTCCACGTCGGTCTCACCGATGGCGATGGTCGCCTGCGGCGCTACAAGATTGTTGATCCCTCCTTCCATAACTGGAGCGGCTTGGCCATGGCGATGCGCGATGAGCAGATTTCTGATTTTCCCTTGTGTAACAAAAGTTTTAATTTGTCGTATTGTGGGTTTGACCTATAGCGGTTTGTAACTGCCCAGCAGCACCGCATCTGCGTTGTCATCGGTCTGCTCATGTGCAATAGCACACTTCGCAGGCCTCTTCCTAGCATCTGCGGCAGCAGCGAAGCGGCGCTGCTGAACAGTTACAGTTTGGCTTTTGATTTTTAGTTGAGTAGTTACATTAAAGGAACAACAGTATGCTGCAGATAATACGGGAACGGTGGCGTCAGGGATTCAGAACGGGAAAATTCCCTAGGGAGGAGCCGGTTCTGCCCCCGCGCTTTCGCGGCCTGCCCAAGTTCAGCGGGGATTGTCCGCCCGATTGCGGCAAAGCCTGTGAAACGCTGTGCCCCTACGGGGCCTGCAAGCAGGTGGACGGCAAGCTGGTTCTTGATCTGGGCCGGTGCCTGTTCTGTGCCGATTGTCCGGCCTGTCCCCATGGCCGGGTCACCTTTGGCAACGACTACCGCCTGGCCGCCCGGCAGCGGCAGGATTTGTTGTACAGCGGCGGGGAATATCCCTTGGCGCAATCGCTTGAGCCCGCGCGGCTGAAGCTCTTTGGTCGCTCCCTCAAGCTGCGCCAGGTTTCCGCCGGCGGCTGCAACGGCTGCGAGGCGGACTGCAACGTGCTCGGCACCCTGGTTTTCGACCTGGGCCGCTTCGGCATCCAGTTTGTCGCCTCTCCCCGCCACGCGGATGGCATTCTGGTGACCGGGCCGGTCACGGAAAACATGCGCAGCGCGGTGCTGGATACCTATGAGGCGACGCCTGGGCCGAAGATCGTCATCGCGGTGGGGGCTTGCGGCATCAACGGCGGGCCGTTTTCGGGGAGCAGCGAGGTGAGCCCGGGGCTCGATTCCCTGTTGCCGGTGGATCTCTATATCCCGGGCTGCCCGCCGCATCCCTATACCATCTTGGATGGGTTGTTGCGCTTGCTTGACCGGAGATAGGATTGGGGAGAAAGAATTCGTAATCTGTCTTGTCTGTTGTGGCTATACAACGAATAAACTGAAGAGAGGGAGGAAGGGCCATTGGTCGAGTGCTACCTTGCCGCCGTAAGCCTGATCTTCTGCTCCGGATTGCCCGCCCTGGCCTGGGGGAGGTGGGCAAAGAGCGGGGAAAGGCTCTCCGTCGTCCTTCTGCTGGTAGGCGCGGCCCTTGGCCTTGGCGCCTCGCTTGCCGGGGCCTGGCAAACTCCCTCGCCCGTGCTGGCGGCACCCTGGCCCATCCCCGGCGGCAGTTTCCGTGTCGAACTGGACGGCCTGGCCGCGCTCTTCCTGCTGCCCGCCCTGGTTATCATCGGCCTGGGCGGTATCTACGGGCTCGGCTACTTCCCCCAGTCCCGGCACGGCGTGGCGGCGGGCAGGCTCCGTCTCTTTTACGGCATCTTGGGCGCGTCCATTGTTCTCTTGCCGGTAAGCCGCAACGGGCTTCTCTTCCTCATGGCCTGGGAGGTCATGGCCATCGGCAGCTTTCTCCTGATCCTTACCGAGCAGAAAGAGGAAGATGCCCGCCGGGCTGCCTATGTCTATCTTGCCGCCACCCACACCGGCACCCTGGCCCTCTTTGCCATGTTCATTCTTCTGGCCGGGACAAGCGGCAACTTTGATTTTCCCCGGGCCGCCACCCTTGACGGCGCCACTTTTCAAGCCGGGGCGGTTTTTCTTCTGGCCTTGTTCGGTTTTGGCCTCAAGGCAGGGGTTATGCCCCTGCATATCTGGTTGCCCGGGGCGCATGCCGCAGCGCCCAGCCATGTTTCCGCCCTCATGAGCGGGGTGGTGATCAAGATGGGGATCTACGGATTGGTTCGGGTGGCGGGGTTCTACACCGGCCACCCGGCCTGGTGGGGCGGGTCCATTCTTGCCCTCGGGGTGGTTTCCGCCATCATGGGCGTGGTCTTTGCCCTGGCCCAGCATGACATCAAGCGGTTGCTCGCCTATCACAGCGTGGAGAATATCGGCATCATCCTGATCGGCCTGGGCTGCGCCCTGCTGGGAAAAACCTTTCACAGCCCGGCTCTGGTCGTCCTCGGCCTGGCCGGGGCTCTGCTCCATGTGGTCAACCACGGCCTTTTCAAGTCTCTGCTCTTTCTCGGGGCCGGTTCGGTGATCCAGGCAACCGGCACCAGGGAGATCGACCGTTACGGCGGATTGCTCCGCACCATGCCGCGCACGGCTTTTTTCTTTCTCGGGGGGGCCGTGGCCATCTGCGGCTTGCCGCCGCTCAACGGTTTTGTCAGTGAATGGCTCATCTACCTCGGCCTGCTGCACAGCCAGACCGAAGGCGCCTCCTTTCCGCTCTCCCTGACAATTCTGGCCGCTCCGGCCCTGGCCATGACCGGCGCCCTGGCCGTGGCCTGCTTTGTCAAGGTCTTCGGCGTCACCTTTCTGGGCACCGCCCGGTATCAATTTTCAACGGCGCCCCGCGAGGCGCCGGGCAGCATGCTTCTTCCCCCGGCCATCCTCTTTTTCTGCTGCCTGGTAATCGGCCTGGCGCCCTCGGCGATTGTTCCCCTGTTGCAACGGGCTGTTGATGCCTGGCTGGGCACAGTGTCCGGCACCCTCTCTCCCGCCGAAAGCCCGGAAAGCATGCTGATCGGCAGTCTGGCGCCGGTGTATTGGCTCAGCCTCTGCGCCTTCCTGCTGCTGGCGTTTTCTCTCGGCTTCTTTCTCCGGCAGAGATCCTTCCCGGAGCCTGGCCGCGAAAAGCGGCCCGCGACCTGGGGCTGCGGTTACAGAGAGGGGACACCCCGCATGCAATATACGGCGGTTTCCTTTGCGGAGATGCTCGTTACCCTTTTCCGTTGGGGGTTGTGGAGCGACATCGCCGGCGGCCGTGCCATTGGTTTTTTTCCTGCCGTAGCCAGTCTTGTCGCCCATACCCCGGACCTGATCCTGGACCGTCTGATCCATCCTGCCTGCCGGACCTTCTCCCGGGCAGCCTTTGCTGTTCGTTCCTTTCTTCATCAAGGGTGGATCGGCGTTTACCTGCTCTATACAGCTCTGACCCTATGTCTGCTGCTGTTGTGGCTGAGGGCGTGACGTAAGCGACCACAGGGCGCCGCATCCGGCACCTGTGGTCGCTTGTTTTCTGGTTTACACTCTTCCGGGATTACCCGTGATCAATTGCGGCATGACCGTTTTGTAAAATCTTTCCCCTTTGTTCAGCGGAAGATGATCCGGGTGTTGTCGCACTCCCGTCCCCGGCCGGAATAGCCATGGTACGCCGGGCGGTATCTGCTTTCCTGCCAATGGTGCTTTTCCCTGTGCCGGAAATGTCCCCTGGCCGGCGGATAATCGCGGTCGCGGTCGATGATCACCGTCTGGCTCACCACCCTGGAGCTGTCCTGCAGCACCCAGGCGCCGTTTTCATAGCAGGCGGTGGAGTAGACCCGTTCCGGCCTGCCATCCACCTGCGCCAGAACCTCCACCTCCCGGCAATCGGCGTCATCATCCTCTTCATACTGGCGGACCACTCTGGGCGGCGGCGAGTACGTCCGGACCGTCCGAACCGTCCGGACCTGATCCTTCTCCATCTCGTTGCCGATCATGTAGCCCAGCACCCCGCCGATGGCGGTGCCCAGCAGAGTGCCCTTGGTGTTGCGGCCGATGGCCTGGCCGAGAATGGCGCCCCCGGCCGCGCCCCCCAGTGCCCCGGTTTGGGCGGTATCCCCGGCCTGGACGTTCTGGCTGATCAGCAGGATTCCAACACATGTTGCGAGCAGGGTTTTCTTCAGCATATTCCCTCCTTGTGAGATTAGACTTTTTTGCTGGGTTGCAAAAAGCACGACACGATTTTCGATTTCACCGTATGCCGGAATCCCTGCTTTTTCCAGCCGACATGGGGCGTAACTGGGGCAATGTCGACCCGATGTCGGGTTCCCGCGCCTCGATATCGGGCGGTTTTCGGCAGCCAAGTCCGCATTGCCTCTTTGGCCCAAGCGTGCTAGAAGGGGGGATAGACTCCGTTTACCAGGGACTTCCCCATGCGCCGCCAGATCCTGCTGTCCATCACCATCCGTTTTCTCATCTATTTCACGCACTGGCTGGTGCTGGCCTATCTGCCCCTGCTCCTCAAGGGGTATGGCCTGAGCGACGTGCGGATCGGCATGGCCATCGGGTTGTTTTCCCTTTCCTCCATGGCGTTGATGCTGCCGCTGGGGCTGTTTTCCGATATTTTTTCGCCCAAGCGGACCATGCTCTGCGGAGCACTGCTCTATGGGGGGTATTTTGGTGCCCTCATGACCGCCCGCTCCTTTGGCTGGATCATGGCGGCGGTGTGTGTCGGGGGCTTGGGGAGCGCGGCCCTGGTGGTGGTGAGCGAGTCCCTGTATCTGAAGCATTTCGGGCAGATCCAGCGGAGCCGGAGGGTGGCGACCTACCAGTTGAGCACCTATCTGGGCTTCGGCCTCGGCCCCCTGGTGGGCGGCCTGGTGATGCAGGCGTCGCCCGGGTTGTTGTTCTCCCTGGCCGTGGCCGGTGCAGGCGCCATATTTCTTTGTTCGCTGTTCTTGGTGGATTACGAGCCCATTGTCTTTTCTTTCAAGGAATACAGCGGGGATGTCCTCCAATTCAAGCCCCTGCTGCTGATCGCCTGTCTTTTTGTCCTGGGCACCCATTTCGGGGTGGAACAGACCTCTTTCTCCCTGCTGCTGCGGGAAAAATTCGGGCTGCTCCCCAGGCAGATAGGGCTGGTCTTTGCCTGCATGGGTCTGTGGATGGCCCTGATGGTCCCCCTGGTCGGCAGGTATCACGACAAACGAAAATCAGTGTTTCTCTTTTTTCTCGGCGGCATGGCCTTTTCCGCCCTGTTTCAGGTGCTGACCCCGATGGCGGTTGGCATCCGCAGCCTGGTGGCCATCCGGTTGCTCCATAATCTGGGCGATACCGTGGCCTTGCTGGAACTCGGGGTGCTGGTGGCGCTGCTTTTCCCTTCCGGCCGGTTGGGCGGCAATTCCGGCCTGCTCTACGGGGTCCGCACCCTGGCCACCTTTCTTGCCGCCGTAGTCTCCGGCAGCCTGAACCGGGAGTGGGGCTACGGCGCCTCCTTCATGGGCAGCGGCCTGTTTGTCCTCTGCTTTGTCGCAGGCTGCGTCGCCTTTATCGGGTTCAGCCCGACGCGGCGGCAGGCGGTGGGCTGGCAGGGGAGTGAATAATCTGTAACACATGTCATCCCGGCGAAAGCCGGGATCCAGAAAAAAAGCACCGGTTTCCGGCGTTCGCCGGAATGACGGCGGAAAGCACAGGGTAGTGCCTGTAACCGGGTGCTGACTTTTTTAAAGGATTTACCAAGGAAACCTTCACGATGAGCGAACACCCAAAACGATTCAAGCTGACCCTGGAGTTTGACGGCGGCCGGTACAGCGGCTGGCAGAAGCAGGATGACGCCAAAAGCATTCAGGGCAGCCTGCTCAAGGCTGCGGCCGAACTTTTCGGGCAAGAGGCGGATGTGCAGGGCAGCGGCCGCACCGATAGCGGGGTGCATGGGTTGCGCTTTGCCGCCCATCTGGAGGCGCATACCGAGCAGAGTCCCAAGGAGATCGGGGCACGGCTGAACGAACTCCTGCCCAAGGATATCGCCATTGTCGACTGCAAACGGGCCGGAGCCCGCTTCCATGCCCGGCATAACTGCATCGGCCGCAGCTATCTCTACCAGATCGCCAAACGTAAAAGCGGTCTTGGCCGGAATTTTGTCTGGCAGATCCCGGAGCCGCTGCATGTGGGAGCCATGCAGGAGGCGGCGGCTACCTTGGCGGGGATGCACGATTTTACCTCATTCACCGACCGCCAGGCGATCAAGAAGAAATCCCCGCTGGTCATGATCCACACGGCCCGGATCGCGGAGGCCGGGGATCTTATCCTCTTTCGCATCGTGGGCTCGCATTTTCTTTGGAAGATGGTGCGCCGCATCGTCGGGGTGCTGGCCGAGGTCGGCAAGGGGCGGCTCACCGTGGCCGAGGTGACCCATTTTTTGGAAGAGCCGGTGGTGCTGAAGGAATACACCGCGCCCAGCCAGGGGCTTTTCTTTGAACGGGCCTTTTACGACCAGGAGGAGCTGGATGGGTTCCTGGCCGAGGAGCCATTGCAACCGGCTTTTTTCTGATCGTTTTTTCCCGGTGCGTGCTTAGTGTTTCAAGTAAAGTCAGCGTTGTCGCCCGGCTGGAAATTTGTAAAATGCAAAAAGTCCCCTCTCCCCCTGCGGGAGAGGGTTAGGGTGAGGGGGAACGTGTCGGCGGCGATGCTGTTGCCAATTTCACCTTCCCCCTAACCCCCTTGTCAGGTAAGCGTAAACTCCGAGCGAGGGGGCACAATGCAAAATTCTCATCGACACTGCTGTGGCAAAGCGGGAAAAAATATCGGGGAGGTATGGCATGAAGATGATCGTACAGCTCATGGAAAACGTGTCTCTTCTTGTTCTGGGGCTTGCCCTGCTCGGCCTGTTGGCCGCGCCAGGGGCCGGGGCGGCGGAAAAGCGAAAAAAGGCGATCTTTGCCGGGGGGTGTTTCTGGTGCATGGAAAAGCCCTTTGCGCAGCTGGACGGGGTATTTTCGGTTACCTCCGGCTATATCGGGGGCAAAACGGAAAACCCCACCTATGAAAACTATGGCGCGGGCGGGCATATCGAGGCGATCGAGATCGTCTATGATCCGGCCAAGGTCAGCTACACAAAGCTGCTGGATGTCTTCTGGCGCCAGATCGATCCCACCGACAGTGGCGGCCAGTTTGTGGACCGGGGCCACGCCTACACCTCTGGGATTTTTTATCTCGACGAGGAGCAAAGGCAACTGGCCGAGAAATCCAAAAACGAGCTGGCTGGCCGCAAGGTCTTTGCCAAGCCCCTCGTGACGCCGATTGTTCCGGCCACCCGGTTTTTCCCGGCGGAAGAGTACCACCAGGATTATTACAAGAAAAACCCCATCCGCTACCGCATCTACCGTGGCGGCTCGGGCAGGGATCAATTTTTGGAAAAGATCTGGGGGGATCAGAGCCGGGCGGCCAAAAAATGGAGCGAGGCGGAATTGCGCCACCGGCTCACCCCGTTGCAGTACAAGGTCACCCAGGAGGAAGGCACCGAATCGGCTTTTCGCAACGAATTTTGGGACAACAAGCGGGCCGGGATCTATGTGGATATTGTTTCCGGCGAGCCGCTGTTCAGCTCGCTGGACAAATATGACTCGGGCACGGGCTGGCCGAGCTTTACCAGGCCGCTTTCTCCGGCAAGAATCGTCGAGCGGGAAGACCGGCAGCTCTTTACAAAACGGACCGAGGTGCGCAGCCGGGAAGGGGACTCGCACCTGGGCCATGTCTTTGCCGATGGCCCGCCGCCCACCGGGTTGCGTTACTGCCTCAACTCGGCATCCCTGCGCTTTATCCCCGTGGCCGATCTGGCAAAGGAAGGGTACGGGGAGTTTATCCCGCTTTTTCAGAAGAAATAGCGTAAGCGACCACATGGCACCGCATCTGCGTCGCAGTCTCGCTCCGCTTGCTTAGCTGTCATCGGCCTGCTCATGTGCAACAGCACACTTCGCAGACCTCTTCCGCGCATCTGCGGCACCCTGTGATCGCTTAGTTCAGAGGGCTTACCCGTGATCAGTTACGAAATAGCAGGCAGGGGTTGCTCCCCTGTGTGGTGCAGGCTCAGTCGTGGCTGTGACCATGATCGTGATTGCAGCCGCATCCGCAGCCATCGGCATGTCCCTTGTGGAAGTTCGCCAGGGCTTCGGCGATCTTGTCCTTGAGCTCGGGCGGGGCGTTGTCCAGGCAGTAGATCAGAGCACCCTCCTGCTCGTCGCTGCCGGGGGCGGCGGTCATGCAGGTATGCAATGCCTGTTCGAATGAGTCGAAGTTCATGGTGTTTTCTCCCGAAAAATGCATGGTAAGCAATTGACTTTCCGCAGCAATAGGTGCCCCGTCTTCCTTCGGATTGCAAGAGAAGAAAACAGGCAAAGCGGGAGCGGGTGAGGAATGACCCGCCTCAGCGCGCCCATTCCATGACCCGCTTGACCAGGGCGGCATGGGGCGCGTCGTCCCACAGGGAGAGGAAGCGGGGTTCCCGGTCGGTGAGGATCGTAAAGAGCAGCAGGTCTTCCATCTTGGCAAACCGTTTCAAGCCGCGCAACGCCACCTGGAGCAGCTGGAGAAAGCCCTTGCCCTCTTCGGGGGTGGTGAGGGCGGCGTAGATTCCGGAATCGGGGTTACCGTATTCCTTGACCACCCCGTGGAGGATTTTGTGGGAGACCGTCCCGCCCACCAGGGCGAGAAAGATGATCAGTTCCCGCTCCAGGGTCGTGAGGTAGTGCAAGGGAATCGCGGCCGCGCCTGCTTCCCGGCTCAGGGTCTTCTGGAGCTCCTCGTGGATGGTGCGGAGCTTGCGGAAGAGGTTTTCCTGCTCCTCCTCCAAAAAGTCCAGGGCCTTGGCGGTCATCTCCTGATTGAGCCCCACCTTGACCTGGAGCACCTCCTCCGGCGTGAGTTCGATATGGTTGCCGAGCTCTTGGTTGTAGGTGCGGATCAGGATATTGGCGAGCAGCAGCCCGTTGCGGTCGGAAAACCCCACCCGGTACGCCTGGCCGAAGATGTCGCGCAGCAGCACCTTGAGCGCCTCGGCCGGGGAGTTCAGCCGGGCAATGAGGTGTTGCATGGCGTTGAGGAAGGAAACCCTGTCGTCCCGGGAAACCAGCTCTTTCAGGTAATGCCAGAGAAATTCAAAGACCTTGGTCTCGTATTGGACAAACTCGGGGATGTTTTTTTCAAAGGCGCTTCTGCGGAAGCGGCCGTTCTCGTCAAAGCAGCCGTTGAGCAGCCGCACCAGATGGGCGGCCTGATCGCCGGTGATCCGGAAATTTCTCGCGATCACTGCGTAATCCTGGGGTTCGAATTTTACCTGGCCGCGGACCATGTCGCGCATCTTTTTCTTGATCACCGAGCGGCGCTTGAAAAAGCTGAGCAGGGAGAAGATCTCCTTGTGCAGCGGCCAGTCGTGCCGGGGCTGATGACCACCCTCCGGTGCGGCCTGCTCCTGGGATGCGGGAAGCTCCAGACTCTCGTACAGCTCGTCCGGCACCATCTCCAACCCGTTTTCGATATTGTGCAGCGCCTCCGTCCGCACGGCTCCGGGCCGGGGGGCATTCTCGCTCTTGTCGAGAAAATCGGAGGCCAGGGAAAGCCGTTTTTGCAGGGTGCCCATGTAGATGTTCTGGTAGCCGCCGCTACTCACACTGGCCAGAACCTCCGCCACCTGGCGCGGGTTTTCGCCATAGCTGGCAATGGCCAACCGGGAGAGCATGGCCTGGTTCCGGGTGTCGCCCCCGTCGGTTTGCCCCGGCATGAGACGCTGGATGTTGTTGACCTCGATGGCCGGTTTAGTGAGCTGGGCGTTGAGCTTCGGGAAGGCGAAGATGGCGTTGAACACGGTGGGAAAGGCGGCCAGCGCCTCCTTGGGCTCCGGGCCGAAGAGCATGGGGGTGATCTCCGCCACCAGCTTCTGGATTGCCGGGGGGTTGACCTTGTTGATCGCCGCCAGCAGGGTGAGGTTGGGGTTGGGGAGATTGTACTCGTCCCGGACGATGTAGTTTGAAGATTTTTGGCCCGCCTCCTGGTAGTAGCGGGTCAATCCGTGCAGGGAGGCGAGGACCCGTTCCTTGTCGTTTGCGTCGCCGACCTTGCTGTCCAGGTGGAGGTGGTTGACGCCCAGGGAGCTGAATCCCTTGAAGGCGGCAAGCAACTGGCCGGGCAGGGCCGAGCCGGGCCGGCCCGCCATCCGCTTGGCCATGGTCCCCGCAACCTGCAAGTCCAGCAGGAGATTGCCGCAGGCGGCCTCGTAGTCGCATTGTTCCTGCACCCCTTCCTGGCCGGGAAAGCCGCTGCCCCGGTAGCGGATCGAGATGGTGCCGTCGAAGTGCGGACAGCCGGAAAGCTGTTTTATCGCCGCCCACAGGGCGTTGCCCTGCTCCGCGGCGTGGTCTGGGAAGGACGGCTGTTTTTTGTGCAGGATCTCGGCGAGCAGCCAGCAGACCTCGATGAGGATGAGGCGGTTGCGATCGAGCCATTGCTCTTCCGCGCCGAGCAGTTCGAGGAGGGAAGACTCCTGCGGGGATTGGTCGAGAATCCTCCGGGTGGTGTCAATGCCGGAGAGCTGGGCATAGAGTTCGCTGGCCGAGGCGTCCAGGGAGAAATCGGTTTTTTTTGTCTGCATGGGGCTGCCTCTTGTGATGTTGCAGGGGAATCCCTTGGAGTGCCATCTGGATGCGGCGAGTATCCAGAGTATCGCATACCCTGGGCCGCTTGTAAATATCCGGCTGCGCGATCATGGCCGGTATGCGGGGGAGAATCCCGCGCCCGGGTCAGGGATGTGTCTTGCCTGTGGCGTTTCCGGGCGTTCCGGTGTACCATCGGCAGATCGTCCGGCTGGGTTTTTCACCCTCCGGCCTGAATCAATCCTGTGTTTCGTGAGGTCTGGAGTGGAATTCGTCTATCAGAAGAACAACAGCTATTTCGCCCAGGTGGCGGAAAATGTCGAGCCCCTTGCCGAGCGCGAGCTTGCGGCCTTGGGCGCGACCCAGGTCAACCCGGTGTACCGGGGCGTCTATTTCACCGCCACCCCCGAGGCCCTCTACCGGATCGTCTACCAGACCCGGCTCTGCACCCGCGTTTTGGCGCCGCTTCTGCATTTCGACTGCCACAGCACCAAGTATCTTTACAAGACCGCCCTGACCATCCCCTGGGTGGAGCTGTTCGACCGGGAGCAGACCTTTGTTATCACCGCCACGGTGAGCGACAGCAAGATCACCCATTCCCAGTACGCCTCGCTCTGTCTCAAGGACGCCATCGTCGATCAGTTCCAGGAGAAATTCGGCGCCCGGCCCAATGTGAACAAGCGCAATCCCGATCTGGTCTTCAACCTCCATATCCATAAAAACACGGCGGTGATCAGCCTCGACGCCTCGGGCGCCTCCCTGCACCGGCGGGGCTACCGCCAGGAGACGGTGGAAGCGCCCATGCAGGAATCCCTGGCCGCGACGATCCTCGACCTGACCCAATGGGACGGCGAACGCCGACTGATCGACCCCATGTGCGGCTCCGGCACCCTGCTCTGCGAGGCCCTGATGCGCTATTGCCGGATCCCCGCCGCCTATCTGCGGGAGCATTTCGGCTTCATGCACCTGCCCGGCTACGAGGAAGAGGTGTGGCGCAGGGTGAAGGAAGAGGCGGACAGCCGGATGCGCGTTCTGCCCGAAGGGCTGATTACAGGCAGCGACGCCGGGAAACTTGCGGTGCGGGCGGCGCGGATCAACCTCGGCCAGCTGCCCCACGGCAAGGAGGTGGTGGTGCGCACCAGCCGATTCCAGGATCTTGAACCGATCAGCGATGCGGTCATCGTCGCCAATCCGCCCTACGGGGTCCGTCTGGGCGCCCAGGCAGAAGCCGCCGCCCTGGTGGGGGAGCTGGGCAGTTTTCTCAAGCATAGATGCACCGGCTCCACGGCCTATCTCTATTTCGGCGACCGGGAGCTGGTGAAGAAGATCGGCCTCAAGCCCGCCTGGAAGAAGCCGCTGAGTAACGGCGGGCTGGACGGGGTGCTGGCCAAGTATGAGATGTATTGAGTGTAACCGTTCAGCAGCACCGCATCTGCGGCACTGCTGAACGGTTACATTTCTACAGAAAAATAAATCTGTCCCCTTTTGTTCTTCATAAGAACACTTACCCCTTTGGGTTGACTATGCACAGCTTTACCGAACTCGTAGATAGATGCGCAACTTTTACCCTTGAAACTTTAAGGGAGGCAAACGAGAGAACAATTGAGGCAATACAAACGAGCGGCGCCACTTCCCTGGTAAAAACTCTTCAGATGATACAGCTTCAAAAAGCGATTTTAGCGGTCGGTATGTTCTCAATTTTTGAAGCTAGCCTGCAAGAAGGTCTGAACTGCAGCAATGGATTTGGTGAGGCCAAGAAAATTTTGGATGACGAAGGAGAGCTAGATATGAAAGAGTGCTTTGAAGATCTTTTTCTAGCTGTCAACGTGCTCAAGCATGGGCGCGGCCGCAGTTACGATGCTCTTGTTGCGAAGGCCGAAGCCCTACCTTTCAGAATTAAATTACCCGACGGATCTTTCTTCTTCGAGGGTGACGTATCAGAAGTATCGACATTGGTCGAGGTGGACGATGCATTCGTACAGCGTTGCGGTGACGTGATTAGTGATGTGTCTGCGGTGATACGTCGAGTACGGCCCGATTTCGCATAAGTGTGCCGCACCTCCGGCGGCTGAGGTAAGATCCGGCTAACAACTCAATACAGCGGACTCCGTACCGTCGCCGCTGATTTCAAATGTTGAGCCTGTAGGAAAACTCAACTCATTGTAATTTCGACTTTATTTATGTGCACAAGCACTGTACAATGACTGCAATATCCCGGAACAAAACCGCTTAACTACAGCACAAGGATATTGCATC
>Ga0172380_10003579_pt1 | contig 21120 bp, 10 predicted proteins | sample Leawe162metaG_FD_119747 | JGI IMG/M metagenome (GOLD analysis project Ga0172380, IMG submission 119747) | Leachate microbial communities from a municipal landfill in Southern Ontario, Canada - Leachate well 162 metaG | ecosystem: Engineered > Solid waste > Landfill > Unclassified | place... | reverse complement strand
TACTCATTTTTAGCCTCATTCATGTGACCTCTGCTAATTGGCAAAAGTCAGATTTTAGTTGAGGCAACGGTTCAAGGAAGGTCAGGTTTTTGATGAGTCAATGCGCTGAGAAAACTGTCAGATTTTTGGCCAAAAAATCTGACAGTTTTGGAAACTGCTAAAAGACATGCTTTCTGGCCAGTTTCCTATGGCCAGTTTCCTATGACTAGGTTTCGATTTCATTTTTCCCCCAAAATTTAATTTTCGCCAAGACAACTATTCAAAGTAGTAAGCAAAAGCAAAAAGAAAGAGCCACCAAGCGTTAGCTTTGATGGCCCTTTCGGGAGATTTACTGCAAGTGTTGAGTCTGCAGAAATTGATCAGGTCTGCTCTTACTCGTGATGTTCGCTTACCGCCCTGGTGTCTTCATCCAGATGCTTGGCGCCGAACAGCCAAACGATGCCGCCTGCTAGCACTAGCACCGAGACCACCAGGAAAGCCAGGGTCATGTTCTTGCCTGTGGCATCGGTTATGACACCGATGATCAAAGGCGATACCACATCACCGAAGAGGTGAATGATCAAGATGTTCAGCGCAAAAGCGCTGGAACGTGAGCTTGGTTCGATGACATTGGCGAGGGCAGTATTGCTGGGGCCGGTGTTGAGAAAGAGGAAGAAGCAAGCGAGGAAGACGAACACCCAGGCTGTGGGGAAGGGCGCATAGAGCATACCCAGGCTACAGGGGAAGGCCAAGAGCATGGCGATACCTGATACCTTGAAGTACGAGCCTTTGATTTTTGTGCGCAGATGGTCGGCCAGATAACCACCGATGAGGGTGGCGCTGAGACCAGATACCACCAGAATGGCGCCAAAGATCATGTTTACTTCAGCTAGACTGCCTGCCTTCCTGAACTCGTGAAAGTAGGTCGGCATCCAGAAGGCGATGCCGCCAATGGCAAAAGTCATGGCGGTCATGGCGATGGTGTTGGTCAAGAAACTTTTGTTGGCCAAGAACTTCTTGTAGAGCTGCAGCGAATTGACCTTGGGTGTTTGCACTTGCTTCTTCAAGGTCGCCGGGTCGCGCATGAAGAGACAGATGGCAGCAAGGATGATACCTGGCGGTAAGACCAGATAAAATGCCCAGCGCCACCCCAGCGACGCGGCAACCGCTCCGCCGAGAATATAGCCCAAGGCGCTGCCCACCGGAATGGCCAGGTAGAACCACGAGAGCGCCTTGCCCCGCTGTTCCACTGGGTAGTAGTCAGAGAGCACCGACGGTGCAATGGGGCCGTAGGCTGCTTCGCCGATGCCGACAAAGCAGCGTGTTAGCAGCAGCACTGAGAAGGTCATTGCCAGTCCCGATGCACCGCTTGCTAGACTCCAGACGGTGATACCAGCGGCGATGATCCACCAGCGCTTAACTGGCAAATTGCTGAGGATGGGCGAGAAGAGAATATAGCTGACCATGAAGGCCATGCCCAGAAGGCCGACTAGAGCGTTGTCTGGATTGGAGCCCAGCAAGCTGGTCAAGCCGCTCATGAGAAAGCCAACGATGCCAGTGTGTTCCGGACTCACTAACAGCGATTCTTTGATTTCAGGCACCACCGCCGATAGCACTTGGCGGTCGATGTAGTTAAACAAGTTGATGGCGACAAGAAGCCAGATTGCTCCTTTTGCGCCAGGCAATGCTTGATTGGAACCAGGAGGTTTTGACATGGGTGATCCTGAGAGGTTTGGCTAAGCGCTAGCGCTTATTGCCACGATCCCCGACTGGCAGCTGTTGGCAGCCAATCAATAGGGAAGGGTTGACCCGGATTGATCAGCTCGTAGATGACGATTCGTTGGTCGTCACTGAGCCACCACAGGGTAGATAAGAGAATGTGCGCCCGCTCCCTTGTGGCAATCCAGCCGTGGGTGAAGGCATTGGCTTGCGTCTCGGGCCAAGCCAGGCGGTCGAAGTGAGCGATTTTGGCCCCACTGAAGTTGACCCCAGCGCAGAAGACGCGTCCAGCAACTTCGTTGCCAGATTCATCTACTGTTGGCTGCCAGACTAGTTCAGCTTTGCCCAAGAAAATCTTGAGCTCTTGCTCCTTGCTTTTGAAAATCACTATCATCGGCTCGTCGACGGCTAGAGTGCCGTCGTTGAGAGCGTCTTGATGGGCTCGTTTGAGCATGTTTTCTTCGGCCAGAGTTCGCTGTGGTCCAGCTGAAGGTGAAGGTATATTACCCAGCGCCAGTGTGAGAGCAGGCTTTTCTAGGGACCCAACCGGCGACAAACTTTGAGCTGGCTTTGCTTTCTCTTGTAGTTGTTGCAGCTTTTTTAGCAATTCGAAGCGACCGAAACTAGGTTGTGACTTGACTGCTTCCTGCACACTTGCTTTTTCGTTCCTCGCCGTCACTGATTGAAAGATGCCCATGATGCTTATACCAGTTAAGAACACCAGGTTCGTCGTCAGCGACAGCATTGAACTGCAGAGCAAAAGCACTATGGCAGCCACCGCTACCCAGAGAAGAGAGAGAGAGGAGCAGACTTCGATAGCGGCGAGGCGCTTGTTCACCTGGTGGTCGAAATCTTTTAGTTCAGTGCTTTGCCATAGAGAAGGGATGGTGCCTCGAACAAGTCTTTTGATTACTTGACCATGGTGGATCAGGCGATAGACTGTGAGCGCGCAGGCAAGACAAGGAAGACAACAGAATATTATTATCAAAATGTGGTCAGACATGAGATTTTTCCACTTATCTAATAGGTGAGACTGCCGAGAGGGCGACCCTAAGCTTTTTACAGCCCAGGGCCGCCTTCGGAACAGCACTGCCAGAGTCCACCTGAGAGGTAGGTTGCTGACAGTTTAGAACCGCCTTTCAATCTTGATCAGCTTGGGCCCGAAGCGATCAATCTGATTGGCGTCGTCAGGCGGAGTTTCGCCCAACTTAGGACTGCGCTTGCCGTTAGAGCCGTCGGGGTAGGGATGAATTTTGTCCATCCGCTCTTCCACCATTGGCGAAGTGACTACCGACAAGTGAGCACGAGTGAGCTCCCAGGGGGTGCGCACGCCGGCTGACTTGAGAAACATGAGCAACTCGCGCTGCAAAATCATGTTGTAGTTGGCCACTTTGACGTACTTGTCTTGCGGGTCAAGACCACGGCGCAGACGCGGGTCTTGAGTGGTGATACCAGTCGGGCACTGGTTGGTGTGGCAGCGCAGGGCCATGATGCAGCCTTCGGCAATCAAGTTGCCGCGGCCGATGTTGACCATATCTGCGCCCATGGCAATGGCGATAGCCACATCATCACCTTTGGCGATCTGGCCAGAGGCAATAAGAATGGTTTCGTCGCGCACGCCGAACTCGCGCAGAATCGTATCCACAATCGGGATGGCATGGAGAATGGGCATGCCCATCCGGTCTGCCAGAGCTACTGGAGCTGCACCGGTTCCGCCCTCGCCACCATCAATGGTGATGAAGTCGGGAGCTTCGCCGGTCTCTTTCATGTGTCTGGCGATCTCGCGCAGAGAGTCTTCGTTGCCCACCACAATCTTGATACCAACCGGTTTTCCGGTCAGCTCTTGCATCATGGTGACGAAGCGGAAGAGCGAGGGAACGTCGTGAAACTCATCCCAGGCGTTGGGTGAGTAGCAGTCTTCACCCATGGGGATGCCGCGCCACTCTGCCAACTGCGGAGTGATCTTCTCTTTCGGCAACTTACCACCCTGGCCAGGCTTGGCGCCTTGAGCCAGTTTCAGTTCGAAGCCGACGATTTGCGGATTGTCTGCAACTTTCTTCACCTTCTCGATGTCGAGCATGGTGAAGGGTTCATCTGGGTTGTGACCGACAGCGCTGTAGACACTGCGCACCAGCTTTTCAGCCATGGCACGGGTGGTCGACTTGCGAAAGCCGAACTTGGCCGGGCCAATTTGCTGAATGATGCGACCGCCGCCGACAACACGACCAGCCGGTGCAGTACCAGCTTTGACCATGCCGAAGGTGCAAACAGAGCGCAGCTTCTTCAGTTGATAGATGACCCGCTCGTAGGTGTCGGGCCGCGTGTCCACGCCGTTGATGTGGAAGGGGGTGAGACCGCCTTCACCGGTGAGCATGTGAATGTTGGCCAGCTTGGCGCCACTCGAAAGGGCTTGCACAGCCTCTTCTGATAGCGCACCCCAGCTCATGCCCGAGATATTGATGGGCCACGGGCAGTGGTAAGGTGTGCGGCGCTTGGGGCCGATAACTAGAGCCGGCAAGCGATTGCCCACTCTCTCCACATCAGAGATAGGAAACATCGATGGCAACATGTGAATTTCACCGACATCGCGGTAGCCGCGCTGTGTGCCGAAACCCAGGTTGTTGTTGATGCCTTTGGCCGAGCGATAGATGTAGCGACGAGTGACCCGGTTGTAGGGGCGCTCTTCGATGTCACTCATGAACCAGTACTGACGCAGTTCGTCGCCGATCAGCTCGAATCCATAGCGGAACCAGCCAATCAGAGGGAAGTTGCGCCTGATGGTGTGAGTGCGCTGAATCACCGCATCATGCACTGCCACCTGTGAAAGGAAGGCCAGCAAGGCGAAGATCAGACCGTACATCGGATTGTAGAAGTGCCAACCAAGCCACCAGGCCAGGAAGGTCGCCGCCAGCGACAGGGGCAGAAAGGGGCTCTGCCGTTGGGTGAATTCGGCTGCGGCAATTTGCAGGGGGAAGGCCAGAAGAGCTGCCACCAAACCAACTTCGATGCCACCGAAGTAGCCGGCGATGGTGCCGACTAAGATGGTCAGCGAGAGGATGGCGTGCTTGTGCCTTGTCAAATCGCGAATGCCAACAGCGACGAAGGCACCAACGATGGTGAAGGCCAGCGCTGCCGGTTGATCTCCGAGAGTCCAGCCAGCGAGGCCGCCAAGGAGAGCTGAACAGGTTGTGAAAATGATCCAGAACATATAGGTATCCTTTGTAGATATTCCGTGATGTCTGCGGCTCCAAAGTAGAGTCGCTCTAAGACGGGTTACGTAGACGGGAACTAAGAAGTAGCCCGTGCACTCACTCACTTGCAAAACTATGCAAGCAAGCGAGGCACGGGCTACTCTTGTTCTTTACTGATTACTCAGGTTGTGACGCCTTACTTGCTCTCTCCGTCCGTCGTACTTGCCGGCGGGTTGGGAGCGATGCAGGTTTCGGTGGTGACCGGCAGCAGGTGCTGCGTCAACTTCTTGTCGGGGTCGGCGTCGACGGTCTGACGCAGCAGCACGTTGATGCGCAGCTTCTCGAGACCCTGAGTCAACTTCATCTGCCCACCCTTGGGAGGATTGGCAGCAAAGAAAGCACGCACGTCGGCTTCCTGCTCAACGCTGTCGAGCGAAGAGATGGAGCCGAAGATGGAGGACACGCTGTTGGCGGGCCACATCTCGTTGATCTTTTCCCAGTTGGTCTTGATGGCATCCCAGGCCGCTTCAGCAGCGTCCTCGTTACCAAGCAGACTGGCCAGGAAGTACGGAGCGTCCTGAACACGCAGCTCACCACTGAGGGCGAGCTTGATGTTGGCCGCCACCAGCGCCGGTGCGGTGAAGCTGGTCAGAGCGTACATGAAGCGGTTGGTGTCCTGCGGCGTGGCCGCATGCAGCCGGAGATGGTCGAACTCTTTGTAGAGCGCGGCGTCGCCGTTTTCGGCCAGAACGTAGACCATGGCCGCGAAGACATCGCTGTCCACCGAAGCCGGGTCCTTGGTCCAGGAGGCATACATTTCTTTGGCCTTGGCAATGACGCCAGGGTGCTTGCCGGTGGTGCCCAGGGCCGAGACCACGCTGGAGCGCAGGTCGGTGACCTTGACCGATTCGCCCGGCTGGCTAGCGTAGCCCAGCTTGTCGAGCAACGGCTGCAGAACGTGACGGAGCTTGCTCTCGACCGCGGCACGAGCCGGGCCTTCCACCACGCTGTGAACGTAGTTGAGCGAGCCGATGATCTTGCTCCAGATCTGGGGATCCTGCTCGTCGGTGAAGTTCTCCACCATCTTCAGGTAGTCCACCAGCGAAATCAGCCGCGAGCGAACCAGCGACCAACTGTCATTGAGCAGGTTGTAACGATCGACCTCGGTCATGATCGTCTTCTTGTTGGCGATGATGCCCTTGATCAGGCCATCCGAGTACTTGACCCGGTAGAAGCCATTGCCGCCAGCGTTGACCACCACCCATTCGACGCCTTCGCCGACATAGACGGTCTGGTTGCGACCGGAGAAGAGGAACTTCTGCTCGATCACACCATTGCGGGTCTTGGCCTTGAGCACGATCGGGATCGGCCAGAGCGAAGCCGACAGGGTGTCGGACTCACGCAGGACCTTGAACTCGCTCTGACCCAGTTCGATGAAACCGGGCATCGAGCTTTCGTCCACCGACACCACCGGGTGACCGGAGGTGAAGACCCAGGCGTCCATGAGCTTGCGCACCGGCACCTTGACCGCCAGTTCCTGGCAGCCAGTTTCGAGGGCATCCCACAGGTCGTAGGTCTCGGTGTTGGAGAGACCGTGACGGCTGAGGTAGATCTGCACGCCGCGACGGAAAGCGTCGGCGCCGATGTACTGCTCCAGCTGACGGAGAACCGAGCAACCCTTCTCGTAGGAGATCAGGTCGAAGATTTCGTCAATCTGGAAGGGGTTTTCCACGGCCACTTCGATGGCGTGGGTGCTGTTGAGCTGGTCGAGGCCGAAGGCAGAGGCACGGGAACCGGCGAAGGTGTCCCAGGTATGCCATTCGGGCTTCCACATGTCAACGACCTTGTTCTCCATGTAGGTGGCGAAACTCTCGTTCAGCCACAGACCGTTCCACCACTTCATCGTGGTGTAGTCGCCGAACCACATGTGCGCCAGTTCGTGGGCAATCACGTGGGCAACGCGTTCCTTCTCACCCTGGGTGGCCGTGGCCTCGTCGCAGAGCAGGTCGGTTTCGCGATAGATGATGCAGCCCAGGTTTTCCATGGCGCCGGCAGCGAAGTCGGGCATGGCAATGAAGTCAATCTTGTCACCGCCGTAGTAGCCGATGCCGAAGTAGTCTTCGTAGGTGCTGAGCGAGAAAGCAGCGATCTGCTGGGCGAACTTGAGCTGGTGGCTCTTGCCCGGAGTGGAGTAGAAGCCCAGCTCCTTGCCGTTGACCTTGACCGAACCGCCGAATTCCAGCTCACCGGCCATGAAAGCCAGGTAGTAGGTGGACATCAGCGGGGTGTTGGCGAACTCGACGCGCTTGAGCAGCTGCGAATGGCCGTTTTCATCGCCATGGAGGGCGTTGACATTGGCGTCATGCACAACCAGGCTAGCCGGGGCGCTGACGCTCATGGTGGAGGTGCTCTCGACCTTCATCGTCGACAGGGCGGTGTAGTCGTGGGGCACGTTGAGGGCGACCTTGAAGGTGGCCTTCATTTCCGGTTCGTCGAAGCAGGGGAAGGCGCGGCGGGCGTCGGTGGCTTCGAACTGGGTGGTGGCAATGACATGCTCCTTGCCCTGATCGTCCGTCCAGGTGGAGCGGTAGAAGCCCTTCAGCTCGTCGTTGAGCTCGCCAGCGAAAGCCAGCTTGAGCTTCCACTTGCCAGCACCGAGGTTGCCGTTGAAAGAGACGGTGACACGCTGCAGAACGCTGTCGAGGGACACCGTGCCGGTCAGTACCGTGCCGTTGGCGTCTTCCACCGAGGCTTTGCCGATGGTGAGGTGATTGGCGTTGAGGGTGATCGAGGACGTACCAGCGGGGTTGCGCACATCGACGTCGATGGCAACGTTGCCCCAGAAGGTCAGGTGTTCGAAGTCGGGCGTCAGCTCGAGTTCGTAGTGAAGGGGCCAGATGTCGCGGGGAAGGCGATACTGGCTACCCGTGGCAACGGACTGGCCGGAGACGGCGAGCCCGTGATGAGAACAATTGCGAAGTTTACACATAGCTTTTCTCCTGTTGAGAGGTTTGGCAGAATTTTCTGCACGTGCAGAATTTGTTGAGTGCTTGCACAAAGCCGAGAGCAGCCATTGCTGCCCTCGTGAGAAGTGCTGGAAAGAAAAAGGGGGTGATTCCGACTTGATCGGATTCACCCCCTAAATTGCTTAGGTTGCTTAGTTTTGGCTCCCAGCCGCAAGGCTGTTAGCTTTGGTCTAATGCCCTCGGCTTACGACTTAGCAGAGACGGGCTCTTGCATTTCGTCGGGAGACTTGGCAGCAGTGCCGCTGGCTTCCGCTTTGGCGCCACTGGCATCTGTCTTGGCACCAGCAGCAGGAGCTGCAACCAGGTGCTTCTGCAGACCGGCAGTCTCGCGCTCACGCATCAAGACGTTGATGCGCAGTTGCTCCAGAGCCTGGGCCACAGCCATGTCACCCGATTTCACCTGGTTGGCAGCAAAGAAGGCTTTCACCTCTGCTTCCAATTCGGCGGTGTCGAGACCAGACACAGCGCCACACATGCGCACCACACCATTTTCAGGGTAGCGTGCCACCATGTCGGCCCAGTTGGCCTTCATGAAGTTCCAAGCAGCGGCAGCGGCAATCTCGTTACCGAGCACGTTGGCATAGAGAGAGGGAGCATCCTGGGTGCGCACTTCATCGCTCAAGCACTTGTTGATGGTCTTGTCGAGCAAGGCACCATCGCGGAAGCGCGCGAGAGCGAAGAGGAAGCGTTGCACTTCCTGGGGCGACTGAGCGGCCTTGGAGAGCTGGAAGAACTCGTCGTAACGAGCTTCGTCGCCGTTGTGAGCAAGAATGCCAACCAGAGCCGGCACCACATTGCTATCCACCGACTGCTTGTCGGCCTTCCAATTGCTGAACAGTTCGTTGGCCTTCTTCTGCACCTCGGCGTCGGCACCGATTGTTCCGAGAACACCGATGAGCGAACCGCGCAGCTGACGGCTTTGCACCGATTCGTCTTTGCCCGTGGGGGCAAAACCGAGGCGGTCGACGGTGGGCTTGACCAGGTTGCGCACCACTTCGGCCAGGGCCTTGCGGTGATCGTCCTTGACCAACGAATGCAGGTGGCCCAGGGAGCTGGTGATGATGGCCCAGACATTCGGGTCTTCTTCAGCGCCGAAGAGCTTGACCATCTCGATGTAGTCTGGGGTGGCCAGGATGCCCGAACGCACGCAAGCCCAGGCGTCGTTGACGAGGTTGAAGCGCTCGATGGCAGAGAGGTTGTCCATGACATTGGCGCTCAGAGCGGCAGTCAGGGCCTTGTCGTAGACCACGCGGTAGAAGCCGGAGCCTCCCGAGTTGACCACGACCCACTCAAGTTTCGCACCAGCGTCGCCGAGCTTCTCCACATGGCTCTTTTCGGACATGAGGAATTTGCGCTCGACTACCTCTGCCTTCCCTTCCAGTTTCGCCCGCAGGGTAACGGGGATCGGCCAGAGAGTGGTGTCGGAGCTGTCGCTCAAGAACTTGAAGGGGCGCTGAGTCAATTCGACTGAGCCGGCTTCTGAAGCGGCCTTGACCTCGACCACCGGATGACCGGCAGTGAAGACCCAGCGGTCCATGATTTCGCGCACCGGCACAGGAGCGTCACCGCTCTCGGCCGCAGCAGCCTTGCAGGCTACTTCCAGGGCATCCCAGAGGTCGTGGGTTTCGGTGTTGCCGTAGCTGTGCTTCTTCAGGTAGATGGCGATGCCGCGACGGAAGGTCTCAGCACCGATGTACTGGTGAATCTGATAGAGAACCGAACAACCCTTCTCATACGAGATGACGTCGAACAGCTGAGCTGCTTCGTCGGGGTGGTTGACCGGGCACTCGATCGGGTGGGTGCTGCGCAGGGCGTCGACCCGTGAAGCCGCAGCGCGGGAGAGACCGAACTCGTCCCAGACATTCCAGGTGGGCTGCCAGGCGTCGAGGCAGAGGTTCTCCATGAATGTGGCGAAACTCTCGTTCAGCCACAGACCATTCCACCAACCCATGGTGACCAGGTCGCCGAACCACATGTGGGCCAACTCGTGCAGCACCACCACAGCAACGCGGGTGCGCTCTGCGTGGGTGGCTGTCTTCTCGTTGAGCAACAGTGCGGTTTCGCGATAAGTGATCAGGCCGAGGTTTTCCATAGCACCCGAAGCGAAGTCGGGGATGGCGATGTGGTCGATTTTCTTACCACCGGGGTAAGGAATCTCGAAGTACTTCTCGTAGTGGTCGGTGGCGAAAGCAGCAGCACGCAGCGCGAAGGCTGTCATGTCTTCTTTGCCAGGTACGCACCAGACGCGGGTCTCGATGCCGTTGACCATGACCGGTTTGGAAGAGACGAATTCGCCGATGCAGAAGCAGACGAGGTACGTCGACATCTTCATGGTGCGTTCGTAGCTGACAGCCTTGAGGCCATTGCCGACTGATTCACTCTTGATGATGGCGCCGTTGGAAAGAGCGGTGAGCTCTTCCGGGACCGTCAAGGTGACGTCGAAGGTGGCCTTGAATTCAGGCTCGTCGAAGCAAGGGAAAGCGCGACGGGCGTCGGTGGACTCGAACTGGGTGGTGGCAATGGTGTGCTTCTTGCCCTGTTCGTCGGTCCAAATCGAACGATAGAAGCCCTTGAGCTTGTCGTTCAGGGTGCCGGTGAAAACAGCGGAGAGTTTCCAGGCGCCTTTGCCGAGAGTGCCGTCGAAAGAAATGGTGGCAATCTCGGTCTCTTCGTCGAGGGAGATTTTGCCATCGAGGCGAGTGCCAGCCGAGTTCGTTGCCGAGAAGGCGGAGATGACGAGCTCTTTGGCGTTGAGTTTGACAGTGCTCGTAGCTACAAGCACATCGACATCGATCTCAACAGTGCCGGCGAAGGTGAACTTCGTCAGGTCAGGTGTGAGGGCGATTTTGTAGTTGCTTGGTTTAACTGTCTTGGGCAGACGGAAAGACTGATCTACCGATGCAGTGCCCCCAGACATGTGATGTTTCATGCACATAGTTGTATCCCTACTTTGAGTTTTCTCCGTGAGGAGGATTAGGTGACGGAATCTCAAGCACAAGCTCATGCTTTGGCTCAAGCTGTTCTCAGCTGTTCAGCACATTTTGACAGGAAATTAGTTGCGCGTAACATTTGCAGAAGCATGTTGTTGGACATGACAACTGATGTCTGCGCGCGGAAGTTTCCAGATGTGGTTAGAGACTGATGTTCAGCAGGTAGACCAAAGTTAAGAGCGATGAAGGAGATATACAACCAAGCTACGTAAAATACCTCTTGAGAATCAACGTTGCTCAAGCTAATAAATGCTCATGAGTTTTTCTCTGGAGAAGCTTTATTTGTCCTACTTAGACGTCTGCGAAGGCTTACTGCAAGCTTGTTTTTGTGGTTGACAAGGGGGTTGTCGTTGCGCCAATGCTAAAGCAAAATGAGAAACAATTTTCTTGGCAACCCGCTTGGAGTGATCAAGAAACTAGTTCAAACTTAGTCGTCTTAGCGCTAATTATTTCGCTGGTCTCATATTTAGCGGAGGGTGGAAAGCACCATTGTGACTAGTTCTCGTCAACTTGCGTTACCCTCGCCATTAGTGCCTCTTGGCAGCTAGATCTTCAATATATCTTAGAAGTATATTCTCTTCTTGAATTCTTGATCTCTAATTTCATAGGGTTACAGAGCATTTAGTTCTCTCACCCCATCTCCATTCAAATTTAGCTCAAAAACAAACCTGTTCTACTTCAGACACCTCTGGTATCACGCGCAGTGCGCGTAGGGGATGTCTTGTTTTGTAGGTATTTGTTTCTAGAGCCGATTTGGTGGGGTTTTTGCGTGTCTGCAACTAAGCAACTTTCTAAGTCAACCCTCTAAATCTCGCATTTTGCGAAAGGAAACTACCATGACACACCGCGATTTCGACGGTTTCATTCCGTCCTCATTCTTGCTCGAGTTGGCCAACCTCAACCCGAACAATCTCTCCCTGGTGACCACCATTCTGGCAACCCAGAAGCTGTCCCAGGCCGCCCGCAACAACACCGTCCGCTACCGTCTCGCCGCCGGCAAGGCCGAGCGCCAGATCTATGATGCGAAGAACGCTTCGCGCCTGCCTGGCACCCGTGCTCGCTTCGAAGGTGACAAGGTCACTGGCGACAAGACCACCGACAATGCCTACGACTACCACGGCGGCATGCGCGACTTCCTCAAGGCCGAATTCGGCTGGAACTCCATCGACGGCAACGGCATGAACCTGGTGGGCACTGTCCACTACGGCCGCAACTACAACAACGCCTTCTGGAACGGTCAGCAGATGACCTACGGCGACGGCGACGGCGTGATCTTCATCACTTTCGTCACCCCCAACGTCGTCGGCCACGAGCTCGCGCACGGCGTCACCGAGAAGAACTCTGGTCTCGATTACCAGGGCGAATCCGGCGCGCTGAACGAGAGCTTCTCCGACGTTCTGGGCACCTGCTATGAGCAGTGGCTCAACAAGGAAACCGCTGACAAGGCCCACTGGCTCATCGGTGCTGGCATCTTTGGCCCGAACATCAAGGGCAAGGCCCTGCGCTCCATGATCGCCCCGGGCACTGCCTACAACGATCCGAAGCTCGGCAAGGACCCGCAGCCTGACCACTACAGCAAGCTGTATCGTGGTTCGGGCGACAACGGCGGCGTGCACATCAACAGCGGCATCCCGAACAAGGCCTTCGCCCTGTTCGCCATCGCTGTCGGTGGCAACTCCTGGAAGGAGCCGGCGCACGTGTGGTGGGAAACCAACTGCGGCGCCAACCGTGTCGGCAGCACTGCCGACATCCACGAGTGGGCCAAGAAGACGGTCGAGAACTGCACCAAGCTCTGCCCGCAGCATGTCGCCAAGCTGAAGCAGGCTTGGAGCGACGTCGGCGTCACTGTCTAAGCTTTCTCTTTCTCTCTGTATAAGAATGCGGCATCAACTAAGCAGTGGCTGCCATCTGGCAAGTGCTGCTTAGTAGCCTGGTGACATTCACTGATGCATTGCAACTTGCCCTCCCGTTGTGACTCGTTGTCGCAGCGGCGCTTTTTAGGGCACTTGTGCTCAGTGATTGTTTACCAGGTGATGCCGCATCTCTTTCCTCTGCCTTTCTTTTCTGAAAAGCAGTCGTCCTTCCCTAACAATAAGCAGACAAATTTTGGTGTCTGCAGAAATTCAACCATCCAAAGTAGGAACTCATATGAGTAACAACAAGCAAAACCCGCAGGGGTCAGTGCCTGGTCCCAATAGTGGGAGCTCCAGCAAGGGCCGTCGGGGCGACTTTTTCTTCCGCTTCATCCTCAACACGATGAAGAAGATGAAAGTCCTCCCGCAAATCTCCGAAACCGAGCGCCAGGCGCTTGAGGCCGGAGATGTCTGGCTTGATGGCGATATCTTCGCTGGCAAGCCCAACTTCCGTTCGATGCTCGAGAAGCCCTATGGCGGGCTGACTGCAGAAGAGCAAGCCTTCATCGCCGGCCCTCTCGTGGAGCTGTGCCGCATGTTCGACCACTACGAGGTCGGCCAGACGCGCCGCGTTCCGCAGGACGTCGACGACTTCATCAAAGCCCAGGGCTTTATGGGGCTGATTATCCCCAAGCAGTACGGAGGCCGCGAGTTTTCTCGCCTGGCCGTCTCGACTATCCTGCACATCCTTACGCCCTACTCGTTCACCGTTGGCGTACGGGTGATGATCCCCAACTCCCTCGGAGCGGGCGAACTGATCATCCACTACGGCACGGATGCACAGAAGAAGTTCTATTTGCCGAAGTTGGCCAGCGGCGAGTTCGTGCCCTGCTTCGGTCTGACCGAAAAGGAAGCCGGCTCTGATGCGGCCAGCATGAAGTCTGAAGGTGTGGTCTTCCGTGACACCGACGGCCAGGTCAAAATCCGGATGAACTTCGAGAAGCGCTACATCACGCTTGCGCCCATCGCCAACCTCTGCACCGTTGCCCTTCAGCTGTCGGATCCCGACAATCTGACTGGCAAGGCCACTGCGGAGAACAAGGGCGATATCGGCATCACCTGCGTGCTGATCCACAAGGGCACTCCCGGTTTCGTCAACGGTAACCATCACATCCCCATTGGCGAGCCCTTCGATAACGGCACGCTCAAGGGTGTGGATGTGATCGTCCCGGTCGAGAACATCATCGGCGGAGTTGATTACGCCGGAGGCGGCTGGAAGATGCTCATGGAGCAGCTTGCCGGCGGTCGCTGCGTCTCTCTCCCGGCTGGTGCGGTCGGCAACCTCAAGTTGTCGGCAGCCGCCGTCGGTTCATATTCGATGGTGCGGTCGCAGTTCAACCGCCAGATCGGTCAGATGGAAGGCATCGAGGAGAAGGTAGCCTCGGTGGCCGGCATGACCTACATGCTGGATGCGGCGCGTATCTTCGTCTGCTCGGCCGTTGATTCGGGCGTTCAGCCCCCAGTGACGTCCGCTGTGTTGAAGGCATACACCACCGAGATCGCCCGCAAGGCCGGTATCGATGCCATGGATGTCTTCGCCGGCGCTGGTGTCATGCAGGGTCCGCGTAACATCCTCTCCAAGGGATACACCGGAGCACCTGTTGGTATCACCGTGGAGGGTGCCAACATTCTCACCCGCACGCTGATGATTTTCGGTCAGGGTGCGACCCGCTGCCATCCGTATGCGCTCAAGGTGGTGCATGCGGTGGACGACAATGACGTGCCAGCCTTCCGTAACAACCTGTGCGGCTGGATGCTGCACTTCGTTCTGGGCATGGTGCGCACCGGCGTGCGGGGCCTCACTCGCGGCTGGACCACGAGCATTCCCAAAGTCGCTCCCGAGACAAAGACCTACTACAGGCGCCTCGGTTGGGCGGCGGCGCATTTCGGCACTCTCACCGACCTGGCTATGTTCACGGTTGGTGGCAAACTGAAGTCGCGCCAGATGCTCACCGGACGTTACGCTGATGCGGTCGCCTGGATGCTGCTCGGTTTCTCGGCGCTCCGGCGCTTCGAGGCTGAAGGGCGTCGCAAGGAAGACCTGCCGCTGGTGCACTACGCTCTGTCCAAGGCACTCAGCGAAGTGCAGACGGCCTTCGAAGGCATTTATGCCAATTTCGAAGCGCCCGTCCTCGGTTTCCTGATGCGCACGGTAGGCATGGCAATGCTGCGGATCAACCCGCTTGGCCATGCACCTTCTGATGCAGTCGCTCGCAAGGCGGCAAGGACCCTGCAGACCTACGGAGACCAGTTCAATCGTCTCACCGAAGGCGTCTTCGTCGACCACGAAGACGCTCCGGGGCTCGGTCGACTGATCCACGCCTTCCGCCTCACCACCGAGGCCCAGGCGACGGTTGACAGCATCATCACGGCGCAAAGGTCGCGACAGTTGCCTCGTGGTGCCATCAACGAGACGATTGCCGCTCAGGCAGTCACACTCGGTGTGATCACTCAATCCGCAGCGGATCGTTTGTCGCTGGCGCAGGCCGCTAAGGGGAAAGTGATCGAAGTCGACGTCTTCACTCCCGACCAGTACTACCGCGACTGAGCTGGCCTGTCCGGGTCATCGCACCGTTTGTAGTACCGCTAAGAAATTAGCGTTTAGTACAAATTCACTCACTCACGACAGCGCCTCACCTGGTTCGGTAAGCAATTTCCGGGCCAGGTGGGGTGTCTTTTTTGCAGCTTTTTTCAACTGAACAGCTGGAAAACAGCTGGAATTTCACTCCCGCTTTCAAGCGGAAGAAGGGCCACTATGCAAAACAATAAACCTGTTCAGATCATCCTCGACCTCAAGTCGAACGATGACGGCAGCGACCGCAAACCGCACGGCCATCGTGGTTCGTGCCGCCCCCATGTGGTCATCTGCCCCGGCTACGGCAACAAGGATTTTCCTTTCCCCAACGCCGAAGACCTGACCGTTCGGGCGCTCACTCGCCTGAAGAAGAAACAAGCCGACGCCAAGGCCGCTCAGGCCGAAGGTGGAGAAGTCAACACCGACGGCATCGGCTCCAAGTCGACCAAGGGCCAGCGCCCTTTTGATAATGCCGGTAGTGGCCATAGCCACGAACACATTACCGGCAGTCATACATGTGACGCAGGAGATTCGTGGGATGGTCTCAGCAAAGATCAGACCTTCGTTCCCGGTATGCCCAACCTGGGCCAGATTCCCAAGCCAGCCGCTGTCATCGCCCAATCAAAGCGGGCGCGTGAGAACGGCATCGACGGTACGCTCTTCGTAGCTGCCGGCGGTCTGCGGGAACTTCTGGAAGACGGCAAGTACGACGCCATCGTCGCCGAGCGTTTCGACGACTTGGTGGACAAGGTCAACTGGGCCCGCGACAACATGGGACCCAAGTACCAGCGCGCTGTGGAGAGCCTCAGCTCTCAGCTCAGCAAGTTGCGTGAAGTCTATCTCGGCGCCCTTCCCCGGGTGCTGGATGGTCTGCGCGCCCAGAACCCTGGTGTGGGTGAGGGTCGCTTGATCGAAGCGGCCGTGGAAGTGCTCGACGAAGAGCTCAAGCAGATCATTTCTGTGCTGCGTATCTGGACGGATGCTTTCGGCCAGCAGCGCGGTGGCAGTTACAAGCAGCTTGACGCTGTTGTCTTCGCTGTCGAGCAGGCCTTCTTGCTCTTCGAAGGCAACGACCCCTCGCAGCCTCTGTCGAACGATGTCACTACCCGCCTGAAGAATCGCGTCTTCGGTGTTGGTGATACCTTCGTTGCCCGTTTCAGCGGCGAAGGTCCGGCCACCCTGCCTGGCACTCGTGGTCCGGTGCGTGCTCACGCTCTGGAAGTTCCCCACGACGAGCGCCATTTCATCACCCTGATGCTCGTGCTCTACATGCACGAGTTCCGCCACGATGTCTTCCACGACGTCGAAGGCATGGGTGAAGAGCTGACCGCGGTGGTGAGCAAGGCAATCATGCAGGCCGCTGGTAAGGGTGAGCTCAAACTCACTCGCGACCACGTCAACATCGGTAAGCAGCGCGTGCCTCTGGCCAACCTGCTGACCAAGATGTATGCCGACACCATCGGTGAGGTCGATGCCGACGTTTCTGGCGGCGTTCTGCTCGCTGGTCCGGCCTTCCTCTATAACATGCTGATGACGTTCTCCGCCTTCAATTCCCGTCGGCGCGGCGTCTTCAACCAGCGTCAGCTGTTGCGCACCTCCTCTTTCTATGAAATGGAAGAGAATGCCAACGGTCAAATGGCGTTGTCGTTCCTGCCCCACCCGCCCGACTACATCCGGGCGCACATTGTGGCAGCAGCGCTCGATGAAATCGGCATGCCCAATGAGGCCAAGCAGTGTCGTCTGTTGGCCGATCAGGCGGTGGGCTGGAAGGTTCCAGAATTCATCACTTGGGACGACGTCAACGGCACCAAGGGTCGTCCGACCATCAAGATTCCGGTGGAAGACATCAAGCGTGCAGCGCCCTTTGTGGCTCGCGCGCTGATTCGCACTCCCCTTGAATCGCTGGGCAAAGTCAGCACCGGTGAAGTGATTTACTGGACGCCCAAGTCTGAGGCAAAAGCCCAGATGCTGGCTGAAATGATGATGGACGGCGAATCGCAGCTGCCCACCGACAAGGGTGACATTCATGTCACTCACGTCATCGCTGCTGCCTCTCTCGCTTACTGGGGCCTGTGCAAATCGGGTACTCAGCCGCGTGATGGCGCTGCTGTTATCGAAGCCACTGCTCTGAAGATGATCGACCAGGTGCGCAACACCTTCGAGACTCGCAAGGCAGCCATCGAAGCAGAAGCCGCAGAAGCTGCTGAAGCCGCTCGCGTCGCCGAAGCAGCGAAAGCTGCAGCGTCCACGACCACGCCTGCTGACGCTGGTGGCGAAACTGGTGGTGAAGCTGGTGACGAAACAGGTGACACTTCCGGCGACGACCAAGACACTGGACCAGATGGAGCTGGCCCTACTGGTGGCACCGATTCGGCTAAACCCGAAGCGGTGACCTCCGAAGAGCAACCTGGTGGTTCCGTTGACGGCAACGTCGACGGTCAGCCCACCGCATAAAAAGAAGAAGACACCGAGCGCCCCGACTAACTCCAAAGTCGGGGCGCTCCTGTCATCACCTATAAAGGTCTAAGTCTATGAAAATCAATGTTCGAAAGACCGCCATTGGCGCGGTTCTCATCGTATTTCTTCTGGTCTTGGTCAAGTTGGCGCTGATGGCTTTTGCTGGCAATTCGGCTGGCTCTATCGGTCATAACCAACCGCGTTTTGCCGAGCGTTCTCAGGCGCCCACTGTCGTTCTCAAGGACGGCCAGTATGGTGAACAGGTTCGCCTGGTGCAGTATGCAGCCGATAAGCGCACCCGTGTGTCGATGCGCATCGAGCGCTTCGATGGCGGTTCTGCCACGGTTGAATTCGGCGCCAACGGCAAGGCCGCCAAGCTGACCGAGTACTATCCCGTTCCAGCTGCGCCAGCCCCGCCGGTCCCAAACAAGGAATCGACAGCGGTGGTCGACCCTCTGAAGCAGACCCTCGATCATCGGGTTGTCCTGCGTGAGACGCTGTTCAAGAGCGACGGTTCGTCCGTGGCTTCGCAGACAGCCTATCGCCCCGACGGCAGCCTGAAAGAAGTGGCTGTGCGCACTGCCGATGACGACTTGCTCGTCACGGTTTACCGCGACGACAAAAACGGCGTAGAGAGCATCCAGGTTTTTGACAAGACCACTGGTATGCTCGCTAACGAGCGCGTCTTCAATCTCGATGGCACGGTCGCTTCGCTCTTGGCCAAAGACAACACCAACTACTACAGCAAGGCCAAGCAAGACTTCTTTGGCAGCGATGGTAAGCGCACACGCAACGTGCTCTTCACCAATTGGGACGTCACAGTCAGCGATTTCGCTGCCGACGGAACAACGCTGAAGCAGACCATTCAGTACACCTCCAGTGAGGTGATTGTGATGGTCTACGACAGCAAGACTGGCAAGAAGCAGTTGGAACGTCGTTACAACACCAGCACCAAGGCGGTTCAGATCACCTACTTCAATGCTGCTGGCATTTCTACCACCGTTCAGCGCTGGGTGGTGCTTGACCCTGCCATTGCCGCCGATCGCATCGGTGACGTCAATGACGGGTACGTGCTCAGCGAAGTCGCTGACATGCATCCCGATGGGTTGGCAGCTAAGAAGACCATCCGCTACTACCCGGGCGGTAAGGTTGTCGGTCAGGTGGAAATTCGCCCGACCATGTCCTGGACCAATCGCACCATGAAGACCTACCGTCCTGATGGTAGCCTCGACAAGGTCGAAGAGTACACATGGAGCCAGGTGACCAAGACGGTTGCTTCTCCTCCCGGTCCCAACAATGACCGCGAAGTGGTGCCTGCCGACTGGACCAAGCCGACAAAGCTTTTTCCTGACCCGGCTTTCGATCTGACGGCAGCTCCCAAGTTGGCGCAGCGTCCGCTGAGCTACAGCTTCGACTAGGTTTAAGCTAGACTTCGGTTTGGCTTTGGCTTAGTTTAGGCTTAGCTTTCGCTGAACAAAAAATCCATTTTTGGACGCCCAGGTGATCAGGTTTTCCTGATTATCCTGGGCGTTTTTTTTTGGCTTTTTCCAGCCTAAATTTTTTCGTATATACTCATATACTACTTGACACCCAAAACGCAAAATGTCCACTCAAAACTCTCCCCAGATTCCTCCGACTGCGGCTCCCGACCAAACCGAAAGCATCGTTGCCTTCACTGCTCAGTTGGTGAAAATTCCCGCTCAAGGCGGAATCGATCAACCTAAACCGATGCTGCAAGCCATTTCAACTTGGCTCACCGAGCGCGGCGTCAATCATCGTTTGCTGTTGGCCAGTACTCCTGCTGTTTCGGCTCCTGTTCTGCCGGATCCTGTGGCCGTTGTGATCGAGATTCAAGGCGCACTGCCTGGTCCGACCTATTGCTTTGACGCCTGCGTCGACACTGCTCCCGCTGGCAATTTGGCCTCTTGGACCAAGCCGCCTTTTGCTGCTGTCATCGAAGACGGCTGGCTTTATGGTCGTGGTTCTGCGGACTCGAAAGTGGCGGTTTCGATTCTCTGCCATTTGGCTTTGGAATTTCAGAAACGCCGCGACCAGATGCACGGCAAGCTCACCATTCTTTTGGATGGAGATGAGCATACCGGGCGCTTTGGCGGAGTGAAGGAATACATCGCCAAAGTGGAGAAGCCGGATGGTTTGGTTATCTGTTATCCGGGAAATGATCGCATCGCCGTTGGTGCCCGTGGTTTTTATCGCGTCAGTATCAGTGTGCCAGGATTCGCTCAGCATGCCGGCAGCAGCCAGCCTGTCAAAGACAGTGCTGTGACCAAAGCTGTCTTGCTTGCTTCCAAGTTGAGCGCCATTGCTCTGCCCAAAGAAGCGGATCAAGATTTCTATTTCGGTCCGAAACTGACAATCACCGCCATCAACGGTGGCAGTGGTTTTGCTCAGGTGCCCGACCTTTGCGTCATCAATGTCGATGTGCGCCTCACTCCTTCTTTCACTGCTGCTGACGCCCGAGTGCTGATCAAGCACGCGGTCGACGAAGTCGATGGTGGCGGTGCTGCAAATGGTAATGCTTCCGCTGGCATGAAAGCCTGCACTATCAAAGAAGAAGAAAGTTGGCCGCCCTACAAGCTCGCTGCTGACCACCCGCTGGTTGCCAGTTTCATTGCTGCTGCCAGTGACGCCCATGGTCGCACCTTGACCAGCTTCGTTTGTGGACCTTCCAACATCGGCTGCTATCTCAGCGCCTTGGAAGTGCCTGCCACCTGTGGCTTTGGCGTCAACTTCCGCGGCCTCCATGCTGCTGACGAAGCGATTGAAATCGCTTCGATTTTGCCGGTGGTCAACTCGTACCGCAAGCTCGTGGAGAATCTTCTCTACAAAGAATAAAGTGTAGTTGGATGTTTTTTTGTGGAGAGTTAGTCTAAACCTGGGCCGCACCTGGATTTCGCTAACTCTTCTTTTTTCATTTTAGATACTATAAAGTATGGTTATAAAGGATTTTTGAAAATTGCTTTGGTGTCATTTGAGATTTTATGGTGCGGATACTGCCACAAAGAAACTAGCAATAGTCCATATTTAATTGAGTCCACGTATTGCGTCAATTTAAAAGCTGACTTTCGCTAAAGCGTTTCTAAAAAAGTGGATAGATCTTTTCGCCAAAAATCTATCCACTTTGATCTACGCATTGACTCATCAAAAACCTGACCTTCCTTGAACCGTTGCCTCAACTAAAATCTGACTTTTGCCAATTAGCAGAGGTCACATGAATGAGGCTAAAAATGAGTAAGGATGCAAGAAAGGAAC
>Ga0172380_10003578_pt1 | contig 21130 bp, 16 predicted proteins | sample Leawe162metaG_FD_119747 | JGI IMG/M metagenome (GOLD analysis project Ga0172380, IMG submission 119747) | Leachate microbial communities from a municipal landfill in Southern Ontario, Canada - Leachate well 162 metaG | ecosystem: Engineered > Solid waste > Landfill > Unclassified | place... | reverse complement strand
TTTTTATTTTTGGCGGGTTTTTTTCAATCCTTGTATCTTTTGGGTGCGAAAAAGCCCGATGCTGTTTTTTCAAAGGGCGGATTTGTTTCACTGCCTGTGGTTTTAGCCGCATCTTTAAAGGGCATACCAGTTATTTTGCACGAGTCAGACATATTACCCGGCCTTGCAAATCGCATTGCAGCTAGATTTTCTCGCCGTATCGCCGTGGCCTTTCCCTTAACTTCTATGCCCCGCGCAATACGTTTCAGGGCATTCTATACCGGCTTGCCCGTCAATGAAAAATTCGAAAAATGTTTCGAAATGTTGCCTCGATCTGGTGAATATATTTTGGTAATTGGAGGATCCACGGGAGCCGAAGAACTAAACCAATTGATTTATAAGACAGCGGAAAAAATTATCGCACTTAGGCCTGTTATTCATATTACGGGGCCTAATAATCTTCAACAAGCGACTCAATTTAAAGCGAGATTGCCACAAGCGCTTAAAAAGTTTTATACTCCAATCGGTTTTTCAGACGAAATGGATAAGCTAATCAGTGACGCATCGGTTGTGATATCAAGAGCGGGTGCAACCGCAATTTTTGAAGTGGCCGCTTGTCACAAGAAGGCGATTTTTGTTCCAATAAGACACGAGGTTACTGCCCACCAAGTTGTGAACGCTCAGTATCTTAAAGAAAATGGTTTTGCCGAGGTTTTTGAGCACGATCAAGAAAGCAATGAATTTGTTAAGCTGATCGGTAAACTATTAGAGGGCAAGGAAAAAAGTCAGTTAGACCAAATATTTTTTCCCTCGTCGAGTAAGGTGATTGCTCAGGCAATTTCTGACGAGCTCGATAGGCAGAAGCTGAAAGAATATAATAATATTTTCCTGATCGGTATAGGTGGTGTTTCGATGAAAGGTATTGCGGAGATTTTAAGGAAGATGGGCAAGCGGGTCTCCGGAAGCGATCTAAAAATTGCCGGTCATGCGAAGAAAAATATTACTTCAGATTTAGATTTGGTAATTTATTCCTCGGCTGCAGGTGAAAATTCTCCCGCTCGCGCTGAACATGAGGAGGTCCGGCGTCTTAAGATTCCAATTATCAAGCGTTCCGAAGCGATCGCGATATTAATGAAGGGTCACACTGGTATTTCTATTTCCGGCATGCACGGCAAGACAACCATCTCGACTCTGGTAGCGAGAATTTTTGATAAATCAATTTCCAGCCCTTCTTATCTAATTGGTGCCACGTCGTCACAGAAAAATAAAACGGTCCAGCTTGGACATGGCGAACATTTTATTGCTGAAGCTTGCGAATATGATGATGCATTTTTATCATTCCCAACCAAAGTTGCCCTAATCTCGAATATCGAAGAGGAGCATTTGGACTTCTTTGAAGGAGGGCTGCAGGAAATAAAAAAACATTTCTCAAAATTTGTTGGCAATATTTATGCCGGCGGATGTCTCGTTTATTGTGCCGACGATTTAAATACCTACGATGTTGTTAAGGAAAACTCAGGCATAATCCGCAACAAAAAAATACAAATTATTTCATATGGTTTTAAACCATCCGCTGATTTTACAATCGATCATTATCAGGTCGGCAGTAAATTTATTAGTTTTGATATAACCGCAAAGGGAAAAAAATATAATTTTAAAACCAACATTCCCGGCAAGCACTTTGCTCTAAATTGTGCCGCCGCACTAGCTTTATCGTCTTATTTTGGGATTTCCGAAGATATTGCTAGGGAAGTGTTCGAGGAATATACCGGCGCCGCACGGCGCTTCGTTAAGGTAGGTGTTCGAGCCAATGTGACGGTGTATGACGATTATGCTCATCATCCGACCGAAATTGCGGCCACCCTATCCGCATTAAAAGACGTAAAGTCAGAGGGCAAAAAAATTGTGATATTTCAGCCCCATCAACAGAATCGGTTCAATAATTTATATTTGAAGTTTGTTTCCGTCTTTGCCAAATCTAGCGAAGATGTTTTAATTATTTTGCCTGTATATAAAGTCCCCGGACGAGACGAAGGAGAGCTTGAAACACATACTAGTATCAACCTCGTTGAAGATATCAACAAGAAATCACAAAAAACAGCCATTTATGCCGAGGACTATGATGTCGCTTTGCAAATAATTCAGAAAGAAAGCCGAAAAGGTGATATTATTTTAACAATGGGGGCGACCGATGTTTATAAAATTTCAGAAAAATATTTGAAACAAAGATGAATAATTGGCAAACAAAAATTAAAGACTTGATACCAGGCGTTAAAGAGTATGTTTCGATTAAGGACTTCGCCGCTTTAGGCGTAGGCGGAACTACCGATTTTTATATTGAAGTTCAAACGATTGAAGAATTAATTGAGACGGTAGCATCCGCCCGTAAAATTGGAGCTCCCTACAAAATAGTCGGAAATACCACAAACGTAATTTGTTCGGACAAAGGATTTAACGGACTCTTAATCAGAAACAGAACTTCATCTTTTCAGATAGATGAGAAAACAGGCAGAGTAATATCGGACAGCGGCGTCGCACTATCGAGATTAATTTTGGAATCTGCCTCTAGGGGTCTGGGGGGGCTCGAGCCGCTCTATGGAATACCTGGAACGGTGGGTGGGGCGGTCGTGGTAAACGCAGGCGCACATGGTGTTAGCATCTCTAGACACCTCCAATCTTCTTCAGTTATGGTTTCATCGGAAAAGATATTAAATGCTAAAGGCGAATGGTTTAACTTTCAGTATAGGCAAAGCAAACTCAAATATAAAAAGGACGATGCTCCTCCGGTTATTTTGAATGCGATTTTCCAGCTCCAGAGACGTAAAAAAGAAGATGTTCTCTGTGATATTGCCCGCTTTAAAAGTATCAGAGAAGAGAAGCAGCCAATCGGAGAGAAAACCTGCGGCAGTATTTTTAAGAATCCAGCAGGTACCGATGCCGCCACAGGAGATCAGGTTGCCAAAACAGCGGGCTATCTCTTGGATCAAGCTGGAGCAAAAAAATTCTCTGTGGACGGGGCACATGTTTTTCGCAACCATGCCAACTGGATTATTAATTCCGGAAAAGCAAGTGCGACAGATGTTAGAAAATTAATTGAAAAAATGCGGCAGGCGGTTGAGGAAAAATTTCAAGTCACACTAATTGAGGAAATTGAGTACCTAGGGGATTGGGATGAAATTTCGTAAAGACAATCCAGTACAAAGGGAATCATACCGCAGTCCTGAAATATTAGGTAGAACCGCAAGTGTGAAAAATGTCAGGAAATTCAAGCTCAATTTGCGCCCTGTAAGAACAATCTTTTATCTATTGATCCTAATTTTTTTGATTTATATTGTGGCGTTTGGTCCGTACTTTAGGATAAAGAATATTCAGGTGGAGGGAGTTAAGTCGATTGAAGTATCTGACTATTTACACAAAACGCTGCTCGGGAAAAATATTTTATTTTTTTTACCTGGGCAATATCTTAATCAGTTAACTAGAAAATTTCCAATATTAGAACAAGCAAAAATAGTAAGAGGTTTGCCTTCAACTATTTTGATAGTTGCAAGCGAAAGGGATCAGGTTCTCACATGGTGCTCGGACGCCTGTTTCAATATCGATAATTACGGTTATGCTTATGAAGTCGCGAAGCCGGTACCGAGCCAAATTCCGTTAGTTGATAAAAGTTCAATCAAGATCGAGATTGGAGATAAGGTGACCACCCCAAATTTCATTAATTTTTATCTAAATGCTCTTAAGAGGACACAGGAGATGGGTTTAAAAATTACAGAGGCGCGTATTGAAGAAACAAGCTATAAGCTGATTCTTAAAACTTCTGAAAATTACGACATTATTTTTGACACTTCGGAATCACTCAATAACCAAATAAGTGCTTTAAAGCAGGTGCTCGAGAAGAATCGCCCAGACGTAAAAGTATACGCAGATCTGCGCGTTGAAGGTCTGGTGTACGTTAAATGAGCTATCATGATTGGAAGATATTAAGTCGGTATCCCAAAGACCCTATTAGTGTGGTTCTAAAAAACAGACAAATAAAAGACCCTGAAGATTTTTTTTCACCAGATTATACGGCACTGCCTAAATCAGATGATTTTCCCGGACTTATGAAAGCAGCCGGAATAATTTTTGATGCGAAAGAAAAAGGGGCAAAAATAGGCCTGTTTATGGATTATGACGCTGACGGAATATGTGGCGGAGCGATAATTTTTAAGGCGCTCCAACAACTCAAAATTGAAGTTGAAGCATATATCCCCAAAAGAGAAGAGGGCTATGGTTTGTCCGCTTCTGCTGTTTCTCACTTTAAAAAGGCGGGCGTTTCTCTGGTGATAACCGTTGATTGTGGCATTAAAAACAATAAAGAAATAGATTTGGCTCGTCAGCTTAAGATGAAAATTATCGTGGTTGACCATCACCAAATAGGAAAAATGCCCAATGCGGATGCAGTCGTTCATCCGTTAATTAAAAAAAATAACAAACTAAAGTTTAGGGATTATTCGGGTGGTGGCGTTGCTTTTTTTCTTGCCCGAGAGCTACTGCAGAGCTCAGGCAAAGAAAAATGGTTTTTGGATCTTGCCACTATTTCTTCGGTCGCCGACGTTGTTCCTTTGAAAGATGCAAACAGAACAATTATTAAATTTGGTTTGATTGTTTTAAAAAAGACAAAAAACCCGGGGTTGAAAGAGCTTATTAGGTTGGCAAACCTAGACCCGCAATCTCTGGGTGCCTACGAGATTGGTTTTATGATTGCACCAAGGATTAATGCTGCCGGTAGAATATCTAATCCGCGACGTAGTTTTGAACTCTTAACAAGCGAGGATCCGAAAATTTTTAAAAGTGCTGCGCGCGAGCTGGAAGATTTAAATCGCGAGAGACAGGACATACTTCAAAGCACGCAGGATGAGGCGATAAACATGGTATTAAAAGAAAAGCTCGATCGAAATAAAATTATCGTTTTAAAAGGCAGAGATTGGAACGAAGGCATTGTCGGTCTTGTTGCTAGTAGGGTTGTTGACAAATTTTATAGCCCGACAATCGTACTTTGCGAAAAAGGAGAAATTTTAAAAGGTAGCGCACGTTCGATTCCGGGAATAAATATTACCGATTTAATTGCGAGTACAGGATCTTATCTTTTGAGCTTTGGTGGTCACGCTCAAGCTGCTGGTTTAAGCTTAAATAAAAATAAATTTAAAATTTTTAACGATCTTATAATAAAGTATGCCGCAAAGGAAAGCGATCAGTTGTACAAGCGTATTTTGAGAGTTGATGCAATTTTAGATATTAAACAAATCAGTTTTAGCCTGATGAAGGATTTGGATAAAATGCAGCCCTTTGGCATTGCCAACCCCAAACCAATTTTTGGTTTTGAAAATGTAATAGTCGAATCTTTGCAGTACATTGGTAAGGATAAAAATCATTGCCGGTTTTCTATATGTAAAAAATCCGATAAAAAACAGTGCATTGCTTTTCGTGCGCTTGAAAATGGATTAGATCTTAAGTCGGGTGAAAAAGTTAATGTTGCATTCTCTTTAAAGACATCATACTGGCAAGGACAAGAAAAAATTGATTTAATTGTCGAAGATGTCCAAAAAAAATAAATCAATATATATTTGCTCTGATTGTGGCGGGGAGCATTCTGTATGGTCGGGGAAATGTTCTTATTGCGGTGCTTGGGATACTTTAAAAGAAATTAATCTTGACGTTGAAACATCTGTCAGACCCTCCGAACTCGCGAAACCTATTAAATTGGATTCGATAAAAAGTAGCGCAGATTCTAGAATAAAGACCGGTTTGGACGAACTCGATTTGGTTCTTGGCGGGGGAATTGTTAGGGGTTCTGTAATTTTGCTTGGCGGTCACCCGGGTGTTGGTAAGTCGACCTTGGTTTTACAGTTGGTCTCGAACATCAAAGGGGGGGTAATGTATATTGCGGGAGAAGAGTCGGCATCACAAATAAAACTTCGATGTGAACGCATCGGCAAGGTACCAAAAAATTTAGAGATAGTAGAAAATCAGGATCTAAACAGCTGGATGGGTATTATGGAAAACCAGCCACCCTCGCTTTTGATTGTGGATTCGATACAAACGGTTTACGATTCTAACATTGCCAGTTCTGCCGGAAGTATAATACAGGTCAAGGAATCCGCTTTAAAAATTATTAGAATTGCGAAGAGATTAAATATTCCAACCATTATTGTCGGTCATGTTACAAAGGAAGGCGAGGTAGCCGGTCCCAAAACATTGGAGCATCTAGTTGACGGTGTTTTTTATTTAGAAGGATCGGAAATTGCCAACGAAAGATTTTTGCGGTCACAAAAAAACCGTTTTGGCCCAACCGATGAAATGGGTGTTTTTTCACTAACAGAAAAAGGACTCGTTTGCGCTTGTGATTTTGGTCGTTTGACACCAAAATCAGATATGCCGGTTGGCGTTGTCCGTTCGGCAATCACAGAGGGGAGCAGGGTATATTTTATTGAGGTTCAATCATTGGTTAATAAATCGGTTTTCGGGTTTCCCCGCCGCAACTCCGTTGGCTTTGATTTAAACCGGCTCCAGATGCTTGTGGCGGTCTTAGCGCGGCACACCAAAGTAGACCTTAACAACTTCGATGTCTATTTGAATTTAAGTGAAGGGTATCGGCTCAAAGATCCACTCGGTGATTTAGCAGTCCTATTTTCTCTGGCAAGTTCATTCTATAATCTACCGTTATCTGGAAAGTTTTTGCCAATTGGTGAGGTGGATTTATCTGGAAGAATACACCTAACGCAATCGGCTAAAAAAATTATTAAAACTGCCCAAAAAATCGGGTTTAAGGTCCCCGCGATATCGCACTCAACGACTGTTAGCTCTCTTTTGAATTCTTTTTTTAAAGTGTCGTGAAAGTACCGTTGTAGATGCCGCCGCCTGCGGTGATTCTAAAATAATATTTCTTGCCAGACGCAAGCCCTGTTAAAGATGCGGCGTGGTTTATAGTTGAACTACCACTTGATACTTCCTGATTTAGGTTGTTTTGATCTTGTGAAAATTTTATTGTTGAGCTGACGGCAATATTTGTTTTAAAACTGATTTGAGCGGAACTATTTGTTATAGCGGAAACGCTAACATTTGAAATTGTAGCGCTGTTTTGGATGTTGATCTGTATCGAGCCCTCTCCCGTTACGCCGTTATTGTCGTAAAGGCGAGCGGTTAGTTTGTGGCTACCGTTGGCATATTTTGAGCTATCAAACGAAACATTGTATGGTGACGAACCGCTTGAGGCCGCACCCGCGTCGTCAACGAAATAGCTGACATTTTTTATGCCTTGCTCGGAGGATGCGTCAACCGTAACCGAAACACTGCCGCTCACGGTTGCTCCGTTTGCCGGATTGGTGATTCTTATTTCCGGCCGTTTTGAATAACTCTGGTCACTTTCCGCTGTTGGAAGAGGTAAGTCATTTGCATTCGCCCAAGCCCTAACCGGACCTTCCCAGTTCGGGTGCTCTTTCCATGCGGGACCCCATTCGTTGTGGATGTTGGCAAACAGTTTTTCCTCAATTAACTCTGCAGGAGTTGAGTCGGTGGCAAGCATATTGTTTGTTTTGTTGACACGTAGGATGACGTTTACATCATCTTTTTCTGTTGGGACCTGCCAGGAGGCAAATATATCTTTGATTAGGTCTCGCGAATACTGACTCGGCAATTTATTTGAGAATTTTTCCACTGTAACCTCTTGGATGCCAGATGGCCGCACGAAATCATCTTTGTTTGACGAAAAATTCGCCATATAAGTATGAAAAATCGGGGCCGCGACGACTGAGCCGTCGGCACCATTTGACATCTTGGTGTTATCATTATTTCCTACCCAGACAGCCGTGGCTATTTGTGTTGAGTAGCCAATCGTCCAAGCGTCATGGAATTCTTGTGTTGTTCCGGTTTTTGCCGCGACATGATAATCATTTCCAAAATCAAGAGCATTGTTTGAACCGAAGACCATTTGCCTTGCTCCGTCATCATCTAAAATACTTGAAACTTCATAGGCCACTTGTGGGTCAACGGCCTGAAATTTATTGTCCTCGGGTTTATATTCGTACAAAACCTTACCTTTGGAGTCCTCGACTTTTAATATTGAAGTGGGTTGATGGTATGTTCCATTGTCTGCAAATGCACCAAACGCCCCCGCCATCTCAATTGGCTTTACCTCACCGCCGCCGAGAACCAGTGCCAGCCCATAGCGATCCGGCTGATTTAGGGTGGTGATACCGAGGTCTTTAGCGGTCTTAAGTGCTTCGGGTACTCCAACTAATGCCAAAGTTTTAACTGCGGGGATGTTTAATGAGTTGGAGAGAGCTGTTCTCATCGTGACCGGACCGTGGGTCGAACCGTCATAGTTGTTGGGCGAATATCCACCGAAGTCGGTTTTAACGTCAAATAGATTAAAACTCGGCGAATATCGCGATTGCTTAAATGCGGTTGCGTAAACAATTGGCTTGAAAGAAGAACCGGGTTGGCGGGCGGAGTCAGTGACGTTGACGTTACCATCGTGTTCAACATCGAAATAATCTTTGCTCCCAACCATCGCTATAATTTCTCCGGTTTTTACGTCCTGCGAAACCAGAGCGGCATTGCTTGCCCCATAACGTGTAATTTTGGCGCTGCCTTGAGCAATTGCCTCCTCGGCTTTACGCTGTTTATCTAAATCAAGCGAAGTTGTTACTTTCAAGCCACCACTGTCAACTACTTTTTCTCCATATTGGTTGACAAGTTTTTCCTTCACATACATGACGAAATGCGGTGCAACGATTGAATCCTTCCTTTTTTGAAAACCCAAGTTTTCTTTTGTGGGTGCCTCTGTTTTTGCTTTATCGGCATCTGCCTTTGATATTTTGCCAAGTTCAACCATTCTGTCTAAAACGTAATTTTTACGTCTGAAAAGCTGATCGGTATGTGTTCCGTAGGGGGAGTAATATGTCGGTGCGTTTAGGATTGCCGCAAGAGTTGCGGATTCTGAGAGGGTAAGATCTTTGGGGGCTTTAGCAAAGTAACCCTGACTTGCTTCTTGGATTCCATACAGGTTCCCGCCAAAAGGTATCTCGTTTAAATACATCGCAAGAATATCTTCCTTGGAATATAACTGTTCTATCTCGAGAGACAAAATCAATTCTCTAATTTTACGGGTTATGGTCTTTTGCGGAGTCAGGATGGCGTTTTTAACAAACTGCTGGGTGATGGTTGAACCCCCGGCGGTCATTTTTCTTTTTGTTATGTCCGCCCAAGCAGATCGGGCGAATCCCTTAAAATCAAAACCATGGTGATTGTAAAAATTCGAATCCTCGGCGGCAATGACGGCATCTTTTATATTCTGCGGAATATCTTTTTTATCAATAACTGTTCTTCTCTCGTCACCGGTGGAATAAAGAAGATTGCCGTTTCTGTCCAAAATCTTTGTTGATTCGGAGGCATGTAGAGACGCTAATTTTGACGGAGTCGGGAGATCCTTCAGGTTGACGGCAAAAAGAATTAAAATAAACGCCAAAAAGCCACCCACACCATAAAGCCAGGCCTTTTTCTTCTGTTGGCGTGTTAGGTGCGTTATTCTTGGGAATTTGATCCCGTGTCTTTTTATGTTTAGCATTTCGGAGATTTTCACTATTTGAATTATACCATAAATTAAGTTAGAATTTGAACAGTATCATGATGTATTTTGAGGGGAAGCATAGGTTGCGATACTGTGAGAAATTACATGTTACAACTGAGAAAACGCTTAGAGCTATTAAAAAATAAGAAGTGGAGAACAGATGGATAAAATCGATGAAATTCTAACCCGATCAATCGAAAAAATATACCCCAATCAGGAAGCGCTTGAATCCGTTTTAAGGTCGGATAAAAAAATTAGAATATACTTCGGAATCGATCCAACGGGAGCTCTTCATATCGGACATATGGTTGTTCTTCGTAAGTTGAGAGATTTACAGAAATTAGGCCACGAAATTATTATCTTAATTGGTGATTTTACCGCCAGAATAGGCGATCCAACCGATAAATTAGCCACGCGCAAACAGTTAAGTGCTCAAGAGATTGAAGAGAATGCCAAAAATTATAAGAATCTAATTGGCAAAATTCTGGACATTAATCACGCAAATCTAAGATTTCTTCACAACGAAGAATGGTCCAATAAGTTGAAACCCGTCGATTTGCTGGAAATCGCTTCTCACTTTACAGTTCAGCAACTGATTGAAAGAGATATGTTTCAAGCGCGTCTTAAGGCGGGTAAAGAAATTTACCTGCATGAATTTTTGTATCCGATTTTTCAGGCCTATGATTCAGTTACGATGGATGTTGATATGGAGATTGGAGGAAACGATCAGACGTTCAATATGCTGGCAGGCCGTACACTAATGAAAAAAATGAAAAATAAGGAAAAAATGGTTTTAGTTACCAAGCTATTGGTCGGTCCTACGGGAAAGAAGATGAGTAAAACCGAGGGGACTACTGTAATGCTTGAGGATTCTCCTGTGAATATGTTTGGCAAAATAATGGCATTTCCAGATGAATTAATCATTGTTGGTTTCGAACTACTTACCGATAAAGAACAAAAAGATATAGATGAATTAAAAGAAAAGTTGGATACTGAGGTCAATCCGAAGGACGCAAAGGCCGAGCTCGCTTTTGAGGTGGTTAAGCAATTGTATTCCGAGGCAGAGGCCTTAAGTGCCAAGGCAAACTTCGATAAAGTTCACAGTCAAAAGGAAATGCCGGAAGAAATTGCCGAAATAAACGTTGACGATAAAAGCATGAACATAATAGATCTGCTTATGAAATCCGAACTGGCACAAAGTAAATCGGAGGCAGCTCGCCTAATTTCCCAAGGCGGGGTTAAGGTTAACGGAGAAAAGGTCACCGATGATAAAAAAACCATCGGTCTTGAAAAGGAAGTTGTTTTGCAGGTCGGAAAATTAAAGTATCTGAAAGTCAAAAGTGCAACCAAAGAATAAAATCGAAGAAGTGCTAAAGGGCCTAACGGATAAAGATATCAAACTCTCGATTGGTGGTTTGTTTGCTGATTATTCAATTAGCCCCGGAGATGTCTCGGCAATGGGATTAAAATCGGAAGAAATTATTCAACACTTGCAGGATGCTCTTCGGGATCGGACTGAATCTGTCGAATTAAACAACGGGTTTATCAACATTCGATTAAAATCGAGCGAATATCTAGAGGAACTTAAAAAGATTGATTTGAGTGAGGATTATTTTAAAGTACCTGAGGCAGAAAAAAAGACGATCGTTTTTGATTATTCCTCTCCTAATATCGCTAAACCATTTTCGGTTGGCCACCTTCGCTCGACCATAATCGGACAGGCAAATCTTAATATTCACAAGTTACTGGGCTTTAAGACAATCGGAATAAATCACATCGGTGATTGGGGTACGCAGTTTGGCAAATTAATTTATGCGATTAAGACATGGGGGAACGAGGAAGAAATTGCCAAAAATCCGGTCAGCGAGCTAAACGCTCTTTACATAAAATTTCACACCGAGGCGGAAAAAGACGATGAGCTAAACGATCGGGCGCGTGAGTGGTTTAGAAAATTGGAAACAGGGGATGAGGAGGCGAGAAAAATTTGGGAACAATGCGTTAAATGGTCGACGGTGGAATTCGACAGAATATATGAAATATTGAATGTTAGGATTGACGAGGTAAAAAGTGAAAGTTTTTACGAGGATAAATTACAATCTGTCATTGACGAATTAAAAGAAAATAAACTGCTCAAGGAATCTCTCGGGGCACAAATTGTTGAACTCGAAGATATGCCACCGGCTTTAATCCAAAAAAAAGATGAGGCGACACTGTATTTAACCCGTGACTTGGCGGCCTTAAAGTATCGAATTGAAAATTATAATCCCGATGAAATTATTTATCATGTCGGAAACGACCAGGGTTTACATTTCAAGCAACTTTTTGCCGTTGCTGATAAACTCGGCTGGACAAAAAAGGTAAAGTTGACGTTTGCGGGGCATGGTCTAATGCGTCTGGAAGAAGGCAAAATGTCAACCAGGGCGGGTCGGGTGATATTATTAAACGATTTAATTCAAGAGGCAGAGAACCGTGCCTCAAAAATTATTGAAGAAAAAAACCCTGATTTGAAAAATAAAACAGAAGTAGCGCAAAAGATTGGAATTAGCGCAATAAAATATGCCGATCTTTCCACAAACAGAAAATCCGATGTTGTTTTTTCATTCGACAAAATGCTTTCACTTAAAGGCAATAGCGGTCCATATTTACAATACACATATGCCCGCGCCTCAAGCGTCTTAAGAAAATTAAAGGAAAAACACGGCGATATCAAAACGGTTCCATATTTATCAAAACAGGGTATTGATTTAGCCAGACAAATAATTTTTGCCAGAAATAAAATAATTTGCGCTGCAACGCTTAGTAATCCAAACGTAGTTTGCGATTTGGCATTTAAAGTCGCAGAAGATTTTAATAACTTTTACGAGAAGCAAAAAATTATTTCCGATAATTCCGAAGAAAGCTCAAAAAATGCTTATTTAGTTTCAATTGCAAAAGATCTTATGGGAACTATCTTTGACCTTCTCGCCATTGAACGGCTGGACGAGATTTAGAACTTATAAAGCAAGACCTTGTTTGCCGACTGGGCGAAGATGGTTTTGCTCTCACTATCTACGATAAGGGTTTCGGGATTTGTAATTCCTTCGAGTTGATATTGCGAAATAAAAGTGCCGCTTTTATTGAGCTGGACGATTCTAGCGGTCCCATTTTCAACAGCGCTGGCAAATAAGTTGCTGGTGTTTTCTGTCGTGAACAATCCGCTCCATGAATTTATTTTTTCTCCAGAGGGCAATGCAATCGCAAAATTCGCTGCTTTTTCTCCACGCGAGAATTTAATAATTTCTCCTGATTTAGAAAGGGTAAACACATTCCCATCAATCGCAACAGCGACTGCATCAGCAATACTAACAGTGGTGTCTTTTATAAATCCGGTTTGCGAATTATAGCTTCCAGATTCTGACGCGCTCTTCCAAATCTGATTATCTGCAGGATCTAAAATATAAATATTGCTTGAAAAACCAGATAATTTACCGGCATAATTAGTTTTTAATTTTTCATTTTGCCATTTTTCTTCAGACACGTTATATGTCGAAAGAGTCTTATTATCGAACATAAACGCTAGCGTGTCGGTGTCTTTAAGGTATGTTGCAGAAACGATTTTTCCTGATGGGAGGGCAACCTTGCTAAGCGTGCTAAAAGTAGTTGCAGGTGTTTTTGCTTCTCGTATTTCGCCTGTACCCAGAACGGTGGCAACAAAATTACCAATATTAGTTAAAGCGATTACTTGTGGGTCGAGATCGATAGTTGTTTGCGCGCTCAAGGGTGTCAGCTTTACAAGCTCTTTGATCTTTTGCGCAGCCCGCTCTGCGGCGGCAGATATATTTGATTCGTATTTTGTGCCCTTCAGATCTGAGGCGATGGAAATAATCTGTTTGTAATCGGAAAGTGCTTTGGTTTCGTCTCCCTTGGTTGTCGCATTGACCGCATCATTTTCCAAGCTCGTGACTTGATTGGCCTTATCTTGATTTATCCGGTCGGCATTGCCACGCGAGCGCAGATAAAATGAAGAACCCAGAATTAATCCTAAAACTAAAAAGACGGCAATTAAAATGGGCAAAATCATCCGCGATTTTTTAGGAGAATAGAAGCCGAAGTGTATCAAAATTCTTCTTAATCTGTTCTTTAATTTAAGAAAGAAATTTCTTGGTTCCAGTTTAGCGGGTGCTTCGGCAAGGAGGGTATTTTCTGATTCTTCAATTTCAACTTCGGCTGGTGTTTCCTGAGGTCCTAAATCAACGTCTGGCTTTGGTTTTTTAATCTTGCCAAACACCGATTTTGAACTACTTCGCGTTGCCTCCCATCCACGTTTCAAATGTGGAGCAAGCTTTTTGCCAGAAGAGTGGAAGAAAGACGAAAAAGCGATAGCGGCCTTAGTGAGTGTGGGCTTGAGAGTATTTAAATAGTAGGATTTTAACTTTAAATCGAAATTTCCTCCGGATTGGTCTAAATAAATCGCTTCGATTTTCTGATCAGGTGGAATATTAGCCAGCTCTTCTTTGGTGGTGAGCTCGATGAAGATGCCGTTTCCTTGTCTTGCGGCATTCATTTTTAGTATTTTTGCTGTTTCGATTGCCGTCAGGGTTGGATTAAAAGCAGTGATTATTCTGCGCAGCTCAAGTGGTTTGATAATGTCAAAAAAGGTTGAATTAGCAATTGCAATTTTGTCGCCAACCTCAAGTGAACCACTGGTAATATTGGTAAATGTTTTAAGCGGGTGCGGCGCTTCCTCTAGATCCAAACCCTCAGTAATGTGGTTAATTTTTGATCCGCGATACAGATAGGCCTGTGAATTACCTGTTTGGGCGAAATGAATTTCATTTTTATTATATAGAACCAGAACACCGCTTAATTTGCCGATCCAATCGGTTTCACCGTTTTGAGCGATTTGTGCTAAGGCCTCGTTAACCTTTTTAATTGCATTTTCAAAATTAACCAGCTCGGATGTGTCGGATCCGCGGTAATATTCGCGAATCAGGGTGTTAATGACCGTTTGCCCCACCTGCGAGGTAGGAAACCAAGGATTCATAATCTCAATTTGCGAGAAAATCATTCCCGATTCGGCCTGTTCGGGGTCGATCGGTTGATAAACCTGACAAGTTAAGAATCGGTCTTCGAGCTTGTCGGAGGTCGTTAACCTTGTGAAGTTTATTATTTCACTCATTTGCTTAATAATTTTATCAGGTTGGGGCTAGAAAATCCAAGTGTTTGTGCTGTTTTTTTAATCCAACCTAATTTTGGGCTAATTTGCAAGTAATTTTGAATCTTCTATACTCAACTCAAGGATAAAAATGCCACCATTAGCTTATATTTTGCGTCCGGAAAAGATCGAAGATTTTGTTGGTCAAAAGCAAATCGCAAGTCCGGACAGCTGGTTGAATCGCGCGATTAAAAAAGATCAGCTGACTTCGATGATATTTTTCGGACCGCCCGGATCGGGTAAAACAACATTGGCGCAGATAATCGCCAAGTCAACCAAATCAAATTTTATTGTTGTTAACGCTGTAATGGGATCAACCAAAGAACTTAAAGAACATTTAAAAGAAGCCGAAAAGACAGGGCAGAAAACAATTATTTTTATTGACGAAATTCACCGTTTCAATAAAGCCCAGCAAGACGTTCTATTGCCTTATGTTGAACGTGGGGACATTGTTTTAATCGGCGCTACCACCGAAAACCCTTCGTTTACGGTGATATCGCCGCTTATTTCGCGCTCCAAAGTTTTGGTTTTTAACCGGCTTGAAAAAGAGGACTTAGAAGAAATTTTAAACCGTGCCTTAAAAAAATACACGCGCGTTAAAATCGACAAAGAAGCGAAAGAGATTTTGATTTCAGAGTCAAACGGTGATGCGAGAATTTTACTTAATGCTTTTGAAGATCTAATTTCACAAACAAAATCGGTTACCAAAAAGACAATCGAGAAATCAAATATTTTAAAAGTTTTAAAATACGATAAAACCGGTGAGGAGCACTACAACATAATTTCCGCGCTTCACAAATCGATGCGCGACTCTGACCCGGACGCAGCGGTTTACTGGATGATGAGAATGTTAGAGGCAGGGGAGGATCCATTATATATTGCCCGCCGATTAATCCGTTTCGCGTCGGAGGATATCGGTATCGCTGATCCGCATGCGCTTTTGGTGGCCACCGCTGCCTACGACGCCTGCCATTTTATCGGCATGCCGGAGTGCGATGTGATTTTAGCGCAGGCCACGGTTCATCTTTCGCTCTCGCCCAAAAGTAATTCTTTATATAAAGCAGTTTCATCTGCGCGATCCGATATTAGACAATTTGGCAATTTGGATGTGCCGATGAATATAAGAAATGCTTCCACAAAGTTAATGAAACAGATGGGTTACGGCAAAAACTATAAATATGCTCATAATTTTGAAGATGCCAAAGTTGATCAGCAACACCTGCCCGACAAACTAAAAGGCAAAAAATATTATTTTCCAACTGATAGGGGATTGGAAGGTAAGCTAAAAAGAAGTTGACATTATATTTAATGTTCGTCAAAATTGAAGGACAAGGTAGCAAAATAATATGGAGGTGAAAATGGGTTGCGATACATGTGACGATAAATCAAAGTGTGACGGTTGCGAAGAAGGCGAGTGCGAAGAAAAACCAGAGACCGAAGAAAAACCTGAAGAGGAAAAAACCGAAGAGTAAGTAAAATCGTATTTTACAAAAAGAGAGGCGGGTGCCTCTCTTTTTGATTGACTAAATTAATAGAAACAGTTAATATAATCAGATCAGAAAATCCTGAAGAACCTTGAGAGGAGTTGATCTTGTGCAACCAAGACCTGTAGAAATTACGGTTAAGCCGACGGAGCGTTGCGACCGTGCCTGCCGGTTTTGCTCGGAGTGTTCAAGGCCCAGTGGAAGATCGATCGACATCGAATTGCTCAGTGAATTCTTGTGGGATATACACCAGCGGGAAGTGAAAGGGGAAATTGATGTTGAGCGCATCTGCATCACGGGTGGCGGCGAACCTCTGTGTTATCCCGACCTCGTCGATTTGACAGCCCTCGCCATGAAGACATTGCCAGCTTGGTCAGTTAGCATTGTAACATCGGGGGTTAGCAATGATCGCGAGGCCAAGATGCTTGAAGAGATTCTCTCGATCGAACAGGCCGTCTGTGGTGGTAATCTGTCTATCTTCGGGGAGGGCTGGGCGGATGTAAACTGGCCGATTCACTTCGACCTGTCAATCAGCACTCATGCCGAGAAGCGTTCGCGCGAGCGCTTGCGCAGGACGCTCAAGTACCCGTTTCGGAATGTGGAGGTCCGCCAATGGCTGAATTTTGGTCAAGGAGGAGAGGCGCATTTTGCACAAATCGAAGGTGTCTTTGCCATACTTGAGGAAGCAGGGTACAACCCCAAGCTGTTTTTTGATAGGAATCTTCTAACCACTGAGCTCAATGAAATACTGCGCTCAAATCCGAAAAACGAAGAGTTCACTGAAGAATTTATCAGCGAGCTCTTTGCATTCACGGATGACTCACGGTGGCGGCGCAGTGAAGTCGAGAATCTTCTCTATGTGAATGCGTTTATAGCACCGCACGGCCGTGCGAAAAGCTGGGTTAGAAATCCTACAGAATGGGTCAAGCTGTGCGGCATGCTACACGAGCTACCGCGTGTTTCGCTTGTGGTCAACCCGAATAGCACAATCGGATACTGCTGTGAATCCGAAATGGGTTCAATTTCATACCCACTAAACAGTGAAGGCCTAACCGAAGCACTTGAGCACTTCGACCGTGTATGTGAGCTGGTTGCGCAGGACTGCTGTGGCCTCGACGCTAAGCCTTTCTGCTGCGAGAACTGCCGTCTCTGGCGCGATGTACGCGAGAAGCGCGAAGTCATCACACCAGAAGATAGTACACAGTACTGTTCCAAGGGGCCTGTCTGGCAACCGGGTGTTTCAAGTCCCGCAACAGACAGCCCGCCCCAGATTCTTCGGCCGCCGTTTGACCCCTAACCGGGTCATCGGCGGCCTTTGTCGTATATTTGGGAAATTTTGATAATATTAGCCCATGGAATTTAATTACAAATTAATCCGCTCACGCAGACGAACTGTCTGTTTGGAAATTAGAAACGGCGAGCTTGTGGTGCGCGCACCGATTCTCGCACCACAAAAAATAATAGAGAATTTTATTAAAAGTAAAAAGGATTGGATTTCGAAACGCCTCGTCAAATCGCAGAAAACATTTAATCGCCAATACAAACAAGGCGAACCGTTTTTTTATCTCGGCAATGAAATTCCTCTTCGAATTATTAAGACAAATTTGAAACATCCGGAGGTTCAGCTTGAAAGCAATCAGCTGGTTATTTTAACCAATGATGTTACCAAGCGCATATTAAGAGAGGCGCTGATTGGTTTTTATAAAAAGCAAGCAAGCCAAATAATTTTGAAAATCATTAAAAAGCATGAAGGTAAATTTGGCATGTACGGCAAGGTGACAGTCAAAGATTATAAGTCAAAATGGGGGAGCTGTACTGCTCGTAATAATTTAAGTTTCTCGGCAAAGTTGGCGATGGCCCCGCGGGATGTAATCGAGTATGTTGTTTTACACGAGCTTTCTCATATTAAACAAAAAAACCATTCAAAAAACTTCTGGTCTCTGGTTAAATCGGTTGATAACAGGTATAATGAAAAACGAAAATGGCTGAGAGCCAATCATCATAAACTTGTTTTGTAAAAATGAAATTATTAACCGACAACCAGCGAGCGAAGTTTTATTCAATTTTAAGAATCATTGCCGCTGTTGCACTGCTTATTGTAGGTTTGGCCGGAATTGTACTGCCCATACTACCCGGTTGGCCTTTTGTAATTTTGGCGATTTTTATTTTGGGTCTTGATGAGAGAATTATTTTGGCGTTAAATAAAAATAAGGTCATAGCAAAAATAATAAAAAAAATTAATTTGCCATCGCGGCGGGGAAAAAAATGAACGTTTTGGATTTTACATCAACTAGTTCTGCGTCAACGGGTACGATTGTGCTTTGGGTAGCGATTCTTGTTTGGTCCTTAATCTGGAAGGGTTGGGCCCTTTGGAGAGCGGCGCAAAACAAGTCGGTTGCTTGGTATATTCTCTTGTTGATTTTAAACACAGTCGGAATATTGGAAATCATTTACATTTTCTTTTTCTCCGGCTACGGCAAAAAGAAAGTTTAACACTTGGCAAAAGCCACTCTAGGTAAGGTTGTAGTAGGGATGTCCGGAGGCGTTGATTCTTCGGTTGCTTTGCTGAATCTAAAAAAACAGGGTTACGAGCCGGTTGGGGTATCCTTGAAGTATTCGGTTTGGGACAACAAATGCAATTTTAAAGAAAACGTTTGCTGTAGTGCCGAATCGTTTAAAGTGGCCGAAAATATCTGTAAGAAACTTAAAGTTCCTTACTACAAGATCAACGTTGAAAAACAATTCAAAGAAGCTGTCATTGATTATTTCGTCGAAGAACTTAAATCAAACCGTACTCCGAGCCCCTGTGTTTTTTGCAACTATAATTTAAAGTTTAAAGTCTTGCTTTTATTTGCCAGACAAATTAAAGCTGATTTTGTGGCCACGGGTCATTACGCAAGAATTAAACACTTAAAAAACGGTCAGGTTGAGCTTCTTAAGGCAAAAGATAAAACGAAGGATCAGACCTATTCCTTGAGTTTTCTACCGCAGGACTATTTAAAACATATAATTTTTCCCCTTGGTGAACTAACTAAGAAAGAAGTTTATAAAATTGCCGCAAGCGAGAAGGGGTTTGAGGTTTTCGAAAAAACCAAACAAAGTCAGGATTTTTGCTTTGTATCGGGGAAAGCAATGCCTGAATTTTTAAAGCGTGAAGTGGGGGTCGAAAGGGGAAAGATTGTGGACGAGAAAGGTAAGGTTTTGGGCGAGCACCAAGGTCTTCATTTTTATACGATTGGCCAGCGCAAGGGGATTGATCTGCCGGGTGGTCCATACTATGTCGTTGACAAAATTAGTAAAACTAACGAACTGGTTGTTGGTGAAGAACAAAAACAAACCAATCGAATTAAGCTAAACTATTGTCATTTTGTTTCAAATACCCAGCCGGCCGAAGTGATTAAAGTGAGTACAAAGGTCAGATCCACCCAACCGGAAGTAACTGCAAAATTATTGCCAATAAATTTGGAAAAAAGAGAATACCAACTCGAATTAGATAAACCGCAAAGCTCCGTCACGGTTGGGCAGGTGGCTGTTTTTTACCTGCCTGCCGGTAGGCAAGGTCATGGCGAGATTTGTCTGGGTGGGGGAGTGATCTTGTAAGGGTATATTTTAGCCCCGACTCTTTACAAATGTGCTAAAATATGCTATGATAACAAGTTCACTTTTTGCCCAAAAGTAAGAAGTGGCTAGGAGGGCGCAAGCTCTCTTAAGCCGACCCCATCAGGGGCGGCAATGCTCACAGGTCAAACCTGTTGAGCTCTGACCCCCTTAGGGGCGCACATTAAAAGGAGATGGGCTCATGCCCAATTCGAGGAAGGCTTTCACTCTGATCGAGCTGTTGGTAGTGATCGCGGTCATTGCGGTCTTGGGGGCAATTCTCTTTCCTGTCTTCGCGAAGGCAAGAGAGAAGGCGCAGCAGACGACCTGCATGAGCAACCTTCGCCAGATCCAGCTGGCCCTGACCGCGTATGCCACGGACTATGACGGCGTCCACTGCAATGATACGGGACCGGCACCGTCTCAGATTCACTGGCAAACGCGCGTCCTCCCCTACGCAAAGGACACTCAGATTTTCGTGTGTCCTGCGGCCAGGTGGCCATACCCCGTCGAGTTTCTCGGCGAGGAGGATATTGTCAAGCGGTCCTCCTATGGGAGGAACGCCTTTGACATCGGGAAACACGATTCTCGGCAGATGTTCACGGCCGACATGATGTCGGTTTCCGAGACCGATGCCGGAGCGGTAATACAGATGGCTGGCGATATGCCGGCGTGGTACAACCATGACGGTGGCGTGAACATCGCCTACGCCGACGGCCACGTCAAGTGGTTGTCCAAAGCCGAGTTTCCGGTCAACGTCGGCCGGCCACCTCACTCCTGGGAGAGCACGGCGGTCCGGCACTTCTGGCTCGGCATCGACTAGAGCGAACGGTCAAGCCCAAAGCTTGGCTTTTGACGGGGCGGCTTCACCGCCGCCCCCGCCCACTAAACAAACACCCCCTAGGGGTGATTTTTTTTGTCTATTTTTAAACGCTGTTTAAATGATTGATTTGTGGTAAAATATTTACAGGTTTGTCCAACCATAATTTTTTGGTGTATGGGAATACAAGAAGGGGTGGAAGAATTTAAAGAATTTACGGGGACTTTAATCCCTCATTTATTGAGTACCCATCATTTTTTAAGCCGTAAGTATGACTGGTATAACCGTTGGCACTTATGGCGTCATGCCAAGACCGTCCATGTTTTAATACTTTTTGCATACTTCGCTTCCATGGCTTTTGTTATGGCGCCATTGTTTTTGAAACCACAACCAGTCGCCGCCAGTGATGGTTGTGTCACGGTTAGTGGCGCAGGAGATGAACGGGTAAA
>Ga0172380_10003577_pt1 | contig 21131 bp, 15 predicted proteins | sample Leawe162metaG_FD_119747 | JGI IMG/M metagenome (GOLD analysis project Ga0172380, IMG submission 119747) | Leachate microbial communities from a municipal landfill in Southern Ontario, Canada - Leachate well 162 metaG | ecosystem: Engineered > Solid waste > Landfill > Unclassified | place... | reverse complement strand
TGCAGGACATTTTGCTCATGAAGCGGCACAACATAAACACCGTGCGGACTTCGCACTACCCCGACGACCCGCGCTGGTATGACCTGTGCGACGAATATGGAATTTACCTGCTGGACGAGGCTGACCTCGAAACGCACGGCTTCGGTTATGTCGCGCCCGATATCCCGGCGCGACTTCCGCTCTGGCGCCGGGCCTTTCTGGACCGCGCCGCGCGCATGGTCTCGCGCGACCGCAACCATCCCTCGGTCATCATCTGGTCACTGGGGAACGAGTCGGGCTACGGCCCCAACCACGACGCCATGGCCGACTGGATCCGTAAAAACGATCCCGCGCGCCCGATCCATTACGAGCAGGCGCACACCGCCCGGAACGCCCGCATTGACGTTGTCAGCCTCATGTATCCCTCCATCGCCAGGTTTATCAGGGAAGGCAGGCGCGCCGGCGATAAGAGGCCGTTTTTCATGTGCGAATACGCCCACGCCATGGGCAACGGGCCTGGCAGTTTCAAGGAATACTGGGACGCCATCTGGAAATATCCGCGCCTGGTTGGCGGCTGCGTGTGGGAATGGGCCGATCACGGCATACGCCGGCGCGCGCCCGGCGGCCGCGAGTGGTTCGCCTACGGCGGCGACTTCGGCGACCAGCCCAACGACGGCAATTTCTGCATAGACGGCATGGTGTTCCCGGACCGCCGCCCGCATCCCTGCCTCCTTGAATATAAAAAAGTCATCCAGCCGGTCGCGGTGCAGCCGCTCGACCCCAAACGGGGCAGGTTTAAAATCATCAACCGCCACGATTTCCTTTCGCTTAAGAATCTTGCCGGATTTTGGGAGATTTACCGGGAAGGCCGCCTCGTCCGGAAAGGTAAATTGGTCATGCCCGGTCTTATGCCCGGCCGGAGCGCCGCCGTGTCGTTGCCCGGCTTCGCCGCCGCGGCGCAAGGCGCGGGCGAGCGGTGGATTAATTTCAGCTTCCGCCTCGCTCGCGGCGCACAATGGGCCCCGGCCGGCCACGAGGTGGCTGCGGAACAGGTTGTTATTCCGGCCGGCCGCGGCGTCGCGGCGTTGGCCGCTCTGGTCAAAAAAGCTCCCTTGGCGCTTGAAGAAACTCCACGCCTTTTTGTGCTTAAGGGCAAAAAATCTGAAATTGAATTCGACCGCCACCACGGAGCCATCAGATCCTGGACCTGGAATGGGCTTAACCTGCTGGAAACCGGGCCGCGCCTCCAGTTCTGGCGCGCCCCGCTCGACAACGACCGGCCCTTTGTGGAGGACTGGCGCAAGTTAGGCCTGGACCGGCTGCAGGAGAGGATTGAGCGGGTGAAGGTTTCAAAGGTGGACAAATTGGAGGTGCAAGTTGAAGTTTCGAGCATCATGGGGGCGTTCGGCTTCATGATGCGCCCGCTTTTCAAGGTGGATTGCATATATCGCATGAACGGGACGGGTGAAATTATTCTCCGGGCAATAATGAAGCCATTGTGCAGGGATCTGCCGCCGCTGCCGCGGTTCGGCTTCAGGCTTTCCATGCCGCGTGAATTCAGCCGGGTGAAATGGTACGGCCGCGGGCCGCACGAGAATTACATCGACCGGCGCGAGAGCGCCTTCCTGGGAGTGTATGAGGGCTCGGTGGCCGGGCAGCATGTGCCCTACATAAAGCCCCAGGAAAACGGCGGCAAGACCGGCGTGCGCTGGATCGCGGTCATGAACTCTGCCGGCAAAGGCCTACTGGCCGCGGCGGCGCCTGAGATGGAAGCGAGCGCGCACGATTACACCGCGCATGATTTAACCCTGGCCCGGCACGACCACGAATTGAAGCGGCGCGCCGAAACCATCCTGAACCTCGATTACCGCCAGAACGGTTTGGGCAGCGCCAGCTGCGGACCCAAGCCCCTGCCGCAATACATCTTCAACCCGGGGCCGGTTGATTTCACCGTGCGGCTCTGTCCCATCTCCGCGGCCAAGGATGACCCGATGCGGATCTGGCGCGCTGCACAAGATATTGTCCAATAACCACGGAAGATCACAGAGACACGAAGCATGATCCGTATCGCTCTCTTCCACCTCCTCGCAAGAGTGTTACGCGCATTTTGAACAGGGCGCAACGCCCTGCCACAAATGCGCGTAACGATTGTCTTGGAGAGAACACATCAGGAGAGGCTTTTCTCCGTGCCTCCTCCATCTCCGTGGTTAATCTGTTCTTGTATGCGCATCTGAGCAAGGATGCGTTGGACCGCTTTTTTCGGGTCATCGTCGGCGGTGACGGCGGTCACCACGGCGATTGTTTTTGCCCCGGCCCTGACCAGGTCCGGGATGTGTTCCTCCTTGATCCCCCCCATGACCGTGAAGGGGATTTTTATCCTTGAAGCAATTTGTTTCATTTTCCGGATACCGAGATATTTTTTATCCCATTTTTTTGTTTTGGTCGGGAAAAGCGGTCCTATATTCACATAGGATGCTCCGGCTTTCTGGGCCGCCAGGGCTTCCGGGAGCGAATGGGAGGAAGCGCCGATGATCATGTCCGGCGCGGCTTTCCTGGCCAAATCCACGGGCAGATCCTCCTGCCCGAGGTGGACGCCGTCGGTCCCGACGGCGAGAGCCAGGTCGAGGCGGTCGTTCATGATCATGAGCGCCCCGGCCCGGCGGGTCATGCGGCGGATTTTCAAAGCGAGCCGGCTGAGCTGCGGGAGTGGCATTTCCTTTTCGCGCAGCTGGACCAGGCGCACGCCGCCGGCCAGGGCCATTCGGACTATCTCCTCCGTGGCGCGCCCGCGCGAAAGCGCCTGGGATGTCACGAGGTAAAGCCCCGCGCGCCGGAATATTTCCATGCGCTTGCTGTGAAGTGGATTCCTGTTCATCTTGGATATCATTGTATTACAGGGAATTTGCGAATCAATCCAAAATTTGCCGTGCGTTAACGACGAGATAATGGCCGCTCTTTTGGGTTGAAATAGGGTAACACTTTCAAATGAAGATTTGTCGAAAATCTTGGAGGTGTAATCAGGGATGAGGTGTCGTATCTCAACGAACGGTTCCGCTGAAATAGTCCTGGCGATATTGGGGCGATATTGGGGTCGTATCTCGACAAACGACAAATAAAGATTGACGTATTAACGTGGGCTTGATACAAGCGGGGCATGGCAAGGTCGCTGAGAATAAATATAGCCGGGGGATGGTATCACATAACAAATCGCGGGACCGAGCGGCGCGCGATATACGGGGACGAGCGTGATTACCGTCATTTTCTCGAGTTATTGGGCGAGATGCGTGAGCGGTATGCCGTTCAGATACATGCCTACGTGCTGATGCCGAATCACTATCACCTGTTAATCCGGACGCCGGAAGCAAACGCGAGCCGAGCAATCCAATGGCTGAATGTGTCGTATGGTGTCTGGTACAACCGGCGGCACAAGAGGGTTGGGCCGATATTCCAGGGACGATTTAAGAGCGTGTTGATAGAAAGCCGCGGGGCCTGGGTGTTGGAGGCGTGTTATTATCTTCATTTGAACCCGGTGCGGGTCAAGGCGTTAGGATTGGACAAGCGCGGGCGGATGGTGGAAGGGCGGGGGCGCCAGGCGGCAGGGGCCGATCAGTTGCGGCTCAGGATCAAAGCATTGAGAGCATACCGGTGGAGTTCCTACAGGGCATATGCCGGTTACGAAAGGAAGGCAAAGTGGCTGGAGACAGCGGAAATACTAAAACGCTGCGGCGGGCAGGAGCAACTGCGCAGGAGGATTGAAGATTACGTCAAGCAGGGGGTAGAGGAGTCAACCCTGGCAATCATCAAGGCCCGCGTGGTGCTTGGCAGCGAGGCTTTTCTTGAAGCAATGCGGAAGCGGGTGAAGTCGTTGAGCAAGGAGCAGCCGGACCGGAAGGTAATGGAGCGGTTTCTGGCAATTCCAAGGATCATTGAAGCGGTAGAGGGGATCTGCGGAAGAAAGTGGAATGATTTTCGAGATGTAAAAGGAGATTGGGGCCGGGACATGGTATTGTATGTTGCCCGATACCGAAGCGGTAAGACGCTGAAAGAGATAGGAGAAGCGGTCGGAAACATGAATTACAAGGCGGTAGGCAAGGCCGTGGAAAGATTTCAACACAGGCTGAAGTCAGACACCCTCCTCGCGGCGCAAACGAGCCGGTGCTTGCATGATTTGTCGTTTGTCGAGATACGACCCCAATAGTTCGTACCGTTCAGCAGGAAGAATTAATGAAAAAGAAATGGCAAAATGTACTGTTGTTAATCACTGCCGTTATCGCCGCCGGTATCTCCATCCCTCTGTACTTCGTCGCCATGATCGGAGTCGGAATGAGCCCGGGTAACCCGCATGTTCAAGTTTATGAAGCTTGCCTGCTATTGGCACCTCCGATTGTCTGCGTTGCATCATCGGTCTTGTTTCTTCGTGCTCAATGGCCATCAATAATGTGGCGCTGGCTCTTGACGGCTCCGCTGTTGGTGTTGTCCGGCGCAGAAAGCATTTGGATATTGATTATTATTTCGAAAGGATGAGAGCTGCCGGACCATTTTTTGCAGGGTAGCGGCGCAAGAGCACTGTCTCATGGATATTTAACTTTGTGTAAGCCCGTAAATGAAAAGACAAAATATCATCAAAGGCGGGCGGCAATCACATTCCGGCTGCAACGTGTTTCCGTTTATGGTATGTATGCAAGTCAAAGGAGGTATGTGTGAAATATTTGATAATATTTGTCATGACCGCTTGCCTGGTAAGCGCGGCGGTGTTCGCCGGTGAGGCACAGCAGGCCGGAGCGGCCGTCCAAACTTCAAAGCCGGCCTTGTCCAAGGATGAAATCAGCGTGACGGGAAAGCTCTCCAAAGACGACAAGGGCAATTATATTCTGACCGAGGCCGACGGGACCGAGGTCAAGCTCAAGGTCATGAAAGGCGAAAGTAACCACAATATTACCGCCAGCGACCTGGACGGCCGGATCGCCAACAGCGAAAAACTGGGCAAGAACGTCGTCATCACCGGTAAGGGCAGGGCTATCACTATGCCGGGCGGAAAAAAAACTAAAATAATCACCAAGATAACCGGCGTGACTTACGAGGAAATCAAGGCCGAAGTTCCGAAAAAAAAATAAACCGGTTTCCGCCCTTTAAAATAAATCGCAGGCACAGCACGAGTAAATACCGTGGTTAAGCAGTCCTTGTGGCCGCCGGAAGAAGAAGCCCTGCCCGCGCAGGGAATCTGTTCCCACCGCGGGGCGAACAGGATTTGCCCCGAAAACACCCTCGCCGCCTTCCGGCGGGCGGTTGAGCTTGGCGCCCACCAGGTGGAAATGGATGTCCGCTTTGCCGGCGACGGGGAGCTGGTCGTAATCCATGACCCGGACGTCGACCGCACCACCGGAGGGAGCGGGGAGGTGAGCCGGATGCCGCTTAGCCGCATCAAGCAGCTCGACGCCGGTTCCCGGTTAGGGCCGCAATTTGCGGGCGAAAGGATTCCCACTCTCCGGGAAGCGCTTGACATCATGCCGCGCAACGTCTGGCTTAACCTGCAGGTGAAGGGCGGGTACGAGCTCGGAGGCGCCGTCGCCCGGGAGGTAGCCGCGCGCGGGATGGAGCGGCAGGCTTTCCTGGCCGCCGTGCGCGAGGCCGCAAACGGTGCGCGCTCGGTTTGCGGGGAAATCCTGATCTGCAACCTGGAACGGCAGGGCGGCGACCTGGAAAAATATGTCAGCGACACCATCGCGCACGGCGACGCCTTCATCCAGCTCCACCACCTTCACGGCCTGCCCGGCCCGGAGCAGGTGCGGCGCCTGAAGGAAGCCGGCGTCAGGATAAACTATTTCAGGACGAACGCCCCGGCGGAGCTCGAGGCACTTTTCACGCGCGGGGTGGATTTTCCGCTGGTGGACGACCTTGAGCCGATGATGGCGCAAGCCCGGCGGCTCGGCATCGCGCCCCTGGCTCCGGTGTATGAAAACGGCGGCGCCGCGCCGGCAATTCCTTGACTTGCAGAGGATTTAGCGATAATGGTTCCGGAAAGGATGCGCAAGGCGGCGCAGGCGAAACCAAGCCGGTTACGGCCGGCGGGAGGAATTCCATGAATGAAATACTGATCGGCAAGGGCGAGCGCCCGGTGCACTTGCTCGCGCGGTTCGGCAACCGCCACGGTCTGGTTGCGGGCGCAACCGGCACCGGCAAAACAGTTTCGCTCATGGTGCTGGCCGAAGGCTTTTCGCGCCTGGGCGTGCCGGTGTTCATGGCGGATGTCAAGGGCGATGTTTCCGGCCTGGCGATGGCCGGCGCCGGAGGCGACAAGGTCAACACGCGCGCCGCCCGGACCGGCGCCGCGAACTATGCGCCCGAGGCCAGCCCTGTCATATTCTGGGATGTGTCCGGCGCCTCCGGCCACCGGGTGCGCGCCACAATCAGCGAAATCGGTCCGGCTTTGCTGGGGCGGATCCTGGAACTCAACGACACCCAGGCCGGGGTGCTGGAAATCGTCTTCAAGATGGCCGACGACCAGGGCCTGCTGCTGCTGGACCTTCCCGACCTGCGCGCCCTGCTCGGCCTGGCGGCGGAGAATAGCCGGCAGATTTCCAAACAATACGGCCTGGTCAGCCCTCAGTCCGTGGCCGCCATCCAGCGGGGCATTTTGACGCTCGAGAGGGAAGGCGGGGAGATGCTGTTCGGCGAGCCGGCCCTCGAGCTGGGCGACCTGTTGCGCACCGACCTCGGCGGCCGCGGCGTCATCAGCATCCTTGCCGCCGACAAGCTCATCCTGAAGCCGCGCCTTTACTCCAGCCTGCTGCTCTGGCTCATATCGGAGCTCTATGAAAATCTGCCCGAGGTGGGCGACCTGGAAAAGCCCCGCCTGGCATTCTTTTTCGACGAGGCCCACCTGCTTTTCGACGACTCTCCCCCCGCGCTGCTCCAGCGGGTCGAGCAGGTGGTGCGCCTGATCCGCTCCAAGGGGGTCGGCGTGTATTTCTGCTCGCAGTATCCCGACGACATTCCCGGCGAAATTCTCGGCCAGCTCGGCAACCGCGTCCAGCACGCGCTCAGGGCTTACACGCCGCGCGACCAGAAGGCGGTCCGGGCCGCCGCGGAAACTTTCGCCGCCAACCCCGGTCTTGACGTGGCCGGGGTCATATCGCAGCTCGGGGTGGGCGAGGCGCTCGTTTCCACGCTCCAGGAGAACGGCGTTCCCATGCCGGTGGAGCGCGCGCTAATCTGCCCGCCGCGCTGCCGCATGGGCGCGGTCACGCCGGAGGAGCGCGCCGCCGTGCGCTCGCGCAGCCCGGTCGGGGCCAAGTATGATCTTTCGGTCAACCGCGAATCGGCCCACGAGATCCTCAGCCGCCGGGCCCAGGCGCGTGAGCCGGAAGCCCCCGCGGCGCCGCAGCCCGGGGCGCCCGGGCCCGGGGCCGGCAAACAATCCGGGGGCGGCAGTGTCTTGGGCGACCTCATCTGGGGCAGCCGGCGCCGGCAGGGCATGCTGGAAGCCATGGCCAAGCAGGCGGCGCGGACGGTTGGCAGCCAGCTCGGGCGGCAGATCCTGCGCGGCGTTCTGGGCGGCATCATGGGCCGGCGCTAGGGCGCGGCGCGTGGCCTGGCGCAGTCAATCTTTTCCTTTCTTGGTAAGCCATGGGAGTTGAGTTTCATTGCCACACTGTTTTTTCAATCGACGGCTACGGTACGCCGGAGGAGCTGGTCGAGGCCGCCGCCGCCCGGGGCGTGAGCGCGCTTTCGATAACCGAGCACAACCACCTTGGCAGCGCGGCCCGCGCCGCGGCGCGGGCGGCACAGCTCGGGATAAGATATTTTCCAGGCGTTGAGCTGGACGCGTTTTACGGCGATAACAGCTACCATTTCCTGGGCCTTGGCATTGACCCGGGCCATGCCGGCCTCCGGGACCTGGCCGGAAGAAACCACGGCTGTTACGCTTTGCGCTTTGAGGCCTTGTACGCGCAGCTGCTGGCGCTCGGCTTTCCCTGGCGGCGGCATGAGCTCGTTGACCACCTGAAGGCGCGCTATCCCGGTCACCCGGCGCCGGTGCTGAACACTTACCTGCTGGGCCATTTCATCGATCAAAAGGGCGCGCCGGCCGGTTATGCCCGCATGCGCGAAGAGGCCCTTAAAAGAATGGCGGCCGGGGACGAAGCCGCCGGGCCGGGCGCGCCCGGGCGGTTCTGCCGTTTCGAAGAAGCCCGTGACGCCGTCCACGCCGCCGGCGGCCTTGTGCTGCTGGCGCATGTCGGGAAGCACCTTCCCGAACGGCACGAGGAGCAGGCCGCCCTGATAAGCGAAATGGCGGGCGCCGGGATGGACGGCTTTGAGCTTTACCACCCGTCCAACACCGGCGGCTGCCGGCTCGATCAGCTGGCGGAATTGGGCCGGAAACTCGGCTGCGTGATCAGCGGCGGCTCCGACTGCCATCGCGCGCCCGGGGCGCCCCCGAAGGAGATCGGCCGGAGCGGCGCGCCGGACGAACTGGCCGCGGGCCTGGCGGCGGCCCTGGAAGCGCGCCCGGCTTCCGGGCCGGGCTGAAAGAAATATCCCAGTTCTTGAACACGGCCTGGAGCCCCTTACCCCGCAGGGCCCCTTGAAACGCTTCGAGGCTGCGAGTGTCGGCCACGTCAAACTGCCCCGTTTCGGCCTGCTGCCTCCGACGGTAGCCCCCCACGGTCGTCCGGCTGGCGATGCTCATTTTGGTGATGCCGATCCCTGCCACGCCGTCGCGGAATTTGGGGCTTTCGCGGGTCGAAAGCACCAGGTGCACTTCTGGCAAACAGATGCGCAGGGCGAAAATCATCTTGGCCATAAACAGGTCTTCAACCGGATTTGAAGGCGCGAATCCGCCGGCCTGGGGCCGGATGCGCGGGAATGAAATCGAAAAGCCGGCCTGCCAGTATTCGCGGCGCAGGCGCTCAACATGCCGGAAAAGGGCGATTGCCTCCGTAACCGGGTCGGCCAGGCCGAGCAGGGCGCCCAGGCCGGCGAAGCGCATCCCGGCCTCAAGCGCCCGGGCCGGTGTCTCGAGCCGGTGCATGAAGTCCCTCTTGGGCCCCCAGCGGTGCACCTTGGCGTAAACGGCCGGGTCGTAGGTTTCCTGGTAAATGGTGATCCCCGCGCACCCGGCCCCGGCCAGGCCCTTGTATTCCGCGACGCTCATGGGGAAAGTTTCAACTGTAACCATCTGGAATTTTTCTGCCGCCATGGCCACCGCCTGCCGGACGTAGTTGTAATCGGCCTGGGGCGTCCTCTCGCCGGTCAGGAGCAAAATCTCCTCGAATCCCATCCGGCGCAGGGCTTCCATCTCGGAGGCCATCATTTCGGGATCGAGCCGCCGGCGGGGATATTTCCGGTCGGCGGCGTAGCCGCAGTAGGCGCAGCCGCTGGAGCAGTAGTTGGAGAGGTAAAGCGGGATGTAGAGCGAGATGGTGCGGCCGAAATGGCGCCGCGTAATGTCCAGCGCGCGCCGGGCGATCCGCTCGATGTGCCGGTCGGCGGCCGGCGAGAGCAGCGCTGCCAGGCCTGCGAGCCCGGGCGCTTCGGAGCCGAGGGCGGCCAGCACGTCCCTTTCCGACGCGCCGCGGCTTTTTGCGGCCAAGGGAATCGGGTCAAGCCAGTCTGGCAACTTGTTTTTCATGGCAATTCCGGCGCGCCGGGAGGCGGCTGTTCAACGGGAGCAGTCCGGCGCCTGGGGCTTCGGGGGCGCGTCAGGTTTGCTGGATATTGTGTCTCCAGGCGATCTGTTTTACGCCATCCAGGGCGCTCAGCCGGCGGATAATCTCGGTGTTAATGCGCTTTCCGCGCAGCTTGAGGTGGAAGACCAGCTTGACCTGGTCGTTCCCGGGCATGAACTCGCACTCGATATCGCTGACCTTCACCGCGAACTCGTCCAGGGCCGCCCGGCATGAATCCTCTATGATTTCCATGTTTTTCCCGGCGGCCGTGACCAGGAGGTCGCGGTAGTGAAAGGTGGGGATGAACTTTTCAAAGTAGGCCAGGCCCACCAGCGTGACCTGCTCGAGCACCGTGGTCGTCACGGCCATGGTTGTGAAGCCCAGCCCGATGATTACCCCGAGTCCCGCCGTGAACCAGATTGAGGCGGCGGTGGTCAGGCCCCGGACGTGGTCGCGGAAGCGCATGATCACGCCGCCGCCCAGGAAGCCGATGCCGGTGATGACTCCAGCCGCGATCCGGGCCGGGTCGCTGCGGATTGAGCTGGCCGAAGCAACCTCGGCGCCGATCAGTCCGAAGCTGGCCAGGGTGATCAGGGCCGCGCCCAGGCATACGAGGATGTGGGTGCGGAGCCCGGCTGCGCGGCCGTGGTACTGGCGCTCGAAGCCCACCACGCCCCCTAGCAGGATTGCCAGGAGAATGCGCGGCAGCCACGTTTCAACTGTAAGCCATGTTTCCATGCTATGCCCGGGGAGGCAGTTACTGTTGCCTGTTGGCGGTGTAGTGGCCCATCTTCTTGTTCCAGAACCAGAGAAAGAGGAAGATGGATCCTATGGCCAGGGCGATGATGACCCAGAACGAAACCGGGTGGCCCTGCCCGATGGGCAGGGCGACGTTCATGGAGAAAATGCTGACCACCAGGGTGGGCACCATGATGCCGATGGTGATGATGTTGAGGGTCTTCATCAGCATGTTCAGGTTGTTGCCCACGATCGAGGCGCGCGCGTCCATCATGCTCGCCAGGATGTTGGAATAAATTTCGGCCTGCTTGATGCACTGGAAGTTTTCGATGATGACGTCGTCGAGCAGGTCGGCGTTGTCCTTGGTCATGCCCAGCTTGGCGGCGTTGTTCTTGATCTTCTCGATGAGCATGGCGTTGGAGTTGATGGCGCTCAGGTAATACACCAGGCTTTTTTCGAGGGTGAAGAGGTTGAGCAGGTACTTGTTCTCCATCGAGGTGTTGATTTTCTGCTCGAGTGAGTCGGTGATCATGTTGATGACCTTCAAATGCTCCATGAAGTGCGTGATGGTGCGCCCGATCAGGCGCAGGGTAACGTCCAGGAGCGAGGTAACCCGGGAGAAGAGCTTGCCGCTGAACACCTGGATATCGTCGGTCATGACCACGATCAGGTGGTCCTTGAAGAGGAAAACCCCGAAGGAGGCCACCTTGAACAGGAAATGGTCCTTCGAGGAGTAGTTCTTGGGGCGCTTGAAGATCATCGCAGTGTGGTTGGGCTCGAATTCAATCCGCGATATTTCGTCTGGATCCAGGGCCGAATTGAGGGTGTGCTCGTCGATGCTGAAGGCCATCAGCAGGTGCTTCTTTTCCTCTTCGTCCGGGTTGATGTAGACGTGAATGCAGGCGGCGGCGGCGTCGGATTCAGCCACCTTGCCCTCGGAAATCTGGTATTGCTTGATCATTTGTCGGCGCCGCGCCGGGCGCATTCTGCCTTGGCGCAACTGATCAGCTAATATATCCCCCTCCCGGGCCGATTCAAGCAAATTCTCTCCGGCCCTTGGGCAAAGGGGCAAGGGCAAGGGGCAGGGACATCATTACCCCTTGCGGCAATGGTGAAGGCAGCTAGCAAGAAAAGAATAAAGAAACCTCGAGCCACCTCCGGAGGAGGTTCGAGACTCATGCTCCGCCCCGCAGCTGCTCAGGCGGGGCCGGGCCGCTGCGCAATTTAAAGGGCAGGTTGTTTTTTATTCAAACGCGATCGTGAGCGGAACCGGCGCGTAGCCGCCGGTTGAAAACATCACTATCCATCCGTTCCCTGCCGAGCTTTTGACGGTCGGGTCCGCGAGGCCGTCGCCGTCGTAGTCGCCCGGGCAGGGCAGGTAGCCGGTGCCGCCGAGCGCCTGCGCCATGGATACGGACGCGTATCCGGCGCTGGAAAGCATGACGGTCCATATGCCGGTGGTTTCGCCGCATATCGCCGGATCGGCCTTGGCGTCGCCGTCATAGTCGGCCGGGCATGCCGAATACCCGGTCCCTCCGAGCGGATAGGTCATTGCGATGGCAACATAGCCGGCGCTGGAAAGCATGATTACCCAGTAGCCGGAGGCGGTGTTGTATACCGCGGGATCAGCAATCCGGTCGCCATCAAAATCGCCGGGCGCAGCCGAGAAGCTCGAGCCGCCGAGCAGGGCCGGTTTTTCGAGCAGCATGTAATTGGCCGACGAAAGCAGCAGGTTCCAGTCGCCTTGGGCGCCCTGGTAGACGGCGGGATCGGCGATGCGGTCGCCGTCGAAGTCGGCGCTGGCCGCGGCATAGCCGCTTCCGCCGAGGCCGCCGAAGTTTGTCGAGGTCAGCGCGTAATTCGAGGCCGATTTCTTGATGAGCCAGATCCCGGTGCTCTCGTTGTAGATTGCCGGGTCGGAGAGCCGGTCGCCGTCATAGTCGGCGATGGCCGGCACAGCCTGGGCCGGGGCGGTCCCGGTGCCGCAGTAGGCCTTGACGCATGCGTTAGCGGTGGCGTCCCAGTCCGTCAGGTCTATCCAGTTCGTGCCGTTCGGGCTCACGAAGCTCTGGCCCGGCGCCGAGGTCGCCTGGCTGCAATAGCCAGGGTAGGCGAATTCAACCGCCACAGGGTGTAAATAGGCGGAATTGACGAGCTTGATCACCACCGAAAAACTCTGGCCGCTTGCGAGCGCCACCGGAGTGTCCAGGGCAATGGTGTGGTATCCGGAATACGCCATCATGCCCGACTGGGTTGTCTGCAGCGTGCCCATGCAGGGGTTGGTGGCGTTAAGGAGGCCGGTGTAGACCGAGATTTCATAGCTGATGTCAATATCGGTTGCATAGAACCCGATCGCGCGCAGGGCGTCGCCGCTGGTGGCCGTGAAAATATTGGCGCAGCATCCGGTTGTAGTGACGAAGCCTAAATTCTGCACCCGGCCGTAGGGATCATACTGGTAAACCGAATTATAGTTGGTGGAAGGCTCGGCGTTGTTGAAAGAAGCGCTCGGCCCGGAACACATCCTCGTGTCATAATAGGAGCAGTAAAAATATCCCGCGTCGCCCCAGCTGGCGCCCCAGCTGTTCCTGACAATGAAGGCGCCGTTGCCCGGGGGCGCCTGCAGGAAATTGCCGGCGGCGTAATCGTCGTCCCAGCCCACGATCGCCACGGCGTGGTCGGTGCCGGAAGTGCTGTTGTAATAAAACGAATGATTGGCGGCATTGTAATAATTATTGGTGTCGAAATCCGAGCACATGCTCACGTACACCGCCCCGGCGCTCATGACCGCCTGCTTGATTGCGCTGTTGTCCAGGGCGTTCGTCTTGCCGGCCAGGAACCAGACTTCCTGCACGTGCTTCTGCGCCGGCAGGTTGGAAGGGCTGTTTCCCGGGCCGTTGGCGTAGGGGTCGTCCGATTCGTTGACCGGCCCGCTCCAGCGCGTCAGGTAGGCGGCGGCCATGGTGAAGTTGCCGCCGTCGTCATAGCCGTAGTCAAAGCCGTGCAGATTGGCCATGTTGTTCTCGGAAAAGTCCCGCGTTTCACCGGTCAAAAGGGTTGATTCAACCGAGCCGAGGGTGGCAAAGGTCCAGCAGGTGCCGTAGTTGCCCTGGTTCCTGACGGGGGTGAGCTTGCCGAGCGCGCGCAGGTCGTAGTTGGAAGGCAGCGATATGCCCTTGAGGGCCGGCGCGCGGCCCTTGAGGTACGAAAAATCTATAAGGGTCGGTATTTCGCCCCGGGGGCGGCCCTCGGCGGCGGCTGATTTTGCTTCGGCGCGCGACTGGATGTATTCCAGGAAAGCCGGGTTGACCGGGGCGGCGCCGAAGGTCTGGGCATCGGCCGCCGGCAGGGAAGTCAGCACAAGGACGCAGGCCGCAGCCATTGCGAACGCGATGGAACAGGCGCTGGATTTCATTCTGTTTTCTCCGGTTTATTTTGCTGGCTTGGCGCGAATGCGGACGCGGTTATGCCCGGGCGCGTTTCGAAACAAATCCTTGAATGGGGATTATAAGCAAACGCCCGCCTGTGTCAATCCGTTACCGGCGCCCGGAAAAGGCCTGTTTTATTCCGGTATAACCCGGAATTGCAGGGCGGCCAGGGATGCCGCGATCTGCGGGTCGGCGCCGGAAAGCCTTACGCGCGTGAAGCGGAACTCGCGGCGCACGGGGTAGCTTTTGCGCAGCAGCTCAAAGTTTTTCCCGCGCTCGGCGTCATCGGCGCAGGCCTGTGCCCTGAGCAGGGCGTCGTCGGCGCCGATGTCGTAGACCCGGCTGACGGCGCTGGCGAGGGCGTTTTCCTCCGGGAGGTTGGCGGCGTCAATGCTGATTTCCGGCACAACCGGCGGCGGCAGCAGGCTTTCAAGCGTGATCGCGGGCTCGACCCCCAGGAAGCGGCAGAGCTTGCGGTAGACGTGCACGGTTCCCATCGTCAGGCCCTCGCAGGAGTAGCCGGCGATGTGAGGCGTGGCGATGTCCGCCGCTTCCATCACGTCGGTTCGGAAGGCAGGCTCGCCTTCCCAGCAGTCTATAACGGCGTGGCTGACCGCGCCGCGCGCGCGGGCCGCGAGGAAGGCTTCCGAGTCGAGGATTGCCCCCCGGGCGGCGTTGATGAATATGCATCCGGGCTTGAGGCGGCTGAAAAAATCCTGCCCGGCCAGATGGCGGGTGGGGTATTTCCCGGTTCTGTTAAGGGGGGTGTGCAGGGTCACGATGTCGGCCTCGGGCAAAACCTCGGCGAGGGGCAGGTAGGCCGGGTCGCCGCCCTGCTCAAACAGGGGCGGGTCGTTCAAAAGGGCCCGCATCCCGAGCGCCTTGGCCTTCTTGAGAACCAGGCTGCCGACGTTGCCCACGCCGATGATGCCGATTGTTTTTTTCCGCAGCTGCAGTCCGTGCCTTTTGGCCAGGCAGAGCAGGGCGGCCGTGACGTATTCGGCCACGCTGTTGGCGTTGCAGCCCGGGGCCGCGGTCCAGGTTATGCCGTTTTTCTCGAGCCAGGCGGTGTCAATGTGATCATAGCCGATGGTGCAGGTGCCGGCGAATTTCACCCTGGTGCCCGCCAGGAGGGCGGAATTTATTTTCAGGGTGGAACGCGAGACAAGGATGTCGGCGTCCCTGAGCGTTTCGGCGTTGATCTGGCGCGGGTCCAGGATCAGCGTCTCGCCCAGGGTACTGAAGACCTCCTTCGCAAACGGTATGCTGGTGGCGCAGATTATTTTCATAGGTTTATTTCCGGCACATAGTAGCACAGGCACATAGGCACAAAAGAGGAAATATTATGTTTTTTTACTTTGTGCCTTTGTCCCTTTGCATTGTTTCCAGCTGCCTGATCAAAGCCTGCGTCCCGAATTTCGCGCCGCCCCTCTCCTTGAGGAGCGCGTAGAGCCTGTGCGCCAGCTTGAGCCCCGGCAGCTCCAGGTTCATGGCCGCGGCCGACTCGAGCGCGATCTGCAGGTCCTTGACAAAATGCTCCACGAAAAAACCGGGGCCGAAGTCGCCCCGGAGGATGCGCGGGTAAAGGTTGGAAAGGCTCCAGGAGGCCGCGGCGCCGCCGCCCACGCTTGCGAGCACTTTTTCCGGGTCCAGGCCCGCCCTGCGCGCGTAGAGCAGGCCCTCGCACATCCCCATCATCGTGCCGGCGATCATGATCTGGTTGACCATCTTGGCGTGCTGGCCCGCGCCGGGCCGGCCCTGCAGGACGACGGTTTTCGCGAGAAGCTTGAATAAGGCCCCGGCCCTTTCAAAGGCCTCCGGCTCTCCGCCGGCCATGATGGTTAGCCTGGCCTCGCGCGCGCCGACGTCGCCGCCCGAGACCGGCGCATCCAGCGCGGCAACATCCTTCCTTGCGGCCTTCGCGTGTATTTTAACGGCCAGGGCGGGGCTGCTGGTGGTGAAGTCTATGCAGAGCGTCCCGGGCCGCATGGATTGCAGCAATCCCCTGGCGCCCAGGAACACCTCCTCCACATCGGCGGGGTAGCCGACCATGGCGCAGGCCGTGTCGGCTTCCCGGGCGGCCGCTTCGGGGCTCTCCGCCCAGCGCGCGCCGCGCGCGAGCAGGCCGGAGGCCTTCGCTTTTGTTCTTGAAAACACGGCCAGCTCATGGCCGGCGGCCAGCAGGTGCCCGGCCATGGATTGCCCCATGACCCCCGTCCCGATCCAGGCGATTTTCATTTTATTTTTACCGTGTTGCCCAAGTTGCCATCATACAACCTTGTGCGCCGGCCATAAAGTTTTTTTTGTGCCTTGCGGCCGGGGTGTAGGACAAATTCTTGGGGACCAGATTCCGTGCACCCACCCCGGCCTACGGCCACCCCTCCGGTGGAGGGGAACTCAAGAAGGTCAGGACAAGCCGTTATGATCCCCTCCCGGGAGGGGTGCCCAACGGGCAGGGTGGGTAAAATTTGTATCTGTATACCGCCAACTACCCAAATTTTTGTCCTACACCTTGCGGCCGCCGGCCGGCCCGCTCCCGGATGCAAAATATTTGAATAAATATCTGGCTGTTTCAGGGAATCTGCGTAGAATGTAAAGCATAAGGGGGTGAAATCATGTGTAAAACCTGTGGATGCCGCTCGGTGAAAAAGGCCAAGAAAAAAACCGCCAAGAAGCGCAAAAAATAATCACGTCCGTGTTCAAAAGAAAAACCCCCGCCCTGAAAAGCGGGGGTTTTTCTTTAAGAGCTTATCCGTAAATTACTTTGACCACGACATCGTGTGTTTTGATAAATCCGCAAGGCGCTGGCGAGGGAGCAATGCCTGAAGGGCCTTGACCCTCGCCAGGAACGCCGCGGATTTACAAAAGCCGCGATGCCCTAACAGTAATCATGGTTCAAATTAATTTGCGGATAAGCTCTAAGTCCGCCGCTCCCGGCCGCCGCCGCTATTTCCTTTTCTTCCCCAGCAGCGCTTCCATGATGAGCAGGTCCAGGGCCTCGTAGTCCCGCGCTTTAATTAATGCCTCGATCTTTTTCCCGTCCAGGCCGCGGGAAACTTCCAGCAGCCGCATGAATATCGCGCGGCTGTTGGAAAGGTGCTTCGTGGCGCCCGCGTCCTTCTGCGAGCGCATGGCCTTCACGTCCAGCCCGACCCACTCGCCGCCGTTCCCGTAGCCGTACTTGTCAAGGATCCGCACCTGGTTGAAGGCCCGCCTCAGGTCAACGGAGCCGAAGCTCTTGTCCTGGTCGAACTTCAGCCCGTTCTGGTCGTTGAGGTGCACCGTCCAGAGCTTGCCGAACGAAAGGGCAAAGCCCATCTCATCGGAGGGATCAAGGCCGGCCAGGATGGCGTGGGCGCTCTCGATGTTCACGCCCACCCGGTCGGGATCCAGGCAGCGCGCGGCCAGGGCGATGGCGTGGCCCGTGGTGGGGATGTAGGTGTGGTCCATCGGCTCGTTGGGCTTGGGCTCGATCGCGATGCGTATGCGCGGGTTGTAGGAGAGCATGTCGTTGATGGCCTCCACGATCAGGTCCGCCGCGCGCCTGGAGTCCTTGGCCTCGCGGATGTAGGTGCCCTCGCGCGCCAGCCAGAGCACGACCAGGCTGGTCTGGAGCTCCTCGGCGATGTCGATCGTGCGCCGGCTGCGGTCGCGGGCATAGGCGCGGGCCGCGGGGTCGTTGGCGGTGTAGCCGCCGTCTATGGTGCGCGGGTCCTCCCAGAGGCGCGGCGCCACGAACTCCGCCGCGAGGCCGTGGTTTTTCAGCCTGGCGCCCACGGCGCGGGCCGCACGCCTGATCTGGGCCGGGCTCATATTGTTCAGCCCGGGGACGGCGTCGTCGTCGTGGAACTGGACCGCCCCGAATCCCAGCTTGCGGTAGAGCGAGAGCTTGCGGTCGAAGGCGACGCTTTTCCTGACGGTGGGGCCGAACGGGTCGGCACCCTCGTGGATGTTCCAGGGACCGAATGAAAATCTGAATTGACCCTTCATTTGTATTTTTCCTTTCTGTTTGGTTAATAGCAAAGCGGGCTTATGCCCGCAACCCAAAATGGAGCCGGGGTGACCTCACCCCGTTCCGACCGGCCTGGGGTCTCGTGCTTCGTAGCGAAGGCTTTACTTCGCAGAGTAGCACAGGCCGGCTCCAGTCTATGCTGAATTGTTTTACCGGTGAAGCCGTTATTGCATCAGGCGCGCGGCGGTTTCGGCAAATTCCTTCGCCGCCTGCGGCCCGCTGGCGGTCACGATTTTTCCGTCAACGACCACGTCCTGCCGGGTGAGCACGGCGCCCTGCGCGGAGAGCCGGCCGGTTTCCGACGGGAAAGCCGTAGCTTTTTTGCCTTTTAATACGCCGGCGTTGGCCAGGATAACCGGGGCGATGCAGATGGCCCCGAGCACCTTGCCGCCCTCCGCGGCTTCGCGCGCGATCCTGTGGGCCTCCTTGCTGTTGAAATATTCCGCGGCGCCCGCTCCGCCGATAAAGAGCACGGCGTCATAATCAGAAGCCTTGCACTCGCCTATCAGCAGGTCGGGCTTGACCTGCCGGCCGAAAGCGCCCTTCGCCGTTCCCGGGCGCGAGCAGGCGATTTTTACCGTCGCGCCGAGATTTGTCAGCAGGCCGCAGGGCTGGCCGAATTCCTCGTCCTGGAAGTTGACGGCCGCCACGATCACCAGGGCTTTCCTGCCTTCCAGTGCCTTTTGCATTTCTTTTCCCTCCCCTCCGGCGCAGGCCGCGGCCGCGAACCAGGCCAGGATAAAAACGGCCAGGCCCGGCAGGCCGGATTGTTCCTTGACTTGAATCATCGCGGTTATAATATGCGCCTTGGTGTTTTTTGCAACGAATTTTTGCCACTATAACGGGATAAAAACAATGCCAAAGCGTAAAAAATATGTCCAGGTCGGCGTGGGCGGGCGCTCCTGGTTCTACACCGAGGCCATCGTCAGGCACATGCGCGCCGAGTGCGAGCTGGCCGGGATTTGCGATTCCAACCGCGGCCGGCTCGAGCTGCGCAACCGCGAAATAGAGGAGCGGTTCAAGGTCCCGCCCGTCCCGGCTTACCCGGCCAGCGCCTTCGACCGCATGATCGCCGAGCGCAAGCCCGATGTTGTCGTTGTGACCACCATGGATGCCGCCCATGACCGTTACGTGGTCCGCGCCATGGAGCTCGGGTGCGACGTGGTCTGCGAGAAGCCCATGACCACCACGCCTGAAAAATGCCAGCGTATCGTAGACGCCGTCAGGAAGACCGGGCGCGAGATAAAGGTCACTTTCAACTGCCGCTACATGCCGCCGATGGAGCAGGTGAAGGCGCTCCTCATGCGCGGGGCGGTGGGGAGGATCCTCTCGGTTGACCTGCGCTGGATGCTCAACCTCAGCCACGGCGCCGACTACTTCCGCCGCTGGCACGCCGAGAAAAAAAAATCGGGCGGGCTCCTGATCCACAAGGCCAGCCACCACTTCGATCTCGTCAACTGGTTCCTCTCCGCCAGCCCGACCGGGGTCTACGCCATGGGCGCGCAGAGTTTTTACGGCGCCCGCAGCGGCGTGCCGGAAAAGCTTGGGCTGCAAAAGCGCGCGGCGCGCTGCCTGGACTGCGCCAGCCGCAAAACATGCAAGTTTTATTTCGACCTCAGGAAAAGCCCCGGCCTGCGCGCCATGTACCTTGAAAACGAAAAATACGACGGCTACGTCCGGGACCAGTGCGTCTTCGGCCGGCGGATAGACATAGAGGACACCATGAACCTTGTCGTCCGCTACGATTCGGGCGCGTTCCTTTCGTACTCCCTCAACGCCTTCACGCCGTGGGAGGGTTTCCACTTCGCCTTCAACGGCACGCGCGGCCGCCTGGAGTTCGACGATATTGGAGGATCTGTGGGAGGCGGCGGCAAAGCGCCCGCTTCCATCCCGCTCGGCAAGTCCATCCGCGTCTATCCCCATTTCAAGCCCGCCTTCAGCGTGCCGGTCACGGCCGGCCGCGGCAGCCACGGCGGGGGCGACGCGGCGATCATGAAGGGGCTCTTCGCGGCGCGCCCGCCGCGCGACCCGCTCATGCGCGCGGCGGACTACGCCAGCGGGGCCATGAGCATCCTGATCGGCGCGGCCGCCAACATCAGCATGCGGCAGGACAGGCCCGTCAGTATAGACCGGCTCGTGCGCGGGCTGCCGAAGCCTGAGCTGCCGCCCATGCCGGAATAATCAAAAACAGGCGGCGGCCAACGGGGCAGCAGAGGGCCGGCCGCCGGGATATGATATGCCATGAGTCTTCTTTCAGTGATTGCCGGCGTTGCGGCCGTGCTGGCCGTTGCCTACTGGGTTTACGGCGGGCTGCTCAAGCGGCTTTTCAAACTGGATCCCGCGGCAAAAACGCCCGCCGTCGCCATGCGGGACGACGTTGACTACCTGCCGATCGCGCCGCACTTCCTTTTCGGCCAGCACTTCTCGGCGATCGCCGCCGCGGGGCCCATTGTCGGGCCGATCGTGGCCGGGATCGCGTTCGGGTGGGGCCCGGCCCTGGCCTGGATCATCCTCGGCGCGATATTTATCGGCGGCGTGCATGATTTCGGCGCGCTGGTGGCATCAATCCGCCACAGGGCCTGCTCCATAACCGAGGTCGTGCGCATAAACATGACGCGCCGGGCTTATCTGCTTTTCCTCGTGTTCATCTGGATCACCCTGGTTTACATCATCGTGGCTTTCACGGATGTCACCGCCCAGTCGTTCGTGGGGCAAATTGCGCTCGAGGACGGCAGCATCGTCAGCGGCGCCGGCATAGCCACCTCTTCGCTGCTTTACCTGGCGCTGCCGGTGGTCATGGGCCTGCTCATGCGGTATGCCGGGATGTCGGTCGGGTGGGCCACGCTTGTCTTTCTGCCGCTGGTTGGCGCGGCGATCTGGGCGGGGCAGAAAATCCCTTTCAGCGTTGAGGCCTTGTTCGGCGTCAGCCAGGCTTCCGCGGTCAAGATATGGGACGTGGCCCTGCTGGCGTATTGCTGCCTGGCCGGAGTCGTTCCCATGTGGCTGCTCCTGCAGCCGCGCGGGCACCTCGGCGGCTGTTTTCTCTACGCGGCCATCATCGGCGCCGGCGCCGGGCTGGTGCTGGGCGGGAAGACAGTCAGTTATCCCGCCTTCAACGCCTGGACGGCCCCGAACGGTGACACCCTCATCCCCTTCCTGTTCATTACCATCGCCTGCGGCGCGTGCTCCGGATTCCACGCCATCGTCGCCTCCGGAACCAGCAGCAAGCAGCTGCGGTGCGAGCCGGATGCGCGGGCTGTCGGGTATGGCGCAATGCTGGTCGAGGCGCTCGTCGCCGCGGTCTCGCTG
>Ga0172380_10003576_pt1 | contig 21134 bp, 51 predicted proteins | sample Leawe162metaG_FD_119747 | JGI IMG/M metagenome (GOLD analysis project Ga0172380, IMG submission 119747) | Leachate microbial communities from a municipal landfill in Southern Ontario, Canada - Leachate well 162 metaG | ecosystem: Engineered > Solid waste > Landfill > Unclassified | place... | reverse complement strand
ACGGACTGCACCGCCAACGGTGTCTCCGGCCTCAATCGAGGACACAAGCAACTCCTGCTCATCGGTGAAGGTGTCGAAGGATGGTATTCCGTCGGGGATGCCAACAAGACCGGAACGCCAATCGTCGTTCTGGACCGCCGACCCGACATCGGACAGATGATCGTCGTCCCCCTTGAACTACTCAAGGAACGACCCCAGCCGTGGACCATGTTCGGTGGCAACTTCATCACGACCAGCGATTCACGGTTCTCACGGATCAACAGATACCCCATCCCCATCCACGACCGAGTCGAGAGGAAACCATGTCAGTGAAGATGCGTCAGGAAATCGAACGGAAGATCGTCGGAGCATTCGTCACCGCCGCCCTCGCCGCCGGATATCGTCTCGCTGTCAGCCTCGAACGGGGATATGACGTTGAAGACATGCTCCTCGACTCGACGGACCATGACAAGATCATGGAAGAAGCCTTCGCCGGAGACGAGTGCCACATCTTCGTCCACCCCAAAGACGGACCTGCCACGGTGAACGGCAAAGTGAATTCGATCGGTTGGGTTTACGCCGTCTTCGGAAACGATGGCTACGACGTGATTTCCAACAACACGACCAACCTCGACGATCTCGGCCTCTTGAAAGAAGCTGAGAAGATTTCCGACCAGTACGCTCCATGACCAACGGGAGGAACACAATGGACCAGCCCCACGACGCAACTTGGATTGCAAAGTTTGGACAAGCCTTCCTTGTCCGTCGTGGCGAGCAGTTCGTTCGTCCTATGTGGGAAGAGATCACCGGACTGAGAGAAGGAATCTGTCCGGAGTTTCTCATCACCAACTTCCACACCGACGGCCTTGATGGTCTGTGCTGGACCTCGTGGGAAGAGTGTCTGATGGAATATGCAGTCATCCAATGGGAACTCAACCCCACACGGATGCACAACCACCTCACCCAATTCCTCCCGAAAGACAACAATGGACCCGAACGCTTGCCTGCAACGCATCCTTGAAGCTGTCGCTGACAATGACAGCGAAGAACTGTTGTACGCAATGGAAGACCTCCATGAATGGCTGAGGAAAGGCGGGGCAATGCCCACCATCACCGTCATCGACGCAGGGAGTGTCTCGCCGGAACTCAGTCGGACCATCCACAAACTCTACGGAGTCGGGAAAGCATGAAACCGAACATTCGGTACGATCTCTTCGCCGTCAAGGAACTGGACACAACTCAGTGTCCTGATTGGTGCGTGGTTCGAATCACAACGGACCGCAAAGCTGCTTTCCAAGCTGCGAAAGATATCGACAACAACCACTCACTCGGCATCCGACGGCAAGGGAAAGTTGTTCACCCTCACAAAGACACCGTCACCGCTTTCCTTGCGGTTGGCAACTCCATCACTTAGGACCCCACCATGCACTATCCCGAACGCTGGAATGGCCGCATCAAGGTCTCGAACCATGATGAATATGGTCGAGTCACTCTCGACGGCAAACGCATCGGGACCGTGAAGTCCAAACCCTCGCCGGGAACAAAAACCTCCAAAGGTCTCCAGACCAATGTCGTCTGGACCCCTGTGACAGCCAACGGTCTCACACTCCCCGATTTCTTGACTCAGACGGAAGGCGTCGATGCACTTATCGAAGCGGACCAGAAGAAGGTGCTCACACAACACCTCGTCATCGGGTTCCAGATCGTCAACACCGGGACAGATGATCCGCCCGAAGGCATGAAGACATTCGAGGTTTATGATCTCGAATTCTGCCTCACATGGCTGGCTCGGACCAACAGCGTCCTCTGGCGGTTACTCCCTGTCTTCGAAGATGACGTGGAAGAACCCACGTTCCCTAACGGGAAGCCACAACCCATCTCCATCCTCGTCACTTGATCGGACCTGCCATGTCGCTCACCGATGAATGTGTCGCAACGACCCACGAATACTGGAATCGCCACGACCGTTTCGGTAGCGGCCTCTTCGCACTACGACCGGAGCCTCGGACCATGAGCAGCAGAACCAGAATCGACGTTGTTCCCGGCCAGCGGTATCGCAAGACGATGCCCGCCTCCGAAGTCTGCATGCACATGCAGATCGACGATAAGGTTTTCGAAGTCGAACTCCTCCCCGGTCGCCACATGGCACAACTCTACTACGCCGACGGACCCAAAAAGGGAACTGACTTCTCCTTCCCCATCACTGCCGGTGAAGCAGGCTTCTACTACGATGAGGCCGCAGGCAATTATTACTTCTATCAATCGGAGAACGTGGACCATGATGCGGAGATACCAGCTTAACGGCCAAACCGTTCTGCCGCTGTTCAAGTTCTGGACCACCGGCAATGGCTACGAATACTACGACGTTCTCCCCGGTGGAGAAATCGTCAGACTGGACCAAGCCGATTTCCAGCCAAGCGGCCAGTGGCTTTTGCACAGCATCAAGGCTCATCGTGAGCCGACTATCCTCTTTGCTGAACTCACCGCCCAGCGAGTCCAAACTTTGGACCTTCTAACCAAGAAGGGAAAGCCCCGCTGGTCAGTGGCCGATATCGACCACGGAACCTATCGTGAATGGGGTAATCGCCCAATCGTCGGATTCTACTTCTACTCGGACCACGACAAAGGGACAAGCCAATGACCGACAACCAGATCATCGGGACCGCAGAAGCAACCGCCCACAGCATCCTACGCCTGCGAAAAGCCCTCGAACAACGTGTCCAGATCGCCGCCGATATCTGGTATCAGGGCGTTGCACTCAAGGCCACCGGCTACTGGCAAGCCCCCGAAGATCCCGTTGACTGGACCTTCGATTGTGACGACGACGGCAAACCCCAAATCCGGATCTATTGGGATGAGTTCAAGCGGGGTGAACGGGAACAGGGAGAAGAGTGTTTCTCTCTCGACTTCGTCATGAACAAAAACGGAACGCATGAAGCGTACCTCGCCCAATGCCGGACCGTCGATGAACGCAACAAGAAAGACAAGCTGGAACGAAGCATCCGTGCTGCCGAACAAGCACGAGATGCCGCCGAACAGAAACTCAAGGAACTCCGGGGCGAATAACCCGGACCAACGACAAAGGGGCAACATGAGCAAGAGTGAAGCACTCAAACCCGGCACGGTGAACAATTTCCAGACCATTCAACGTGCGTCAGAAGATGGGTGTTTGGCACTTGTCTCCATGATCCGCAAAACGGACCAGAAATCGGTCGCAGTCATCTGTGCCATGCAGCAAAACGACGATGAAACAATCACGCCGATCCCCTTTGCTGTCATGATCGAAGACGAAAACCCCTTCGAACTCTTCGAAGACCCAACCGCCTGATCGGACCCAACTTCAACAAAGGACAAGACAACATGGCTCGACGCACCAAAGCTCAGATCGCTCTCGAACGTCGTATCAGCGACGCATGTCAGACTGCGACCTTCGGACTGAGTATCAACATCATGAAGCTGAGCAAGATCACCAAGGCCGCAGAAGATGCTGCCGCAAGTGGTGGCGACGTGGAAGCGGCGGCACGGACCAAGGCCATCGAACTCCACAATGAAGACAACCCGAACGACAAACGGTAGGAAAAACATGAGCATCGAACGAGTGGACCGATTCGTCACCAACGTCGGTGGAGTTCATAAAGAGTTCAAAACTCCCGGTGATGCCATCGAATATCGGGAATCACTCATCGAACAGTTCATGCGGCGTTTGCCCGGTTTCGACACGATGGCAGCAAAAAAGCGAATCCCCTTCATGGAATCGCTTCTGCATCAACGACATGAACTCATGGCGTTGCTCGACTACCACTACCCTCCTCAGTAAAGCCGGACCATGATTGGAACCTGTACCCGATGCGGCCTGCCAACCATGATAGGCTGCATCGGACCCAAAAAGTGCAACGGAGAACCTTTTGATGGAAACAGCCCTCGCCAAGATTCATGCACGATTCCCCGACCGGGCCGACAAGATCCGCCGTCAAGGCGGCTTCGTCCTGAAAGAAGACCTGCCTGACATCATCGCAACGGACCGCCTCATGCTCTTGCTGGTCAGATGCGGTAACGGGCGATTCATGACTCCAGCCGATCAACTGGACCACTTCATGAAGATCGTCGAAACCAGCAAGCTCGACTACGTTCGAGACGTGTCTCTCCCGACCATCATGTAGGGCAGCACTGCGTACCGACGTTTCTTTGCGAAATTCGTCCTCACTAACTCAAAGAGTTAGTGAGGACGACACGGACCTACCCGATAGTGTAACGGTAGCACAACAGATTTTGATTCTGTTCGTCTGGGTTCGAGTCCCGGTCGGGTAACTTCATTACAAACTTTGGACCAAACCATGAAGATCGTCATCGAACATTGCCGCTATGCCCCAAAATGGGATACGCTGGAAATGTTGCTCCGGGAAGCAACCAACGATCAATCCGCCACCATCACACGACTCAACCGTCCTGATGGACAGTGCGGATACCGTGAGCCGGGTATCTACGAACTGGACCTGCGACGGGACAACAACACAACCCTCGCCATCACCCTCGAAGTGGTCGCCGTCGGAAACAAGCCAACCATCCTCACGGACCCAAGGACAACGACATGAGAAATTTCTCACACTTCCACGACGGCGTGAAGATCGGTGACTTTCAGATCAACGATTTCATCCGGGATTGCCTCCAGAAGATCACCGAAGGAGAACCCCGTTGGTGCATCTCAACCGGTGATACCTCGGTCGCCGCCTTCAAGTGGACCACCGAAATCGAAGTGCTGGTCGCCACAAGCGACGGACGGTCGAGAATTCGCTTCCCCATCGGCGAACCACTCGAATTCGAGCCGTACACCCGACCAACAAGGATCGGACCATGAAGTACCTCGAACTGGATGAACTGGTCGTCGGACAAGAATACAACTGTATTCCCTACGACTCCAAACAACCAATGCTCCTCCGATACCTCGGAAAAGGCATGTTCGAGGACCACGAATTCACCTACACCGTCAACGGGGATATCAGATACGTCCTCCCCAATGACGAACCGGACCCAAGGACAACGACATGAATCAGTCGGAAATCGCCCAGCAACTCGTCCGCTCCACACTCGCTCAGACGTTCATCCAGTTGGCTGTCGTCAACAATTGGACCGTCAATGAAGTCATCGACCAGTTCAAACTCGCCGGAATCGGCCTCTACTGGTTCGGGAAGTTCTACCCCGAATCCGACATTCTCTCGAACGAAGAACTCGCCTACCAAACGGACCTGTGGGAACAGCCGATCTTTGAAGAGATCGCCAACAAGCTCGCTCAGAAACGAGCCATCACCGTCGAGTACGTCATCGTTCAAATCGGACCCATAAGCCTATGAACAAGCCACCGAAAGCAACCTTCACCAAAGGCGTAGTCAGAACCTTCGCCTATAAGGTCGAAGGATTGGAGGCTGGCTTCCATTTGAGGGGCGAATCGGTACTCATTGACAGCCGACACAAGATCGACGCCTTCAAGGCCACCGCCAAACGGACCCACGTCGATGCCAAGGGACGTGCAACCCTCGCTGCGGTTAAGGAATGGGTGAAATTCTTCCAGCCCACTCAGTTCTTCGCATCGTGGACCAGCGATTCCTCCAACTTCAAAGACGATTCCGTCGAACTCTGGTACACCGAGAAAGACCATGAACAAGCCACAGCTTGATGAAGCAATGCGGATTGCCCGTGACCCCAACCGGGATCTTCTCCAAGTGGACCTCACCACGCTGGAAGGATACGGCCTCCCCGGTTTCAAGCCGGTCAGCGTGACCATCGAAATGGTCGCCGCCATGATTCGTTGGCAGTGTATCCAACTCAACGGCGAAATCGACGCCGAAGAATTCGACCAGTTGGTCAACGTCTTCCGACACAAAGTCACCATCATCGGAACCTGACCACCGGACCCACCAAGGAGGCACCAAAACATGCGATACCGAATCCACTTCGAAAACGGTGATACCGTTGAATCCAGTGGCGTGTGGGATAGCCGGGAAGAACTCGAAAAATACTTCGTCGGCCAGACGTTCTTCACACACCCCGAAAATCGGCTTGATCGCACCCGCTCCAAGGTCATCCGTGTCGAAGCACTCGATCCGGACCCATCCGAGCAATGGCTCAACAACCTCTCACTCGACTGGAAACACCGTGTCCAATTCGCTGCCTGACAAGCCGTTCCCCGGCATCCGTGTCCCCGAGATCATCCCCACCGACGGACCCAAGGTGTGGAAAGAACTCTGGAACCTCCTCCGTGCCAATTGGGGAATGGAAGAAGACGAATACGGAATGCCCGAACGGACCAAGATCCCGGAACATCCCTCCTTCGTCGAAACGACTGAGGAAATGTACGACGATCAACTAGGGGCTGTTCCGCCAGCCATCATGATCCGCAACGCCTTCGCTTGCGGTGAACCGTGGAATCACGATCCCGACGGATACCCGGTCTACGCTTGCTTCGTCAATTGGGGCGGACGTTACTTCGCCGCCTATATGACACCCAAGCAGTTCCGTGCCACTTTCGGGAACCGGACCTAACACTCGAACCATGAACGACGAACCACCAGCCAAGCCGCCAATGAAGATCCCCGTCAACAGCATCCAAGTCCCCAAAGAGTTCGTGGACCTTGCTGGTGAATACTACGCCGGTCAAGCCGACATGCTCTACGCTGTGGCATCCACCGGAAACCTCACGACAGGAACCAACCGCCCGATCGACAACGGTCAATTCGACAACGACCGGGAACCGATGACGGACCAGCAATGGTATCTCCACCTGTTCTACAAACTGGTCTGGAGTATCAAGGACTGCATCCAAGCCATCGCAGAAAACCCGGACATCAAGCCGGACATGCGACTCCAAGACTTCGCCAGATGGACCGAGGCGAGGATTCAGGAACTCCACGCCGATTACGGAATCGACGAATGACGTTCGGTGAATGGTTCGAACGGACCGAACGAGAGCTACGTTGGAAACAACACTGGCTCTACAAACTCCTCCAACGGATCAAACGAACATGATCGACGAACTGCTCCTCAAGGCTCAGTGGGGAATCGACACCGAACTGGACCTCCCCAAACGTCACGGACAATGGCTCAACGCCGCCTGTGAATGGTGGGATGACTTCGGCACTCTCCAAGGCTGGACCTTCCAGATGGGCAAGGACAACAACGGAGAACGAGCCGTCCTCCTGAGTCTCGTGTTCGAGAATGCGATTGTCGTCGTCGGACCGCAGATGATCCACATGATGACGACCCGCATCTACAAGCTCTCGGACCTCTAAGACACGAGTAGTCAGGGCAAAGTGTTCGTCGGAGAAATCCTGTTCGGACCAGCCTTGGCTACTCACCACACAACCCCGATCCAATCTTTGTAACGTCACCGGAGAAAGAGACAATGACGAAGAACGCCGATCCCATGAAGAAGTTCCTCAACAAGCTCGGCAACGGACCCACCCGACAGGCGGCCCTCGATTTCTTCGGGAAGCACGAAGCAACCGCCAAACGGACCGGCCACGTCGAATTCCAGTTCAAGCCCGGCAAGGTCACGGTCGATGACGTGTGGGAATGGGCAGCCATCGTGGGACTCGAACTCCCCAATCGGACCCCCAAGACCTTCATCGCCGCCATCAAGCGGACGGCTGAAGCCGCCTAACGGAACAACCGCAAACGTAGACGACCCGGACCACCTACCATCCGAGCAAGGAGTTCCTGCACACAAAAGTCGTCGCATAGGGGAGTCAGTAAACCCTAGCGTTTGCGTTTGACACAACCGAGACAACGGGAAAGGGAGGTTGGATCGTTCGGACCTCAACAACAACAGGCCAGATTGGAACACCCCAAGCATAAGCAATTATGCCGCAAGTGCTACCTTGGCCTAAAAATGTCCGCAGGACGCCTCCCTTTCCCGATTGTTTTCCTACTCACTGGACCCACTACCATGCGAGTCGCTCTCCTGATCCTGTCCAGCGTCGTCGCAACCGACGCAGTACCCAAACCGAGGGAGTTCCGATGCGGACCATTCTCAAGTCTGTATCATGGATGATCGTCTCCGGCTTGCTGTTCTTCGCAAGCTCCCCGAAATGTGACCCCGATGAAATACTCCCCCGACAAACTGACTCTTGTCCCGCCCCATGCGGATAAACATTGGTCAGTCATGGGGGAATCCAACGAGGACCAGTTTTGGAAACTACGATGCCTCTTCGGTATCAACGCCCCAAAAGACTCCCCAATCAAACGGACCGGAGCCTTCTGGCAGGGCGGACAACTAGAGCCGGGATGGTTCATGGTGGAGTTCTGGACCCACAACCAGAACGACATCCTCGAAGCCGCTGAATTCCTCGCACAACAACTCAATCTCCCTCTGGACCTCTAGGACAGAAACAATGGCCCACTGTGAAGACTTCCCCTGCTGCGGTCACGAACACGGATGCTGCCCTGATTTCGGACCCGATGGACAGCAACTCAACATGAAGTGCGTCTGTGGGGCAGTCCTCCCCATCAACAACCCGGTGAGCATCTGTGACGGATGCCTCCACGACGACGATCTGGACCGGGAAGAGAACCACCGATACCGGAACCGAAACCGAAACCGGTACGATGATGACGAGTTTGATGACGAAATGGGCCTCGGACCCATCCACGATATCTACCTCGATCCGGAAGAAACCGATGACTTCTGGCCGGACGAAGTGGACCCCGAATTCTGAACGCAAGACAGGGGAAGTAGGATAGACACCCTGCCTTGTGTTCACACTCGGACCTCTAAGGACTCACATGACCGCCATCCGCAATCAGACGAACGTCCAGTATTCGGACGATACCCTCTTCCGAATCGCCATCATGCAAGCCATCATGGACCACCTCAACCCTGAGTTGGACGATCATGGCTACCGACTCGCCTTTGATCGGGATTTTCGTGATCCCTGTGGATGGGTCGCCGTGGACTATCTGGAGATCCGGAAGACCGGTGAACAAGTCGTGGGAGTTCTCTGCCTGAGAGAAGTCCCCGGATTTCGGACCATCGACCGGCACCCCGAGATCATCGTCGAGAAGTTCGGGGAGATCACCCTCCCACCCTTCAAGACAGCGGACCCGGAAGAGATTGAGAAGGAGATCATGCAGTGGGTCAACGATGACAACCACTCGCCGGATCGGACCGTCTTCCACTACGACCTGATGCCACGCATCAAGGCTTTCATCCTCAACAGCAACGGATAGGACAATGAAAGGCAACGCCCCCAAGCCGCAGATCATCACGACCGGTATGGGATTCACCATCCGCATCCCGCCGGTCATCCATGTCCGGACCGGGCACCGCTCCAACGATCAGGGATGCGGCCTCCACGACGTGCGGCCCAACCGCCAGCGGACCCGTCAGACCGAGTATCGGAACGTCATGAAGGATTGGGACTAGATTGGTTGAACAGTGGGGATAATCGCAGGATAAAGGGACTCCTGAGCGTCAGGCTTCTACCAAATCGGAAGCCACCCGGAAACGGGCAATAGCAAAACGGACCTGAAACTTGCACACTGTTCAACCAACTATTACCCAACAATCCAATAGTTGTAACGGCCCGCTAATAACGGACCCAAACGGCTATTAAGGACAACCAAACTCAAGGGGACACGACAGTGGATTTTCGCTTTGAAGAGGGTCAGCTTATTATCAGCGTCGATGCTGAGGAACAGCGGACCCTGAAGGAACGTATCAAGGACGAAGAGTTCCCCGACAGTGATGAATTCATGACGGAAGTCTTTGAACCACTCATCGCCAATAGCGAATGGCAATGGGTGGACCCCGCAACCACTGGCGACCTGACAAGTGCCCCGATGCTCGGAGTGTGGGGACCGGAAGTCCCCGTAACGGCAGAACAGACTGATCCCGGCGGCGGATATGTCCTCGCTACCTCTGATCGGACCAGCGGTGAAGTCAAGCTCACCGGACACAAGATCATCGAGCGATATGCCTTCATGGACTACGCTCTGAGAAGTCCTGTTTCGGACCTCGCTGAGAAGGGCGAAGTCACCTTTGTCGGGGGAAGACTCGACTGAGGTAATAACGTGCGTTAGAGAGTGAATTGGACCCCTTCTAGGGGTATCCAAATGATGGTTTGGAGCGAAAAAGAGGATCGCTGTAAACCGTTGAGAAGAAATGAGTTAGGTGGTCATGATCCCTAGGGCCTTAAATGGGGCGGAATAGGGGGCCTAGCACCGCCACACTCAAATTTTCCCAAAATTAGCTAAACGTGCGTTATAGAGCAAACCAGTGGTGTCTGGACCCCATTCCTCCAGTGTCTCGAACATCCTCAAACCCCTCGAAATTTAGTCATGAGCAACGCAAAACTTGTACTGGACCCGGAAGCATCGCTGTCACAGAACCTCCCCCTGATCCAGAAACATTGGGAGTTCCTCCTGCGGACCATGAGTGACGAACACCTCTGCCGACTCTTCCGAAAGATCATCGACAAGATCAATCGGAGGTTTGGCGGCGGCACACGCTACGGTGTGGACCTGCCCACTCTCGCAATGTGCGAACCCGGCCTCTGGTACTGCTACATGGTCGTCCGGACCGAAGGGTCTCGACGTGGCAAGGAACGCAAAGCCGCCTGAAACGGACCAGAGAGACTCCGTACCTTCAACCCTTCACCGAAAAGCGGCCTCACTAACTCTTTGAGTTAGTGAGGCCGGGAGTAACGCAATGAGCCTTGGCGAACGTATCCGGGACACGAAAACCGGCCTGATCGGGACCATCTTCGCAGTGAAGACGGAAGAATATGAGTTCATCACTTTCTCTGTGCGATTTGACAACGGTCTACTCACTGAAGTGGACCGGCAAGATGTGACGACGGCAGACGACACCTATCCGGGACATGAGCCTTCAACGCTCTACATCATCTGTACTCCGGCTCTGTACGTCAACGTCTACATCATGGACCGGGCCTATGGTGGGCCGGAAGAGGGTGGCTGGTACTACGACACTTGGGAGATCGTTCCCGAAGAGTCGGTCATTGGGACCAGCGAAGAGGATGCCGAACGACTGCTCGAAGAGAAGCAGGCGTGGGCTGATGCCGAGAACAAAGGCCGTCGTGGACCGAGCAGTGTCCGTAGTGAAGGACACTACAAGGTTCGTCTCGAAACCGGACCCGGTGCCTCGGGAGACAATTACAGCCCCTACTGCTAGGTGAGCAATGATCGCTGAGAGAACGACCCGGACCTTGGTGGTTCCGGGGCTGAGATACAAGATGAAAGTCCCCACGAATCCGACGACGCAAGCTGCGGGGATTCACGGTGAGGAACTCCAGTTCATCTGCAATGGCAGGACTGTGACGTTCACGAAGAATGGTCAGAAGTGTGGACCTTTCGATCCGTCTAAGGTGGGGCTGGTCGGTGAGGGATCAAATTGGTTCCTCCCGAACGCTGTTGGCGGGCGGATGGCCTAAGTCTGAAACGAGTGGGTTCGGAATGGTGCGGACCCGCTCACTAAGGTGTCAAGCCAAAGTGCCTGAAACGAGAACTCAAGTAGGAGGGTGTTGCCATGTAGACTTCATCTGAGTCTGAAGCAACCGCAAGAGAGTCTGTGTTTCCCCTGTTCCATCACCTGTCAAGGAGATTCGCCCATGACTTGGACCCACGTTCGACGCTGGTTTGCAGCCAGTCTGTGTTTCCTGATTGCCTTCATGTTCGCCCTCGCCCCGATCGCCTCGGCTGACTCCGGCCGGACCATCCATGACCACTCGGTTACCTCGACCGCCGTCATCAACATCGCCCCCGGCGTCGCCGCCTCGGACCTCGCTTCCATGTCGGAGATCGGAGGTGCCCCCGACCTGTCGGGACCGGCTCGGAAGGTCGTGATCGTCAACAAGGGAATTCTGATCACCGGCCACGGCAATACGGTCATCGTCGAGAAGAGGACGGTCTACGACCCGCAGCCGGGAGAACGGACCATGACGAAGAGCAACAATCGACGACCCGGACTGAGTGACGACTGCGAACGCCTCTACGGCAGCTACCTCTCCACCAACGCCAACTGGACCTCGGCCTTCAACCGCTGACGGATCGGTGACGTAGGACGTGAAAGATTGCAGCGAAGCCCAAGTTCGCCCTACACCGGCTCTCACCCCCTGAGAGCCGGTGTCTCTTATCGCCGTCGGTTCTGAATGGACCTACAACGACAAGAGACACAACTTTCGAACACAAAGGTGAGTTATGTCGGTTTTGGCTCCTCCCCCTCCTCCCGGAAACGGACCACGCAAGTCTGGTAAGCCCGCTCCGAAGAGGGGTGGACGACCCTTACCGGTGTTACTTTACCCTGTCGGTCTGTGTCCCTTCTGTGGTAAGTTGCCTCACTGGCATAACTGTCAGAAGCGGACCTAGATATGGGGTATAAGGAGAAACCTCATGATCCCTGTCAAAGAACTGCTTGTTCTCGTGTGTGTCGTCATCATTGGCTCGAAGAGCATTGAGATTGCGGATGCGTATTGGAACGCCCGCAAGTACGACAAGATGTTGATGCAAAGTTTGGAAGGACGTTCGCCTCATGGTGAGGTGGACCTACTGGTTAAGTCACCGGGAACGATCCCGGTGGGAAACACTCAGGAGTGAGAAGATGGCGAAGAAGGCCGATCCGTTGCGGGTGATTTTGAACAAGACGCTGTCGGTGAAGGAGCGGTACATCCTGCTGCTCGACGAGCCGGACCGTCCCAAGATCGAGTTGAACAAGATCGTGGTGCCTCTGACCCTCCTGCTCGCCTTGCAGGACGGCGGGAACGAGAAGGGAATCAGCAAGTCTCGTGTGATCGAACTGCTCACCGGCACGGACCACGAGAAGCTCCTCAAGGAGTTCGGGCTGGTGACTTCGGGGGTTTCCTCGCACGGAGCGTGGACCATCGTCGATACCAGCACGGAAGACACGCCGCCGAAGGACGAAGTCACCGAAGCGGACCGTGATCTGTTGGAGAACCTCGGCCTTGGTCGGGACGGTTCCAACGTGCTCGGGAACGATCACCCGCCGCAGAATGGCGACCCGACGGACCTCGCCAACAAGCACGAGTTCGAGTTCATCCTCGGACGGTCGGATGCGGCGATCCTGATGGGAGCGAAGCTCGGAGCCATCGGGGACCGCTACGGTAAGGGCGAGGCTCGCAAGGTGCGGAAGTGGCTGATGAACAACGGCCATCCGGAACTCGCTGCTGTTCGGGCCGCTTAAAGCGGCGAGAAGACAAGTGACCCGGTGGTTGGTGCTGCCGGGTCTTTTTGGACCCTACGGGGTCATCAGTACAACATTTGCTCTTGAAAGGAGCGACTGACATGGCGAAAAAGGGAACTGCTGGAGCGAAGAAGACCGTCTGTCCGATTGGCAAGGCGGCATTCCTCGCTGTGGCCGCTGCACTGACCGGTGTGGTTCGGACCAAGCTGGGTGAAGAGTTCGTCCTCTCCCGCAAGGTGCTGAGTCAGGGGACCAAGATCGGGTACTACTCCGGTGGCAAGCTGACGGTCAGCGTCGATGGCACGCCGGTCAAGTGTCAGGTCGGGATCAACGTGGTCATGCTCGACGAGCAGATCATGACCGGACCTGAGTGGTTGGAGAACCCGGACGCTGCGGCCCTCGGCAAGAAGATCCACGGAATGATCGCTGGCGGCGAGTCGATCGCTTTCAAGGCGATGGAGTTCGGCACCGGCTCGTTCGGCTGGAACGGCAACGGCAAGGTGGCCGGGACCATCGGTACGAAGGACGTTCGGTTTCAGGTCGGCGTCAACGTGACGGTGATCGGAAGCAAGCCGGAAGCCGCCGCTGCTGAGGCGGCGTAGCGGACCCGTCAGTGAGAGCGTGATAGTCAAGCCACCCTGAACGGTCGGGGTGGCTTTTTCTTTACTCTGTGAATCTGTGGTGGAGCGGAACATGTTTGTGGTCGAAGATCCCACCGGTAAATTGGACCGGGAAGCCAAGCTGCGACTGGATGCCGAAGAGAAAGCCAGTCGTCCGGACCCCAAGATCGACTACCGGGTCGGCAAGCTCAATGTCGAACTGAGCAAGAAGCAGCGACGTGCTGACAAGCAGCTTCGCAAAGAGTTGAAGCGGCACCGCAAGGAAGCCGCCCGGTACGACGTGTTGCGACCGACTGGCTGAGATGGACCTTGGTAGTGGGTATCACTACCTCCTCGGAGAAAGACATGATCTGCTGCGTGTGGGAACTGCCTTGTGGGAAGTCACTTCGGACCCAAGGCAAGAACGTCGCTGAGTGCCGGGAAGTGGCAGTGGAAGCAGCGGGGATGGAAACCGTCCTCCCTGTGGACCTCGACTACTTCGAGAGGAACGAGCCGAGTTTCAAGAATGCTCTGATCGTCCCCGGAGTCAATGCTCCCCCGGAAGGAGAAAAATGAAGCATCGCATCAGGCCCGAAGTGGGCGACATCGTGCGGCTGGTCGAGATGCCGGATCTGAGCAGCCGACTGTTCGGACCCCCGGCACTCACAGTCGGCAATGACTACGAGGTGTTGAGCCTTGAAGGTTGTTGCGTGTGGACCACGAGTGATGATCCGAATCGCCGAGAGCGTTACAACGCTGATCGGTGTTTGGTGGTCGCTCGTGATCTGAATCGGCCACGAGAAGAAAACGCTGTGGCTCGGACCAGTTGACCGTAGCCACAAGACACCTCCAACGGACAACGATAATGCGAGACGACAGCCTTGATTGGACCGCCGGACAGTGGGCAGTGATCTTCGCCTTGACTGTCATGTGTCTCGTCCCGCTGATTCACTTCATGCGGGCTGGGTAGGGTACGAGGAAGGATAGGTGGTGTAAATAGCACAACCTCGGACCAAGCAAGTCAATACGGAAGCAACGGGCGAGTGGATGCCAATCCCTATGGCCTACGGGCGAAAGGGTCGGAAAGTTGCAGTAAAGTCGCCGCCCGGTGCTTTCTTCTCCCTCACATCTTTCTCTTTGGACCTGATATGTTCGGACAGATCGGTTACGGCAAGATGGTTTCATCCCCGAGTCGGACCTATGTTGCCATGTGCAACAACAGCAAATTCGACGGATACTACTTCCGTCAGTTCGTTGTGCCGGTCGGTGAGGAGAACAACACGGACCACGCAGCGTGGTACTTCCTGAATGTTCTCAACTTGATGGCATGCCTTCAGGCATGCTTCCCGGCTGAGAACTTCGGGGACTACCGGACCGAAGATGGGAGCACTCCGCTTGCTCTCAACCCCCAGCACAATCGACAGACGTGGGGAGAGTGGTGGATCGTCGCCAAGCGGCGGTTCTGGAAGTGGTGGATGGAGACGCCGGTTCCGTGCCCGATTGAAGAGTGGGCACGCTAGGACCGATCCAAAAGTTGTAACAACGGACCGAACAGAGTAGCACCGGGAATGACCCGGACAACAAAACTCGACACTGAAAGGGTCGAACAATGGTCGCTAAGACCGACAGCTTCAAGGCCAAGCCGATGGAAGAGATGACGGCGAAGATTGTCTACTCGCCTCGGACCGAAGGGAAGAGCAAGAAGGGAACCCATGTCAAGGGACAGCCCTACGTTCCCGGCGGCGTGGCGGAAAAGGGGAAGGGCAGTGGCTCCTTCCGACTCGGTGTCCGCATCCAGCTTCAGGACGGGGAGTGGTGGTTCTACTCCACCAAGCATCAGACTTGGAGTCGGCACCTGCCGGGCGACAAGTTGTTCCATCGCTCGGGGAGTCCCATCACGGACCCACAGGGTGTTCAGCAGTACGGCCCCGATAAGAAAGACGGGCCGTGGAAGGGTGACGACAAGCTGGCCGCAACGTGGGGCCATGTCAAGAAACCCTTCCCGCTGGTCGAGACCCTCCTGAAGATGCGGGAAGCCGCTGAGGAAGCGGAAGCCGAAGAACGGGCCGAACGCAAAGCGGCCTAGTGTATCGTGGACGGACAGGGGGAGGAAAGCCAACTCCCCTCTGTCTTATCTCTCGGCTCGGACCTTTTGTGGTGGTACAACACTACCTCACCCCAAAAGGACAAAGCCTTGGACCCCAACGTCGCTTACCACGAGCTTGGTGAAATCCTCGCTCTCGATTTTCTCAACCCGACCGCTGCGGACCGTGGACTGGAGCTTGTCATGGGAATCCTCCAGTGGATCGACGGCGGGGGATTCCTCCCCACGAACGTGGAACACCTGCGACCGGGGGCGTTTGCCCGCATCCTTCGCAGCCTGCTCCACTACTTCGATAACCTCTAGTCACTCGGACCCGCCGGGTGAGTGTCAGTCGGACAGTAAACCAAACCCCAAGTCAAGAGTCAGTCATGATCGCTCCCCTCATTCACGCCACCGCCATGCTCGCCGGACTCGCCTCTCTCGGCAAGCCGGACCCCGACGGAGAATACCGGCAGGACGACGCAGTCCTCCGGGAGTTCGGCCCGATGGGACTGACGATCGAGGCTTCGGACCTTGATCGTAGCTACGACCTGCTGGCGACGATCGCCACGGCTCTCGGTTTCACCGAGTACGACCGGAAGATCGTGATGGACCTCGCCGAAGAGAAGGCGAGAGTGTTCAGCACACCGGCAGCGATCGTGGACGCCGTGCTCGCCGCCTACTACTCGGATCGGGCAGCGGACCTCGCCCTGATCGAAGAAGAAACCAGCGAGCCTCTGGCCGCTGCTGCCTGATACTCAACGATTCCTTCTGGCTCTTCCCGGTGTTGACTCACCGGGCGGAGTTGGGGGGCCGGTCAACGGACGAAGATTCACGTCTGTCTTCGTGCGTCGATTACAGTCGCTCGACATCGCCGTGCGAACGGCTGGGGGAGAAACGCTCCGGAGCAACACTCTCCCCTCGCCTTACGGCAACGCAGCGGGCAATGTCGCCCGCAGCAAAGCGACAACGACCGACCCCCCAACCCCGCTCGTGGACCTCTGCATCTGGTATCAACGGGGACAAGTGAGTGACAAACAAGTGAGTCACTCACCTCCCGCCTGACCAGCAAGTGACTGGTCGGGACCGAACCATCAGGTATCGGAAGCAAGTCGCTTCCGAACCAAACGGAGCAAAGTAATGTCTGTGATCGCCGCTGTCCGCAACGCCTACGCCAATGAGTCCATCGTCGCCGTCTCGACGGCCGCCGCACGGAGTTGGTTCCAGTCGATGACGGAGTCGCTCGACAAGGGCGAGACTGTCCGGATCGAGAACCTCAACCTCCTTCCCACGCTGCGAATGGTTTACGGATCGCCCGACCGCCCGGTGCGGGTGAATGGGACCGCCACCTTCCTTCGGCAGACGATGAACGCCGACGAGAGTGTGAACCTGACGCTCGTCGCTCGTGACGAGAAGACGTGGAGTCCTGACGACGAGCCGACCTACCTGTCGTCGGTCGAGTCGATCGTGTCCGCTGCTGAGGAAGCGGGAGTCACGGTCGAGGAGTGGCTCGCCACGCACTAGGCCAGTAGGCAACCGAGTGTCAGTCCTAGCGACTGACACTCGGTTGCAATTTTTGTTATCGAAAAATTCCGACAGACTCGGACCAAAGAGTAGGGAGGGGGGAGGCACGGTGGCGGATACCGCACCTCCTTGTTTGTTATTAGGGCCTTAAATTTTTGCACCGGGCGGGTTTTGAAAATCCGGCGTCACAAATTTTGGAATTCCTGTATTCCTTTTTCTATAAGGGCAGGTTAAAGTTCTGACAGAAAGCCGTTTTGAAAAATAGCGGCGTCGGGATTTTAGAATCTATGGAGGGGTTTATGCTTAGTGTTGAGGAGATTAAAGCGGGGTGGAAGACATGGCCTCGGGCTGCTGCTTTCTCTTATCGATTTCAGATGGGTGATGATCTTGATCGGGACTTGCGTAGAGTTTATGTGATCGAGGGTCAAACGGGGTTATGGTTAGATCGAGAAATTCCGGATGCGGTGAGTATGTTCGCCAAAGTGACTGATGCTGAGGGTTATCATTTTTGGCGATGGTCAGCGGGCGATAAGTTGTTTCGAGATTTCTTTCATTGGGCGGACACTGTGTATGAGGGGGAGAAAAATTAGTAGGAGCGTGCTCTAATAGGGCATGAACCAACTCAATACAATTTTTCATATGCTTTGTTTTTAGGAACGACCGTTGCCGTGGTATTTGACGATTTTGAAGTACGCTCTTTTTTGCGGCTTGATTGTGGTTGACGGTGTGGTCCGTTTTTGGAGGCGGTTGCGTGGCTAAGTATCTCATTCCGATTCCTCCGGCTTCAGCTAAGCGATTAGAGGCTGATCGTCGGCTGGAGATTATAGCCTATGGAGGCTCCGAAAGATCGACTTGGGAGTTTCCGATCCCCTGCGGGGATCAGGAATACTATCTCGACTTTGAGGAGATTCAACAGGAACAAGATATCAATTGGATTGCTCTCGGGATCATGTGGGATGGATATGAACGTCCGGTCCAATATGTGTACAAGATCGTGTATCGGAATGTGACTGGATCTCGTAAGGAAGAGATCAAGATCAATCCAAAACAATATGAGATTCAAGAATGACAAGACAGTGGCATTACAAAGCTGAGTGGTTGAACAAGAGTCATTTGCAAAAGCAGTTGACTCCTGAAGAGTTTCCGCAAGATGAGATCCTTGCGGAGTTGTTCAAGGACTTCGATTATTTTTTGTCGAAGCAGTCGGATGATCCGGCTAGGGTCCAACATTGGATGGATGCAAAAATGGTAACACAGAAAGAGATCGATCTGATGATCGCTTATGCTGTAGAGCATGGCGGTCAGATTTGGCGATACAGTGACATGGGCATTCTTTGTGGGTCAAGTGGTTATTGTGTTGTCGTTGGGGATGAGATCAAAGAAGTTTGGGCTATCTGGAGATCGTGATGGTCAACATGTTGAATCGTGATGAGTATGAAGCTCATCAACGTCAAAGAGCCATAGAGCTTGGTTGTACTTACTTGGAGGCTGCACCACCCCGAAAGTTGTTTGAGGGTTACGACTTTGGTCCGCCGCAGTCACGGCCTCATGATTGTCCGGCGTGTCAGTATTGTTATATGATTCCTCTTGCTTTGAGTGAATCCTCGTTGCGTTATGTAACTTGTACCAAGTGTGGACGGGATATGTTGGGTAATGAGCTTGTGGTGGCCGTGGTTGAGAAGAAGGAAAGAGAAGTTGTGATCAGTGACAATCCGGACTTATCGGCTCTTGTTGATAAAGTGATTGTTTCGAATGAGCGTGCGGTTGCTGATTACAAGTCTGGCAAGGTTAAGGCGATGGGGTGGCTTGTCGGGATGGTGATGAAGGAAATGAAGGCTGCTGATCCAGAAGAGGTTAAGTTGCGTCTGGAGACATTGCTTCAGGACCAAGGGTCCGACCAAGGACGATCATCGTAATATCCAGTTCCTTTGTATGGTTTTCCTTTCACGGTAGAGACTGACAGGAAGAATAATCCAGCTACGATGATAATTATTGGCAGGTGGCATGAAATAAATGCCGGGATCATCAATAAAGCCAGCACTACATGAATTGGGTGAGCGTGTTCGTTTCTGTCGGACATTTCAGAAGCCTTCTTTGATCCAGTTGATTGTTTCGGGTTTGGGTCTTGTTCTGAGAAAGTTGGCTCTTCGGCTAAGGATAAGGGTGTGACGGGGGCCTTCCGTTTCAGTGTAGAAGATGGTTCTTCCACCAATTCCAAAATCCATATCGTTGTGAGTTGCTTGGATCATATTGCTGTCATATGTGATTGAGAATTCGCAATTCTCCCAAATAATCATTGCAAAGATTGTTCCATCGGGCCGTTCACCCCAATGAGATACATAGCCCCATATCTTCTCATCAGAGAATCCGATATAGACGAACACCTTTCCGGTTACGGCACTGATAGCTTTATCTCTTAAAGCATCGATAAAGCGAACTTGCATTAGAAGCCTTCCTTGATCCAGTTCACATCTGAGGTATTGATGTTATTGAATTCTCGGCTCCATAGGATATCAGTTACGGTGCGGGCATCCCAAGCCTGAGTGTATCGAATCCGACGATCCCGATGATAGCAGTGAGATCGGATGCTATAGATGCACTGGTCTGGTTCGTCTTCCCAGCAGACATAGACTCGTCCTTCTTCTGACACTCTGGTGACGTATCCCCACACTCTTGTGGTTTCAGAGTAGGAGAATTGAATGTCGTCACCGTATTCGATGGTGATGTCAACATACACTCTTCCCCTGATAGGTTTAACGAAGCCTTCTCTAATGGCATCGCTAAAGAACAAGTCGCTTATGTCAGGAGAGCCAGAGATCATTAGAACCCTTCCTTAATCCAGTTGATTTCGGGTTTCTCGAACTGCCGCAAGTAGCGACTGCGTTGTTCGTTGATTTCTCGAATGGGTGGTCCGTTCTTCGGCAGGGTCCAGTAAACCGGACAATGATCGGAAACGTTGCTATGGTAGATCACTCCATTAGAGTTCAAACTTTTGTAACAGCGAGCCGAAGTGTCTAGGTACAAAACTTGTTCTTGCTCGTCTTCCCAAATGGCAGAGAAAAATGGATTGATGCATGTCACATAACCCCACACGATAACATTGTCTTTGTAGAAGTATCTCCCGGTGGAATCGCATTGCAACGTGCGGGTTTTGACATAGACTCTGTCGCCAACGACTACTTTATTAGACCTGATGGCTTGGATTAGGAGTAGGTCTTTGGTCATGGCCTGATTCCATAGACTTCGTTGTAGAGGCCGATGTTGGAGTTGTACAGTTCTAATTGGTATTTTCTGATCTTCTTTTGGAACTCGTCTCTGGTTCCGTTGTTCTCGATGGTGACGAATGGGATGCAATGGAACAAGGCTTCGTTGATCTTGCGTTCGAGATCCCATTGGAGTTTTTCCCGAGCGATGAGATCGGCTTTGGCCTTTTCTGGTTTGAGGCCGGAACGGTAAGTGTAGTTGTCGATGCGTTTTTCCCGATCACATTGAATGAACACCATGCGGTGGCATTTGAGCCAAAGGGGATCGGTCCAATCTGGCGATTCGAAGAGGAGTGGGATGTCGAGGATAACTGCGAAATGATAACGTGTGTTGTAACGTTCGATTTGGGTATCGATTTCGTTTTTAATCAGGGGGCCAACAACTGATTGAAGGAAATTGAGTTCCAGTGGATTGTTGAAGACGAGTTCTCCAATACGCTGTCGGTTGAACTTCCCACGTTCATCGGTGATATCTTTGT
>Ga0172380_10003575_pt1 | contig 21139 bp, 19 predicted proteins | sample Leawe162metaG_FD_119747 | JGI IMG/M metagenome (GOLD analysis project Ga0172380, IMG submission 119747) | Leachate microbial communities from a municipal landfill in Southern Ontario, Canada - Leachate well 162 metaG | ecosystem: Engineered > Solid waste > Landfill > Unclassified | place... | reverse complement strand
GGCGACAAAGCGACTGTCTATGCAGCCAAAGAGGCTGACGATGACATTGAAGATGAAGATGTGCGAGCCGCAGAGGCCGCGCAGGTTCTGGAGTTCCCACGAGGCGAGGACACTGAAGTCCCCGCTGCTATCGAGCAAGCTTGCTATGAGATTGCATTCTCTCTGCTTGATGGTCGAGACGTAGACATGGAGCTGGAAGCTCTTGCGATTTCCAGTCAAGGTATCGAGAGTGTGCGCACGACCTACTCGCGTAATCAGACTCCGATTGAGCACATGATAAATGGTGTTGTGAGTTCTTCCGCTTGGCGATTACTGAAGCCCTTCTTGAGGGATGATGCCAGCATAAAACTCATCCGAGTTTAAACAACATACCCGTAGTACGGGTTTTCAATACACGCCCAACGTGTGGGGCTTTCGCACACGGCTTCGAGCTTGTCAGGACGTACCCCGCGTTGACGTGCTTACCAAAATAATCGGGGGTTGTTAAAGGACGCACACAATGCGTATTCCCAAGTTTGAGTTGGCCCTATTGTTCAGTCCCGCGATCCAAGTTTGCTATGATGGCGACGAGGGTGCAGGCACTGGTGATGGTCAAGGCACTGGTGAAGGTCAAGGAACTGGCGAAGGTCAAGGCGGTGGAGTGTCCAAGGCATTCACCCAAGATGACGTCAACAAGTTTCTGGCTGAAGACCGCCGCAAGCATGCTGCCAAGACGGAAGCACTTGAGGCTAAGCTGTCTTCCACCATGGAGACTGCAAAGCTGACCACGCAACAGCGTGAGGAGCTTGAGACCTCGCTGGAGGATCTCAAAAAGCAGTTCCGCACGAAAGAGCAGATCGCAGCCGACGAGAAGAAGAAACTGGAGACTCAGTACAAGACTGAGCTGGAACAGTGGAAATCTCGTGCTGAGGTTGCTGAGACTCGCCACACCGACTCGACCATTCGACGTGCATTAGCAGACGCCGCAGTTTCTGGCGAAGCTTTCAACGTCGAGCAGATTGTGACGCTGCTGCGTCCACATACCAAGCTGAATGACCAAGGTCTCCCAGTCGTTGACTTCAATGATGTGCATGTGGAGACCGGCGAATCAATCGTCACTCAGCGTTCACCCCTAGACGCTGTGAAACGCATGCGGGACCTTCCCGAAGTTCACGGCAACCTGTTCAAGTCCAACGTGGTGCCCGGAATGGGAGCCAATGGTGGTCATGCACAGCCTGGAAAAGTAGACATACGAAAGCTCACCCCTGAGCAGTATGCGAAGCTTCGCAAGGAAAACCCTGAGGCAGTTGGTTTCCGTCGCTAACTTATAGCGGCACCAACGACCCTCTAACCACAGACACGCCCATTGGGCTAGGAAAAGATTTATGAAGTTCGAAATGTTAGTTTGCCTGTACGCATCCCCCGTGTCGGTTTGTTACGACAACGACAACGACGCTTGGATTCCCGAGCAGTGGGCAATGGAATCGTTGGTGATCTTGGAAGAGTCCGTTGTAATGAGCGGGTTGGTTCACCGGGACTTCGAAGCCCAAGTTCAGAACTTCGGTGACGTGGTTAACACCCGTCGCCCGGCCAAGTTCTACTCGGCTCGTAAGACCGACGCTGACAGCGTTGTTGAGCAGGAAGCAGTGAGCGCGAACGTAGCAGTGCCGTTGAATCAGCACCACTACAACACGTTCATCATCAAAGACGGCGAAGGCAGCAAGTCGTTTGCCGAGTTGGTACAGGTTTATCTACGTCCTTCGGTTCAAGCCGTTGCTCGTGGTGTTGATCGCTCGGTTATCGGCCAAGCTCACGCCTTCTTGGCTGCTGGCCCTACCAAGCGTGTTGGTGGCCTGGGCACCAGCTCGTCCAGCAACGTCCGCGCCCGCCTGGTTGAGGCTCGTGAAAAGCTGAACGTGTTGAACGTCCCCGAGGACGAAATGCGTCACGTAATCATGACTGCCGGTTTGGAAGCAGACATGCTGAACACCGACCTGTTCGTCAAGGCCAATGAATCCGGGACCGTAAACGCTCTGCGTCGTGCCCAGATTGGTCGCCTGTTTGGCTTTGGCTTGTATGCTGCCAACAACGTTCCCAGTGCAACCACTGGTGACACCGTCGCTGGCACCATCACTGCGGCTCATGCTGCTGGTGCAACTGCTGCCAAGGCTTGCTCGATTGCTAGTTACGAAGCTACCGTTGGCGAGTGGTTCACTGTCGCTGGTAACGACCAGCCTGAGTACGCAACCGCCGTTACTGCTTCGACGAACACCACGTCGATCACCAGCAACGAAGCCAACAAGAACGCCACCGAGGCTGCTGCAGTCGTGACCTTGTACAAGAAGTGTGTTGCCAACGGTGGCTACGCTCTTGGTTACAGCAAGGAAATCGCTGTTGACGGTTTCACTGTCGCTCCGACCGCTGGCCGTATGCTGGCAACCGGCACCGGTGGCAGCCGCAAGATTTACACGATCATCGAGTCCCGCGAAGGCTCCGGTGTTCAGTACCTCTTGTTGGACCGCCCGCTGGAAGCAGCCATCACCAACGATGACAACTTGTTCCCTGGCCCTGTTGGCGACATGAACCTCGCGTTCCATCGCAACGCCTTGGCGTTGGTGACTCGCCCTCTGGCACGTCCTAACTCGGCTGCTGGCGTTATGTCCGCAGTTGCGAGCAGCGAAGCTAACAAGCTCAGCATGCGAATCTGCATGCAGTACGACAGCACCAAGCAAGGCACGCGAGTGACTTGCGACATGCTGAGCGGCGTGGCCTTGTTGGACATCAACATGGGCTGCTTGATCCTCGGCTAATTCGAAAGTCTACCGCAAGGTAGTTGACTCGTAATAAGGAACCCACCCGGAAAATCCGGGTGGGTTTTCTCATGAATGAACTTCTCCTACTGGTAAAGAGTTTCGGCCCTATAGCCGGTCTGATGCTGTTCATGATCTGGAAACAAATGCAGATTGGACAGACCAAGCCGTTCATGGATTCCGCTCTCGCCAAGATTGATCTCAACGCTACCAAGGTTGATTCAATCTCGTCCCGACTCGACTTGATCGCGACAACACTCAACGCACTTCTTCTGGGCATCACAAATGCAAAACAACAGTCTGAGCCGGATGATTCGTGTTGCGATTTACCAACTGAAGAGGCAGTACGGGATGGGTCCAGTGGACCTGTACAAACACGGCAGCGCAACCGTCAGTCTCGCCACCGGCGTTAAGACAGACTCGCCCACAATGACACGACTCAACCGAGCTGTGGTCCTGCCCGCGAAGGTAGAGAGGTCTCTAATACAGACCATTAGCAAGATAAGTGCGGACAAGGCATTTGTCTACGGCGGCACCTATGACCGAACTCGCCGCATGTTTCTCATCGACCAGCGGGATGCACCTGATCTTGAACTCAGTAATGACGATTGGATCATCTTCCGCAACCGTAGATACAAAGTTGCCTCATTCGACGAGTTTGAGTTTGACGCTCTTTGGGTCGTGATCGCACACGAGTTGGTTGGCGAAACATTCAACCAAACCCATCGCGTGTCCAGTGAGGACACAGTGACTCTTACCGATTCCTAATCAGCGGGGCGACCATGGCAATAGCCGACTGGACAAGATGGATGCATGCCTCGGTGTGTTCGTATTTGAAAAGTGTTGGGCAGACAAATTCTGTGCCCACACTCGCAGAAGGTCTTGAGGATCGCACCGATGCGTTCATGCAAGCACCTGACAGGTTTGAGATCAGAGTCAACGGACCCTACACGAAGAAACTGCCGGGGCTGCACGAAGCCCGGATCTACGTGAATGTCTTGGTGACTTCCACCATGGGTGACGAGCGTAAGAACGTCTTCGCCCTCGATAACATCCTCGGCTTTATTCATGAAGCCATGGATACGAATATCCCCCTGTTCGAAATGGGGGCGTCCGCTGACAGCCAAACACAAATTGGATGTATGTCAGTGATTGCCGACGTGAAGATCATTCATTTTGGGCAGCTCACTCCGGAAGACCGAATACGCCAAGGCATGGTGACTGCGGCTTATCTCTACCACTTTGAAAGATGACCAATGTTGTACCTCTACGTTATTACCAATCTTGTGAATGGTAAGCAATACGTCGGGGTGTCAACTGAACCCACACGCCGCTGGCGTGAACACAGTAGCGGGCACGGCTCGAAACTAGTTCACAACGCCATCAAGAAGTATGGGCTTGGAAACTTTGAGTTCAAATCTCTCTGGTGTGGTTCACCAAATCTCATTCTTGAGTTTGAAAAGCGAGCAATCGCTAAGAGGTGCTCACAAGTACCCAATGGTTACAACCTCTCGGGAGGTGGTTCTGCACCCATGCTTGGGTGTAAGCACTCCGTCGAAACACGACAACGAATGTCGGAGTCCCGCAGTGGTAACGGTAATGCGATGCATGGTCGCAAGCATAGCCAGCAAACAAGAGAGAAGATTGCCGAACGCACCAGGGCGAGACCTCCGGGTTTCACCTCTGGTGAAAAGAACGGGATGTTCGGCAGGGTAGGGAGTACAAACCCTAATGCTAAGCGGGTGCTAGTAAACGGCGTGGAATACAACAGCATGACGGACGCTGCAGAGGCGAATGGTTGTTGTCCCAAACTCCTACGCGCCCGTATGCAAAGGTTCCGAAAGAACAACAGTTTCCCCAATGGTTGGGGATACCTCTAAACAACTTGAATCGGGGATATCCCCAGGAGAATTATTTTGGCCAAGCTGGAGCTACGCGACACAATTATCTACTTGCAAGACGGTCTTGCAGGTACGGGTGCTGTTAATGATGTAGCGGGACTACTTCCTGCTGCAACTGATGTCGACATCGACACCCTAGTTTTGAACAACACCGACGCTGGTGACTTGGTGCCTATTGGTGCTCGTTTCACCGTCGCTGGTGAAACGGTTCAAACCGTCCACACCGTGACTGCACGGGTTGGTGGTACGGGAACTACTACCAACATCACCTTCACTCCCGCGATTGGCGCGGGCACGATGGCCGACGGCGCAGTCATCACGTTCTTGCCCATCCGCCTTGAGATCAAGGTCGGCGACGGCAACCTGACGTACACCGAAGCTCGCGAGCTGACGTACGAACTGGACCGTGGAACTCTGGACACTGTTCGTGAAGGCGATGACCAACCGGTCGCTGTCAACATCCAGTTTGTCTACGAACACGTGCGAACCGGCACTGGTGAATTGTGTTCGCCTGTCGATGGTCTCAAGGGCATTGGTGGTGCTGCTGAGTGGATCTCGTCTGACCAAGATGACAACTGCGCACCTTACGCAGTGGACATGATCATCGAGCATACGCCTGCGTGCTCGGGCCAGTCGGTTGAGACTGAGACAACCACGTTTGAGAACTTCCGTTATGACAATCTGCAGTTCGACTTGTCGGCTGCTTCGATTGCCGTGACCGGACGATGCAATTCGACTGAAGCAACTGTAGCTCGGTCGTAAGTTTGAATGGTTCATGGGCAGCCCGCATGGGCTGCCCTTCTTTTTGAATATCTTGGGAGAGATAACACAATGAGAATTGACGGTGTACAAGTTGACGGGCTGAACGAAGACGTTTTGGTCCTGCCCCGCGCAGCGGGTAATGTTGTGTTCAAGGGCCGAGCAGTAGAGTCTTACGATGAGTTTGACACCCTGTGTCCCATACCCATGCCGCCTGTAATGATGACTCGCAAGGGTAAGAAGAATGATGTGGAAGACGCGGGGTACAAACAGATGTTGGTCAACTACCAACTGAAGCGTATGGCATGGATGGTAATCAAGACCCTGGAACCCGCCAACATCGAGTGGGACACGGTTGTGGTTACCGAACCAAAGACGTGGACGAAGTGGGTTGATGACATGGCAAAGGTGCTGTCGCCCGGCGAACAACGTCGACTCTTGGACTTCATTCTCGAAGTCAATTGCCTGGATGAGCGAAAGGTCGCAGCGGCCCGCGCGGATTTTCTTCTTGGTCTGGCGCGGGAAGCACAAGCTTAATCATCCCCGACTACCGAACCACTAAGTATGCAATCTGGCATGCTTGCGAGAGGTTCGGCGTCAGACCTCCAGGCGTCAAAGAGAAGTGGGAGGACTGCACATCGGTCGTCCAGGCAAACCTTCTGGCATATGACCAAATAACTCAGCACGACAACATCGAAGTCGCGAAGAAACTAGGTGGTCATAGTGCTTAAGTTAAAAGGCAAGTTCAATGCCCCCAACTTCGATTTGCAGAAGTACAAGAACGAGTTGGAGAGGCAAGCCCGAGAGACACTCGGGCGGGCCATTCTCGAATACGTTGTGACCTTCCAACAGATCGTCCCAGTGTGGTCGGGTGCTTCACATGCGACCCTCACTCAGCTAGCCGGATTGATTAGTGCTCCGCTTGCTATCCAGATATCCACTACTGCATACGACCGCGAGGGATATGGTCGCGGACATGGGTCTGCAGTTCTAGTTGCCAACGCGGGTGAGTATGGCTTCGTGTTCGAGACAGACTTACCCCACCTTGTCTACAACGAATACAACGACGCCAACGCCAATCCAGATCCTGGTCTACGGGGCAAGTTGCTCAATCCAGGCCCATACGATTTCCAGACAAAGGTTGGGGCGGCAGTAACAACCGTTCTTCGCGAGTTCCAACTTCCTGATCTGAATTCTGCTCTACGAACAAGGCGAGTACGGTAATGACACAAAAGATTGAGCAGGAGTTTCTGATAAATGCGAGCCAAGCACTCAACATCCTTGGCCAACTAGACAGGGGCTTCGAGTCATTCGAGAACCGACTAAAGTCGGTTGCTCAAACCATATCGCTGTTCAACAGCGGTGGTGATGCGAAAGCCTTCTCTGACTTGAATAAGGAAGCACAGAAGGCAGCCACAGCCCTGGCCAACGTAGAAAAGAGCATGGGCAACCTGGCCAAGCGCACCAAGGATGTAAGCACCCTTGAGCAGCGGTTCGGCAAGATGGGACTGGCCGTCGAGCAGCTCGGTAACCTAACAAACAATGCTGGGATCTCGTTTGAGACGTTGTCTCGAATCATCCAGGCTCAGGTAGTAGTGCGCACGCTAAATGCGATTCGCGATGCTGCATTCGAGGCTGCTGAATCCGCTGGTGAGTTACAGAAACAGATCGCTTTGATCCAAACCATTGCCACAAGTGCAGAGGGTGGTGAGAGCCGATTGGGAGTTGATACGGAACGCATCGGGGCTGCTGTCCGAACGATCTCCGACAACTTGAACATTCCTCAACTCGAAGTTGCACAAGGTCTCTATAACGCGATCTCCAACCAAGTTGGAAACTTTGCTGAGTCGTTGCAGTTCGCCAATGAGGCCGGACGATTTGCCAAGGCAACCAATTCAACACTGGCCGAGTCAGTTGACACGCTGTCTGCTGTTCTCCGCTCGTACAACCTGGGAGTGGACCAGACAACCCGCGTATCAAACGTCTTGTTTGCCACGATTGATAAAGGTCGTGTGACTGCCGACGAGCTGGCAAACACGCTCGGTCGAGTTCTGCCCGCAGCTAATGAGCTGGGTGTTCCTCTGGAAGAGGTCGCTGCTGCTGTTGCCAATATCTCTGATAAGGGTTTGTCTACTGACGAAACCTTGACTCAGGTTCGCGCAACCTTCACTGGATTGCTGAAACCATCGGACGCATTGAAGGCTGCCTACGACAAGTTGGGCATCGCCTCGGGTGAGGTTGGTATCCGCACTTTCGGGCTGGGTGGATTCCTGGACAAGCTTCGCACATCGGCAGGTGGTACATCCGCCGAGTTGGCAGCCTTGTTCCCCAACGTGCGTAACTTGGGTGGCGTGTTAGCCATCACGGGAAACAACGCAAGGAATTACCAGGAGACCCTCGATGATATCGTGAACTCCTCGGACCTCGCGAAGGATGCTTTTGATATCGCGACCGACACGGACTTCGAGAAGATCACTTCTTCCCTAAACCGGTTGAAGAACGTGGCCATCGAACTAGGCGATGAATTCCTTGGGTCGGTCTCTGACTTTGTGGATCTCGCAGGTGGCGAGGAAGCGATTGCTGAAGCAGGCGAGTTTGCCCTTCGCACTTTGACCCGCCTAATCCCGATTGCTGCAACGCTGGGTGCCGGTCTGTTGGCAACGTCCAACGCTGCCAGGGTACTTGCTCTTGCACTTTCGGCTAACCCCATCCTGCTTACGGTCGCTGCGATGTCCGCACTGACCATTGGCACGATTGAATACCTCAACGCAATTCAGTCCGCTGAGTTCGCGAAGATTGAGGAGCACTTCACCAACCTTGAACAGTTTGATGCCAAGCAAGCCGAGGTGTCCCTTCGAGCACTTGGTATCGCCGCTGAGACCAACTTCAAGCAGTTCGAACAAGCTGTGCGTGGCGGCCTGATTGCATCGCAGGATTCTGTTGCAGCCTACCGAGCGATGCTCCCAGTTATCCAGGAGACGGATGCTAAGCTAACAGCTAGCACGAAGAACTCACTCGATGATGTCATCAAGGCACGAGAGGGTTACGTTCGAGAGTTAGTCAAGGCTGCAGCCGAAGCTGACAAGATTGCAGATGCATCAGTAGCGAGAGTTCAAGATCTACAGAGTGGCCAGCAGACCCGAATTTTTGATCGAAGTATCAAAGGTCTTGGTGACGCCCAGCAGATACTGAAGCTGACCGAACGGTCGCAACAGTTGGCAAACAGTGCCGCTAGCGAGCTGATCGCTGCGGGAAGGACTGGTGACGAGCGTGGGATTCAGAAGGCCCTTGATGCCTTCAACGAATCTGACCGCCTGGCAACCACTGCACAAGACATTGCAGAGCGGACAGGCAACCGTGCATTGGAAGCACAGGCTGTCGCCCGCGTGGCTGCAACGGTGAACACGCAGGTGGCTGCAGAGAAGCAGCTCCAGGCTATTCAGAAGCAACGCCAGGTTGACCTTGAGCGAGAGCGAGAACGCCAGGCACAAATTGCGGATGAGCTGAAACGCCAAGCCAAGATCGTTGTTGATAACGCTGGTCTGTTCGACAAGGACGGTCGCCAGTTCAACGAGAGTGAGCTAGCCTCGCGAGGGCGTGCCTCCGCTGCTGCCCTGAACAACTTGCTGGAAGCGCAGTTCTCCAAAGGGGACTTTGATCTTGCAAGCGTATTAGGTGTTGCGGACTTCGCTCGCAACTTCGGACAGGAACTCGCTGCCACGACATCACAGGTGCAGCTAAACCTGAACCTGGGCTCGCAGCAGATCTCTTCACAGTTGAGTGATGCACTTGCGGGGTTCAACGCTGAACCCCTGACGATTGCCGTTAAGGAAGCCCTTAACATCGCAGTCAACGAGGCGTTCACGCCAGCCAACATGGAAGCTGCACTCGACACGTTGGAGGCTGAGTTTAAAAACCGCCAACAGGCACTAACGACAATCGCTGCCGGGACCCTTGAGGCAGGCAGTGCCCGACAACGTGCTCAGACCGGAGTAGGCATTCTAGCTGAGCTGGGTGCGGACAACCGTGAGAGTCCTTCCTTCCTACTGAACGAAAGCTTCCGTGAGCTGACTCTTGCCGTCGAGCAAGGTCGCATTGAAATTCAACGCCTGTTGGACGAGGGAGCCAGTGTTTCTGAACTGGAGCAGGGCTTCAAGGGGGTGGCTGCCAGAGTCAATGAGTTAGCTGAAGCACAGCGTGCTCAAGGCGACAACACGGCAGATAAATTCCAAAGGGATATCAAAGCCCTCAACGAGTTGCGAGATCAACTAACGCAATACCGCGATGGGTTGTTGAAGATACAGGAAGGCGAGAAGACCCTAGGGGCAAATATCGACTCCGATAAGCTGCAGAAGGTCTTCGACTTGCAAACGTCAACCAGCAACACGGCACAGAACCTTGGGTTGGCGGCAACGAATGCAAGTTCACTGGCGGATAGCATCGCTCGCATTGATACCAGCAGGCTGAACTTTGGTGGATTCAATCGAGGTATCAACGCTGCCTTCGGTGCAATGCCAGCCTACTTCAACTCAGGTGGACTGAACCGAGGTGTTGACACGCAACCTGCAATGCTTTCACGCGGCGAATCGGTCATCAATGCGAGGTCAACTGCCAAGTTCTTCTCGCAGATCCAAGCAATCAATGCCGGGCAGACGCCTGTCTTCCGCGCACAAAACGGAGGTGTCACCAACGTGGGCGACATCAACGTGACCATCCAAGGTCAATCGTCCAGCTCGGCCACCGGTCGAGCCATCGCTTCCGAGCTACGCCGAGAAATACGCCGTGGCACTTCCCGACTATGAGGTTCCAATGAAAGAGAAGTTTGATCCTAAAGGCATGTTCCACTTCCGTCATATTCGTGACGGACAAGTGATTGCCGAATTTGACCAACCTAACGTGATCACTCTCGAAGGGCGAAACCATTTGCTCGACGTAGGCTTTCACGGGGGCACTGCGTTGACCGCGTGGTACATCGGCTTGATTGATTCAAGCGGTTACACAGCGGTTGACGAGGATGACACGTACGAAGAGATTGGTGGCACCAACGGATGGGATGAAGATCAAGATTACTTGGACACTGCCAACACCAACTCGGACGTCACTCGTCCAGCGTGGATCGAAGACGCAGCATCGGCGGGCTCGATCACTGGTGCTTCCCCATCGGTGTTTGCGATTGACACCAACGGAACGATCAAGGGATTGTTCGTGTGCGCGGGAGCCAATGCCCAGACCAAGGGTGATAGCACCAACAGTGGAAACATCCTGTGGTGTGCAACCTTGTTCACCTCCGGGGACCGTGCGGTTCTCAACGGCGACACGCTTGAGGTCACTTACACGATCTCGACATAAACCGGTCTCTCTCCCGACGAGTGGTCGTTAGTCTTCACGGGCTTTCGACCACTCGTTTAATTTTGGCACAGGCATCAAAATGTCATACAACGCACTGTTCGGCCTGGGCTCACATGCAGTAGATGCTTCACTCGATGCACACTGGTTGCTCCAAGAGACCTCTGGGACATCAGCAGCGGATAGTTCCGGTAATGGCAATACGTTAACGATTGTTGGGATGGGTTCCGACCCCACAGTTGACACCGGCCCCAACACTTGGTTACCCTCTGCTTTTGAATTTGATGGCATTGATGACAGACTGAATTCAGCCGGTTCAATATCATCCGGTGATGACCAGTCGATATTGATGTGGATGAAACGGACACTCGACCCTCCCGTCACTGGCACAAAGGCAGGGTTCTGTTTCTTCGGAGAGGGCACTGCTCTATCCGCTGGGTCAGCTATTCCATACAGTGATGATACCCATTACTGTGCAATGCTCCGTGGTACGGACGCTATCAACAACACGCGGGTGATCTTCTCGCCCTCTGCGGTTGACCTGACAGCCTGGAGAAAGGTGTCATTCAGAACCACCCCTGGGGCGGACGGGTGGCAGTTTTACATTGATGGTGTGGAGGAGCAGGCTGCGACCGGTTTGACTGGAGTCTACTCTAGCAATACGACCGTCATTGGTAAGAGTTCTTTTGACGCCTACTTCGAGGGATTGTTTGCGGGCATCGCGTGCTTCAGCCGCAAGCTGTCAGACGCTGAAGAGGCTGATGCATTCGCAGGTCCGGAACCGCTGTCGACGGGGCCGCCCACTCTGCTGATGGGACCAACGAGCTGGACGGGCACCACGGGGACATGGAACTCCCAGAACAACGGCACTATATCGTGTGCGTGGGAGCTGCGGCTAACAGCAGACGATAGCGTAGTTGAGTCTGGAACGGCAGCGGCGGGAGCAAGCATTGGTGACAGTGGCACCTACTCCGGTTTGCACTATCTGTACGTTCGCGCCAGCAACGATGGTGGGTTCGATGCTGCAGAGGATCAGGAGTCAGTAGACGTTACTCCTGCAGCGGACACGCTGACTTTCACCGATTCGGCGGACTCAGTTGTAACCTCTCAGGTGTCAGCTACTGATACACTCGCATTAAGCGAAGATGGTGACGCAGAATTTGGAAACCCTAAGGGCAACGAGTCACTGACGTTCTCTGAAACTGCAACATGCAGTGGTACCTTCGCTGTGTCTGCTTCAGACACTGTAGTATTCACGGACTCAAGCTTCGCTGCTCAGACACACGTTGTGGGTGCCGAGGATGCGGTCAGCTTTGCTGATTCCGCATACATGCCTACGCGAGCCATGGATGCATTGAGTCTGGCCGAGACTGCAATCGCAGGGGTTATTATCCCCGTTTCTGTTTCAGATGCTTTGACACTAACTGAGGCTATTACCAGAGCGGTCGTCGTCCACGGTAATGCAACAGACGCACTAGCCTTTGAAGAGGAAGAGTTTGACCCGGACACACTGACAGTGTCAACGGTTGAGGGTGGGCTGCGAGACCTCGCGGAGGTTGAATATACAACGTCCACTGCCACAACGTATTCAGTATCCGCAACGGACGAGCTGACTACCACGGACGTGGCAACCTCGGGTGGGACCTACGCTGTGTCCGCCAGTGATACGCTTGGAGTCACCGATGCTGTTGCATCCACAGTCCAAGATGTTGAACTCTGTGAGTACGACGAAGCACAAGCTGGGCCTTATCCATCTGCAAGTGGTGTGGGTGGGTTCACTCTTCGATACCCATCCACTGGATCGGTCACCGATTCAGTAACACTGCGAAATCCCAACCTGGGGAACAAGCACCGCATAAGTCCACACCGAATCAACCGGCTGACTCGCGGTGGTGACTTAGTCATATACCGTGACCCAAGCTGGCCACTGGTGGAAGCCTTGTTGGTGCAGTTCTCAAGTATCACGCGGGTCAAGGCACTTGAGCTACAGACGTTTATCCAGGACCACTTGGGCGAAGAGATCAGTCTAATCGACTGGGAAGATCGCGAGTGGATCGGAGTTATCGTTGTTGTCGACGACCCGGTCGTGCAGGACAAGAAGGGTGACTGCTCTTACACAATGTCATTTGAGTTTGAGGGGGCACTAGCATGATGATCTTCTCCGCACCACACCCTGCGGTCACCATGATCACAAAGCTGCCTAACCCGCAACTCAGTGACCAGGAAAGTCTAACGTCGTCCGTCACTCCTAAGCGAGCGACGGATGGCACTCTCTACACCTATGTCAAAAAGCAAACACGACGTCGAATTCTATGGACGTTCACTTTGGACAGAGGGAAAGCTTTGGAGTTCATGGCATTTGTACGGGCACATGCCGGTTCGAAAATCCAAGTGACCGACCACCGAGGCGACGTGTGGCTGGGGCACCTTACCAATAACCCTTTTGAGTTTGACACGACCCGACGAGCTGCCGGTAGCGGCTCACATCCTCTTGGCGTGCGTCAAGAGAGACAATCTATCACCATAGAATTCGAAGGAACAAAGACCTAATGACTCTCATAGACGACATGAAGACGAACAACATCATCAACGAGACCGACGTAGGCAACGGGAAGGTTGCTACTCGGTACTTCGAGATGTTGGATGTTCAGGCACCCGACAGCTTGTTGGCTGCTTACACTGCAGTGGATGCTGTGCATACCATCGCTGCTGACTTAGACATCTCTGCTGGTAACTTCACCATTACGGTTACGCTCCGTAATGGCGAGACCTTCACCACTGGTAGCATTGCCTTTGATGATGCCGCTGCTGCAATCGAGACAGCTATCGATTCCGCAGCCACCAGTGCATCCATCACCGGTTGGACAAACGGCGACATCACTGTGAGTGGTGGCGACATCGCAACCGCTGATGTTGTGTTGACCTTCGATGGTGATTCGGTGTCTGGGACTCGGCATCCAGTTACGACTGTCGCAGACGTCGACTTGGCCGATGGTAATGTTGGTGCCGTTGATATCACAACTGGTGGTCACCCTGACATGCCTGTTACACAGACCATGATTTTCAGTGGTCCTATTAGTTCGAGCGGTGCGGTTGATGACCCTACCACTTGGAGTCGAAACTTCTTGGTCAAGACGCCCAAGCAAAGTGTGGCACAGATTTACGCCGAACAGTCCTCAATTGAATTGCAAGACGAAAGCGTTTACGCCACCGTCATGTCCCTGCTCGGCTACTAATCCTTCAACGCCTTAGGTATCAACATGAGACAGATTTCATCGGCTGGCTTGACGAAGCTCGCGACCAAGTTGGGCACAGAGCCCATCATAATCGTGGAGATCGACTGGGGAAGGGATGGCAATCCCTCCAGCTATGCAGACAAGGACGTGGGTGTAATACCCGGCAAGATCCTTGAGTTGGGAAGCTTGGACAACGTCATCAATGTCCAGAACAGCTCCAACAGCCAGTCGATTACTCTGTCGCTAGATGATACCGATGCTTCGCTGAAGGCAATCATAGACACGCAGGACATTCACGAGGTGCCCGTGCGTGTCTATCAATACTTCACTGGCCTTGACCTCACTGATAAGTTCCTCGTCTTCGCGGGTAGGGTTAACAGCCCTATCCGCTGGAGCGAGGCTGACCGGACGTTGTCCTTCTCCGTGGTCTCTCAGATTGAGGATCTTGAGTTTGGCTTCAGCGCGGAGGAAGGGCAGATCATCGGTCTGCCTGCCGATATGATTGGCAAGCCTTGGCCCGTTGTCTTTGGGACCTGCCTGGACGTACCTGCACTACAGGTCACCCGGTCGGTTTCAGGGTCAACGCTCTGCGGTGTGGGTGTGCTGTCTGGTGTTGCAAATCACTTGGCTGCACCTTTAGGTAACAGCGACTGCTCATTTGGGCAGTCTATCTCTGTTGCCTTCGCCCAGATCAGTTTTCTCCAGGTTGTTCGGGCTGCCTACCTCTCAACGGGGTTTGGTACGGACAACGAGAAGGCAGCCCAGTTGCTAGAGCAGATCAACAGCATCCAATCGCAAATCACTCTGCAGTTGGGAGTCCGCAACGCACAGATCGACTGTGCTGAGGCCAATCGACAACAAACAGTAGATGATGCCCAAGCAGACGGTGTGGGCTGTAACCCAGTTCGAATCATTGGTGGTGAGGATTTTCCACAAGGTCAGACACTCACACTGAACATCAACGGGGGTTTGTTCACGGGCACTATGTCCGGGCAGGACTTCACGATCACATCACGCAGCCACCCCAAAAGCGAAACAGCTGTTGAACAGAATGAAGCCAGACTAACAGCTGCCCGCTGCTCACAACCAACACCTATGCAGGAGTGGGATTGGGAGCTACCAGTGCCTCCGGGTAAGGGGGACTTCCTTAATGGAAACAGAGTCCGTCGTCGCGGATTTGTGATCTGTAATACGACAACAACTTCGGTACCTAACATCGATCGTGTCCTGGAACACTTCTACGCACCCGCTGGTGCTCGGGTGACAATCGAGGATGGTGAGACGATTACCTACGTTGCTTCAATCACCCCTGGAACAGTCTTGGATGTAAAGGCATTCAAACAGTTTGAGGGCGAGCGGCGGCTAGTCTCAGTCCCCTCATCCTACTACACGGTAACCACGCAGAACTTCGGAGCATTCACTGCGACGTTGATCCTGTTCAGTGGGAGTCTGAGCGCGAGGACGGGCGAAGGTTGGGGCGATGATATCTATGTCACGTTTCAATCGAGCATCGGACCCAACACGGCAGAGATCGTCGAATGGATTGTGGACAACTACACGGACCTGACAGTCGATGCAACTAGCTTTGCCGCTGTTGAGACGTTGGTTGATCCCTTCCCTTCCAACTTCGCCGTGCTTGACCGCCGCAACACGTTAGGACTCTTGAAGGACATTGCCTTCCAGGCTCGCTGTGCGTTGTGGGTCAACAATGGCGTTGTCTTCATGAAGTACCTCCCAATCGAGCCCGCAAGCGATCTGACGATCACTATCAGTGATATTGAGCTGGGCACGGTTGAGACGTCAATGATTGATACTGAGGACCTTGTGACCAAACTCGTGGCTGAATACACAATCAGCTACGCAGAGACCGAACCCAACAAGATCATCGTCCGAAACAACGTGTCGAAGTATGGCACGAAAGAGGACACTTTCGACTGGTTCATCTACAACGGCGCGGACATTGTTTATCACGCGGCTACGTTCTGGGCAATCAGGCTCAGCACCTCGTGGAAGAAGATTTCCTTCAAAGGCTTCCTTCCGCTACTGAGGTTGGAGACCTTCGACACGGTTACGTTGAACCTGCCAGGGTACGTGGCGAGCGGTGCCGTTAAGGCGGTCGTCGAGAAGGCGACATACGACAGTGACAGCCACTCTGTCGCTGTCGAGTGCCTGGTTCCGGTTGCTTCCGGAACGATGACACAGCACCCGCTGTTCTGGCCTGCTGAGACGTTGACACCTTACCCCACGCCATACGACATACCGGGTGGTAGCGGATCAGGTGCGACCGTGATAGGTACGCTCAACACTGGTGACACGTCGCACCTATACCTGGGCAACGGAGTGTTCGTAGGTGGTATCAATGCGATTGCCAACGGCAAGACCGACCGTGGTAAGGTCAACCTAAACGACAGTGCATTCACTGCTGGTGAGGTTGTTATTGCCTCAGGGTATGCAGGTGCGGCACCGGAAGCTGAGCCTACACTCGATCTCGGTATCGACTGGCTGCCGCCAGCGCCCGCCTTCAAGGTCTCGCAGAACGTGGAGGGGTCGCTGTACATCGATATCCGCACCACGCAGATTTTCGACAGTGATAATCCGTTTACTCAATCAACTCTCGACAGCATCATTCGTGGTATCTCGTCGGGGGATCTTGTTCTCAGCACTACAGCCAAGCTGGGTGATGGGTCAAACGAATCTACGTTCGATTACAAGTACGACGGTACGAGTGGCAAGTTTGGTGCAGGTACCGCATTCCTCAAGGACTAAGCATGCTCGATATCATCAACCAGTTGTTAATGACCATTCTGTCATTCGTGCCAAGAATGGTCATCGTGAGGTCGACGCATGCGGGAATCAAATTCCGCAGAGGGAAGATACCAAAACCAATGCATCCCGGGCTGCACTGGTTTTGGCCGCTAGTGACTGAGGTAGACATTCGTGTGACTGCAAGGCAGACCAACACACTCCCACCCCAAGTCCTCGAAACGAAGGACGGGGTGGGGGTGGTTGTCGGGGGTTATGTCGTGTTCTACATCAACGACATCATCGCCGCAATGTCAACCAATTGGGACGTCGACAACACGGTGGACGACATTGCTCGTTCTGCCGTAGTCGAAGTCGTCACCTCGCACACCTACGACGAGTTGCGTGCGGGCATGACGCATGAGCTGACAAAGAAATGCCGCAGCAAGCTGAAGCAGTTTGGTGTTGGTATCAAACGAGCTGGGGTCACGGATCTCAGTAGGTGTAAGACTTATCGCGTAGTGGGAGGTATGCCAAGTGGCCAGCAGCAGTCAACCCTACACTAGGGATGAGTGGAATGAACTCCTGACCGACATCAACGACAAGCTGGATGAAGAGGGGTGTGACGACATTGATCGGCTGCCCCTGGTCGATGCAGAACACAGGTGGGAGAAGGAAGACATTCGGGAAGCCCGACGTGTCATGGAAGAGTCGTGCGACACAATCAACTTCAACGCGGAGTTGGATATGTGGACGGTCGAGGTTGTTCAAGAGATTGAAGACCAAGTACCAGAGATGGGTTGTGACTGCGAAGAAGAGGTTCCGTTGTGTAGCAACGCGGGTGTGGTTGATACCGAGACTGTCTATGATGGCACCTTGGAAGGGTGTACATCAGCTGGACCAGCACATGATAACCCATCTGAAATCGAAGACACTGTCGAACTTGCAAAAGACAACTTCAATGCCGCACTGTCAAGTTATACGAACATCACTTGGCCCAACTACTGTAGTGCGAAGAAAGCCTTAGCTAGTGCAACTGCGGGCGGGGATGTTGGTGAGATAGCCGCTGCTGAAGCTGCTCTGGATGCTGCAACTGCGGCCCTTGATTCCGACAAGGCGGATATGGCTGCAGCGACGGATCTCGCCAGGGAGTATTTCTCATTGTTGCGAAGGTCGGATGCAGCCCCCGTGTTGGGGCTCATTGCTAATGAAGACCCCTGGGATGAATCCGAATGCTACTGCGAGGATAAAGAGGCAGCACCCGCTGCCGCACCATCACGCTGTATTGTTACCTGGGCATTGTATTGGTCGCTGGAAGGTGAGCCCAATCCCGATACAGATATCGCTTCCGCGCAGGGTTTCTTTGACCACCGGGGGATAGCAATCCCGATTTCATTCCGCCATTGGCCCCCGCCCTGGGAAGCTGGCGGGATTTCCACTTATGCATGCCATGACGGCGATGATGAAGATCCCTGTGGACCCGCGTTCTTATGCGACGAGACATTCGACAGTATCTACATTCTGCGAAAGTCCTACTCACCTGTCACAACACCTATCACGTGTTAAACCATGCCAAGTCTTTTCGAAATGGCTGGGCACTTCGTAAAGGATCTCGCCAAGCTTATGGCGAATCCAAAGTCGGTTTCCGAAGACGAGTACAAACGTCGTCTGGATATCTGCGACGAGTGCCCTCATAGAACCAAAAATCGATGTGGCCTGTGTGGGTGTAATCTCACACTCAAGGCTGCCAAGCAAACCTGGAAGTGTGATGCTGGCCACTGGGATGGTGTTCCGTTCACAGCCAGCATCCCACAGCCAAAAGCATTACCAATTATCAATCAACCAGGGCAGCCGTTTACCGTTGACAAGACCACTGGGTGTGTCACGGGCGACGTTGTAGTTCCTGGAGACAAGTGTCCGGGCTGGGACACCTGCGCATTGCGTCGAATCAAGACAAGGCAGCGCGGCAACGTCGTGCAAGTCTTTCCAATCTGTGGTCTGAAGGGGAAGTATGGAGAGGAGGTCTCCCCCAGTGAATGCGTGAATTGCAACAAGTCCACTCCAACCAAAGAAAACGAATGAGTCGTAAACAACATAAACGAAAACAAGCCAGACAGAACCAACGTGGGGCTAGCCATGCGAGTTATGCCGCACCCCATGAACGTACTTCTGAAGCTTATGACAGCATGGTAGCCCGGGGTTATAAGAACGAACACCTCTCGGCGAAGACACCCAACCAGCGTGAGTACATGCGAGCGATTCGCAACAATGATGTTGTGCTCGCCCATGGTCCTCCCGGGACGGGTAAGACGCACATCGCAACTGGCATCGCCGTTCAAATGATTCGTGCGAAAGAGATCGAGAAGATCATCGTGTGCCGTCCCGTGGTTCCCGTGGGCCGAGACATTGGTTTCTTGCCTGGAGGCATCGAAGAGAAGCTCGGCCCTTACCTCCGTCCGCTGTTCGATGAGCTGGAAGTCTACTGCGAGAAGTCGCTGCTGAAGATCTGGATGGACTCTGGCAAGTTGGAGATCTGTCCACTGGCAGCCATGCGGGGACGGACGTTCAAGAACGCATGCATCGTGCTGGACGAAGCACAGAATGCAACCCGCAAAGAGCTGAAGATGTTCTTCACTCGCTTTGGATTCGGTTCCAAGGTTATCGCTGTTGGGGACCTGAACCAGAGCGACCTCCACTATGAAGACGAAGGTGGTTTCGGCGAAGCCATCGGACTCCTACGTGGATTAGAAGGGTTGCAGATTGTCGAGCTGACCAGCTCCGACATTGTTCGCCACAAACTTACATCAGAGATCGACAAGAGATTATCAAGGAGAGACAACGAGTGTCAAGCGGTTTAACGAGCACCACACCGTGGGGGGCGATTGGCTATATCACATACAAACGAACTTATGCAAGGCCAAAGGGCAAGAATAAAACCGAAGAGTTTCCTGAGACAATCTCCCGTGTAGTCAAAGCCGCACAAGAACAGCTTAACGTGGGCTTCACCGATGATGAGGCTGCCGAACTCACACAGATGCTGATCCAGCTCAAAGGGTCGGTTGCAGGCCGCTTCCTGTGGCAACTGGGGACAAAGACTGTGGACCAGCTGGGTCTCATGTCACTTCAGAATTGTGCCTTCATTGTCGTCAATGAACCTATCCGCCCATTCACATGGACCATGGACGGGCTCATGCTGGGGACAGGTGTTGGCTTCAACATTCAACGTGAGAACGTCTACGAGCTACCTAAGCCGAAGCGGGTCACGATCACTCGCAAAGACACAAACGATGCAGACTTCATCGTACCTGATTCTCGCGAGGGATGGGTTGAACTGTTGAAGCGAGTGCTGGAAGCGCACTTCATCACAGGGACCAGTTTCACCTTCTCCACGGTGTGCATTCGGGGTAAGGGTGCGCCCATCAAAGGATTTGGTGGAGTCGCTAGCGGCCCTGAAGATTTGTGCTGGGGCATGAGCGAGATCAACAAACTACTCAACGGGCGGGCAGGTAAGAAAGTCCGTCCGATTGATGCCTTAGATCTAATGAATATTCTGGGCAAGGTTGTTGTGGCCGGTAACGTGCGGCGGTCAGCTCAGATCGCAATTGGGGACATGGACGATCTGCAGTTCCTGTCTGCCAAGCGTTGGGACCTGGGCAACATCCCCAACTACCGTGCCATGTCTAACAACTCCGTGGTCTGCAACGATATCACGAAGCTCCCTGAGCAATTCTGGGAAGGTTACAAGGGCAACGGCGAACCCTATGGGTTGATCAACATTGCTCTGAGCCGCGCCGTGGGTAGGCTGGGCGAGACACAGTATCCAGATCCTCTCGTACAGGGTTACAACCCGTGCGCTGAGCAAGGGCTGGAGAATGGAGAGACCTGCTGTCTGGCTGAGACCTACCTGCCGAACATCACGTCGAAGGCAGAGTTGTTCAAGCTGGTAGAGTACCTGTACCGGATCTGCAAACACTCGATGCGGCTCAAGTGCCACGCGAAGGAAACGCAAGAGGTCGTCCATCGCAACATGCGGATGGGCATAGGTGTGACTGGGTACATGCAGGCGACGGACGAACAGAAGGGGTGGCTGAGTGATGCTTATGAACACTTGCGTGAGTTCGACAAGCAATACTCCGCAGCTAGGGGTTGGCCAACATCGATTAAGCTGACCACGGTCAAGCCTGGGGGGACGCTTTCATTGCTCGCTGGCGTCACCCCCGGCTGCCACCCTAGTCCTTTAGGCCGCTACTACAGCCGACGGGTCCGTATGGCTGCTGAGAGCCCGTTGATCGAGGGTTGCCCTCAACACGGCTTCAACGTCGAGCCATCGGTCAACTTCGACGGGGGGAAAGACTCGTCCACGATG
>Ga0172380_10003573_pt1 | contig 21142 bp, 19 predicted proteins | sample Leawe162metaG_FD_119747 | JGI IMG/M metagenome (GOLD analysis project Ga0172380, IMG submission 119747) | Leachate microbial communities from a municipal landfill in Southern Ontario, Canada - Leachate well 162 metaG | ecosystem: Engineered > Solid waste > Landfill > Unclassified | place... | reverse complement strand
CGCGCACGATACGGAACAGCGAACTGCTCAGCGTTTCGTCCAGCGGTGGGGGTTTGCCTTCGTCATGAAGCCGGACGCGCAGGCCGTAGCTGCGCTGCATTTCCTCGGCCAGCCAGTATAGCGCCGGGACCAGCCCGGACAGGAGCAGCACGGGCGGGCTCAACTGCAGGGAGAGCGAGCGTACCGACCGATTCGCCGAATCGACCATGGCCTCGATTTCCTGGATCTGCCGCAGCAGGTCGCCCTGGCGTTCGACCCCGCCAGAAATCTCCAGCGACGTGAGCCTGAGCTTGACCACGGCGAGCATCTGGCCGAGATCGTCGTGCAGGTCCTGCGCTATGGCACGGCGTTCCCGCTCCTCTGTCATCGCCAGTTCCGTCGTTACGTTGCGCAACTGGGTGGTGCGCTCGACGACCATCTCCTCGAGGTGCTGACGGTGGCGCTGAAGTTCGGCTTCCGTGCGCTTGCGCTCGGTGAGGTCGCGCAGATTGACCATGATGAGTTGCCGTCCACCCGTTTCGACCAGGCCGGCATTGACTTCAACGGCAATCAGCGCACCATCTTTCTTGCGCAACTGCCGTTCGCCCACCCAGGGAATCCTGTCTTGCCGGATGCGCCGCACGTTTTCCGCGGCGCTCCCCTGGTCTGCGTCCAACAGCTCGCCGTAATCTAGGGCAAGCAATTCGTCGCGTTGGTATCCCAACATGCGGCAGATGCTGGGGTTCACCTCCCGGATACGGAAGTCTTCCGGATCGAACAACAGGACCCCTTCGGCCGATTGGTGCAACAAGGCGCCGAAGAAATCGCGCTCGGTTTTGAGTTGCGCCTCGCGCTGGCCCAGTGTCGTCAGCAATCGATTGAAGCCGCCAACCAGTTGGCCGATTTCATCCTGTTTCACCAACGGCAACGGTTGCAGCGGACGGCTCGCATCGGACATTCGCGCCAGGCTCTCGACGGCGGCGAGCAATGGTGCAAACTGGCGCCGTAGCATCCACCATGAGATCGCGCCGGCGATCAATGTGAGCAAAAACGCCGCGAGCACGATGCGTCGCTGCATGGCGCGGATCGGGGCAAACGCTTCATCGGTCGGCAGCGTGGCAACCACCATCCAGTTCGACGCAGGAATGCGTCCGGCCGATGACAGGACTTCCTCGCCCAGGGGATTTACCGAGACAGCCGGATCGAGGAATCCCTGCCTGCGCCGGTCGATCATTTCGTTGCTGCCCGGAGCGGGCAGTGGGTGCAAGGCGCGGCTCTTGTCGGTGGCCGTGACGATGAGATTGTTCTGTAGATCGATGACGAGATAACCGCCGCTCTTGCCGTAGCGGTGTTCCCCCACGCGATCGAGAAAATTGGGTTTGGCGAGATTGATCACGCCGAACAGAGCGCCGATCACCTCACCGTGGTCGTTCCGGATCGGCACATTGATGTTGAACAAGGGCTCGCGCAGTACTCGCCCCACCAGTGGCCGCCCAATCACCGATTTGCCCTCGATCAGCGCAGTGTGGGTCGCGACGTTGCTGGCGTAATTCGTTCCTCTGCGTCCGGCGACGACCGGCACGTCGGCCACCGCAGTGCCATCGAGCGTGACGGCAACGATTCCGGAATTGAACATGCCAAGAAAGTTCGGCCGGCTCTCGAGCATTTTCTGCAGAGCAGCCGGATGCATCAGCAGCGACTGGTCGATCGAGCGCGCAACCCTCTCCAGCGCAAGGACCCGTTCGTTCAGCGCATCGTTTAGCTCGGCGGCGACATAGGCAACGGTCGAAGATTGCTGGTCGGCCAGCAGGTGTTCGATGTCTTCGTGCAGCATCCGGCTGGCGTAATACGACAGTGCCCAGATGCTGACGAGAAAGATCAGTAGGGTGGTGACAATGTTGCGACGCCTGAGCGAATGCCGCACACGCTGTACTTCAGCCATCCTGTCCTTCCTTCTATGGCACAACCGCTACCTGTGTCCTCATCTGTGTCGCCGACTTCCGAACATCGACTACGGCTCACCCTGTGGCGCCTGCAGGCGAACGCTCAGCGCCGGATCATTCTACTCTTGCCCTGGCAAGCACCTGGCCCGGGCGTGACCGCGGACAATGTTAGTGGTTGAACCGTTTGCGAATTCGAGGCACAATGGAGCCGCAACGTCGGTACACCGTGACATACGACCGGCGATAACCGATCCAAGCGTCGTTCTGTACTGCTACCTCTAACCTCATTCGCGGAGTATAACAATGAGCGATCCTTCTTCGATCCTCGCGGGAGCCGACTTCCAGCCCATCCTGTCGCAGCGTGCTTTCGAGGAAATCGCCACTCAGATTCGCAAATTCGTCTCGACGGGGAAACTCAAGCCGGGCGACCGGCTACCTGCGGAGCGAGAGCTCTCAACGCAGTTCGGTGTGAGCCGTAACACCTTGCGCGAAGCCCTGCGCTCGCTTGAGATTGCTGGTTTGATCGAGTTGCGCAAGGGCTCGACGGGAGGAGCCTTCATCCAGTCCGGCAGCCCAAACGTCATCGTCAATGGCCTGCGCGACCTCTACCACCTGGGAGCGATCAGCCCGAAGGAGTTGACGGACGCCCGAGTATGGATCGAAGCGGTCGTCGTACGCATCGCTTGCCAGCGCGCGACACGCGACGACATCGCGGCGCTCGAGCAAAACGTCGCGGATGCGGAGGCCGCCGCCAAGAAGGACGACTACCTAACGCGTTTCTACACGAACATACGGTTCCACTCGCTTCTGGGCCAAGCGACGCACAATCCTATACTTTCCATCGTCATGGACGGCATCATGGAAATCACCGCGCAGTTCATTACCGCGGCAGGTCCGCAAAAGAATGCCTATGTTCTGCCATCACGGCGCCGGATGATGGCCTATATCAAGGAGGGCAACGCGGATGCCGCCGAGGCGGAAATGACCCATCACCTGAAGCGGCTGCATCGCTTCTACTTGTCGAAGCTGCTAAAACCCAAGCGGCCGGTGGCGACGAAGGCATCGACAACCTGACGAGCCGGCGAACCTCTGGCCACCGATTCATGCAGTAGGGAAGACCGAAGATGATCAGGTTGCACTACCACCCGGTGTCCACCTACTCTCGCCGCGTACGCATCGCCCTGCTCGAAAAGCAGATTCCGCACGAACTGGTTCTGCTGGACATGGCCGCGCGTAAACACCGCGACCCTGAGTATCGCGCGCTGAACCCCTATGGCCGCGTGCCGGCGATACAGGACGACGACTTTGTGCTCTATGAGTCGACGGCGATCCTCAATTACCTCGAGGCGATGTACCCGCAGCCGCCGCTGGTGCCCGGCGACCCGCGCGGGCGAGCTCTGGTCGATATGCACATGAAATTGTGCGACCTGCAGATGGCGCGCCAGTCGGGCACGATCTTCTTTCCCAAGCGCTTTCTGCCGAAAGAGCGCTGGGATGAAAAGGAAATGGCCCAGTCAAAGAGCGAGATCGAGTCGCATCTGGGCATACTCGAGCGCCAGCTGGCAGGTAAGCAGTACCTGGTGGCCGATCGATACACGCTGGCCGAAGTTTGCTACACGCCGTTCGTACAGTTTCTTGCGCTGATGGAAGTCACGCCGCCGCCAGGGGTCGCGCGCTGGGTCGAGCAAATGCTGATGCGGCCGAGCGCGCTGCAGACGGCTTAGCCAGGCTGAGCAGCAAGTCGTCATTGCGGCGAACCCCCCGGGCACGAGCCAGCGCCGCCGCTGAGCTGTTGCGCCTCTCTCCAGCCGGCTGCTGCCGTTGCCTCGACGCGCGCGCCGACCGCCTGCGCCTTATCGTGCGCGGCATTGCCGTCGAGCGCCCGCTTAGCGACACCCTGCTGGATGGCAGCCATGCGGAACATGTTGAAAGCCATGTAGAACTGCCAATGGTCGATGCGCTCGCGACCGCTGCGACGGCAATAGGCGGCGACGTGCTCGGCCTCCGTCGGAATGCCCAGCGGGCCGAGGTCGACGCCGGCCAGGGTGCGGTGCGTACCCAGAGGCAGCCGCCAACTCATGCAGTGGTAGGCGAAATCGACCAGCGGATCGCCCAGCGTCGATAGCTCCCAGTCGAGCACCGCGACGATGCGCGGCTCGGTCGGGTGAAAGATGACGTTGTCCAGCCGGTAGTCGCCGTGCACGATGCTCGTGCCCTGCTGCGCCGGGATGCGTGCCGGCAGCCACGCCATGAGGCGTTCCATCGGTTCGATGACGCGCGTCTGCGCGGCACGGTACTGCCGGCTCCAGCGCTCTATCTGGCGCTCGACGTAGCGCTCCTCGCGACCGTAGCCCGCCAGACCGATGCTCTTGTAGTCCACCGCGTGCAGCAGCGCCAACACCCGGTTCAACTCCTCGTACATCTGACGGCGTTCGCCCGGCGTGCTGTCGGGGAGCGTCTGGTCGCCGAGGATGCGTCCAGCGACGCAGTCCATCAGGTAGAAGCTCGCACCCAGCACCGCCGGATCCTCGCACAGCACCCGCGCCCTCGGCACCGGCACCTCGGTATGGCGCAGCGCATCCAGCACGCGGTACTCGCGATCGACAGCGTGGGCCGATGGGAGCAGGTGACCGCGCGGCTTGCAACGCAGCACATAGCGCTGCGACCCGGCGCCTACGATGTAGGTGGGGTTTGACTGGCCGCCCGCGACCTTGTGGATATCCAGCGCACCGCTGAATCGGGCCACGTGCTCCTCGATGTAACGGGCAAGTCGAGCGGCATCGATGTCCGCTGCGCCGGAGCCTGTTCCGCTCGCGTCGGCGCTCATCTCCTGGTCGCGCTGGATAAAATGTCGCCTTGCTCAGCCGGCCATGGTCAGACCGCCGCTGACGCTGAGGACCTGGCCGGTAATGAAGCTGGACTTCTTGTCGGTGGCGAAGAACACGATCGCCTCGGCGGTCTCTTCCGGCTTTGCCAGGCGGCGGAACGGGACAGCCTTGATGAACGCCTCCCGCATCTTCTCCGGTGTTTCCCTGGCGAACAGCGGTGTATCGGTCGGTCCGGGGCAAACGCAGTTTACGTTGATGGTGTAGCGCGCCATCTCCCGCGCCAGCGATTTCGTGAAGGCGATCACGCCGCCCTTGGCGCCCGCGTACACGGTTTCGCCGCTGCTGCCGACGCGGCCGGCGTCGCTGGCGACGTTGACGATCTTGCCGCTCCTGGCGGCGATCATCGGGTCGAGGAAGGCGCGCGTGACCTTGACCGGGGCCATGAAATTGATGGCCAGGATCTTGTCCCAGTAGTCCGGCGTGTTGTTGACGTAGGGCTCGATGATGTCCCAGCCCACCCCGTTCACGACGATATCGACCCTACCGACCGCGGCGTGCACCGCGTCGGCAAAGACCTTGATGCTCGCGTCCTTGGTGACGTCGAGATCCAGCGCTTCGGCGGCGCCGCCGGCGGCGCGTATCTCCGCGGCAACGGCATCGCCGTTCACCCGGTTGATGTCGCCGATGAACACGCGCGCACCCTCTCTGGCGAGCGCAATGCAGGTGCTGCGGCAGATACCGGAGCCACCACCGGTGACGACTGCTGTCTTGTTGCTCAGATCCATGATTTCTTCCCCCGTCTATCGCTGCTTACGCTTCTGTCGAGATCATCCCGTCCCGGTCAGCTCGCCATGTGCAGGCCGCCATTGACGCCGATGTGCTGACCCGTGATATAGGACGAGGCGTCGGAGAGCAGGAAGCACACCGTCTTCACGACCTCCTCGGGCTGGGCCCAGTAACCCAGCGGAATCTGGTCCAGCATCTTGTCCCGGAATTTCTCGCCTCTGATCACCTCCGTCATGGGCGTCTCGATCACGCCGAAGCAGACCGTGTTGGTGCGAATGCCGTATTTGGACCACTCCTTGGCCGCCGACATGGTCATGCCCAGCAGCCCGGCCTTGGCCGCCGCGTAATTGATCTGGCCGATCGATCCCCTGCGGCCGGCCTCGGACGAGATGTTGACGATGGCCCCACCCGTCTCCCCGGCCTTCGCCCGCTCCAGCATCTGTCGGCCGACCGCCTGAAGCCACAGGAACGATCCCGTGAGATGCACCTCGATGACCTGCTGCCACTGCGTCAGCGTCATCTTCTCGATCATCGCCGGGCGAGTGATCCCCGCATTGTTCACCAGCCCGTGCAGGCTGCCGAACTGCTGGACCGCCTGGTTCACCGCCGACTGGGTGAACTCCGGATCGCTGACGCTGCCGACCAGGGGCAGGACCTTTTGCCGGTCCATGCCCTCGACGCTGGCCAGCAACGCGTCCTGGTTCAGATCGACCGCGGCAACGCGGGCGCCCAGCTGCGTCGCCAGTTCGACGATGGCCTTGCCGATACCCTGGCCGGCACCGGTGACCACGATGGCCTTACCTTCGAGCGACACAATGTTGCGCATTTTCGCTTCTCCTTCGCAATGGGGTTGAGAATCTCACGCTATGGCCCCGTCGGCACGCACGGGGCGGGGGTCAAGCGGCGTTGGGCTTCGCTGTGGCCCGCGGCGCGACGATCTTCCTGTCGCGCAGTTCTGCTATCCGCTCCGCGGAATAGCCGAGCACCTTCGCCAGGATGGCATCGGTGTCGCCACCCAGGGCGGGCACGCCGTTGCGTGCGCGCGCCACGGTGTTCCTGTACTTGAACGCCGGATTCGGAACCTTGAAGGGACCCGCCCCATCATCGAGCGTGGCGAAGCTGCCGCGCTCGATGACCTGCGGCTGGTTCATCGCCTCACCTACGGTGAAATAGCGCGAACAGGGTACCCCGCCTGCGTTGAGGATGGCTTCGCATTCCTCGGCCGTCTTTTGCCCCGCCCATTCGTCGAGCAGGGCCATCAGCGCATCCCAGTTGTACTCGCGGTGACTGCCGTAGATCTCGTCGCGGGCGTCGTTCGAGAAACGCGGATCGGTGATCCATTCGGAATGACCCGTGGCGATCGCCAGCGCTTCGAAGTTGTTCTGGCTCACCGGCGCGATGATGATGAATCCGTCCTTGGCGCGCGTCGGTTGATAGAGCGGCCTCTTGCGCTTGGAGGGAAACTGGGCCGCCTGGCATTCATACACGAGCATGCCGAGCATGGAATCCATCATCGACATATCGACGTATTCCCCGCGCCCGACACGCGCGCAGCGGAACAGAGCCGCCTGAATCCCGCCGAAGGCCAGGCTCCCGCCCAGCACGTCGGCCACGAATATGCCGCTCTTCAGCGGCCGCTCGATACCGTCCTGCTGGGCCAGGTAGGCCATGTCGAAGCCGGACGCCGCGTGCAGCACTGGCGCATAAGCGCTCCGCTGCGCCAGGGGACCGCTCTGTCCGAAGCCCGAGATCGAACAATAGACCAACTTGGGATTGATTTCCGCTAGCGTTGCGTAGTCGAGTCCCAGCCGCTCCATGACCCCGGGCCGGAAGTTCTCCACCACCACGTCGCACTTGGCCACCAGCTCGCGCACCAGAGCCACGGCGCCGGGCTTCTTCAGGTCGAGAGCGACGCTCTTCTTGCCGCAGTTCAGGTGGGCGAAGTAGGTGCTCTTCCCGTCGCGAATCGGAACGCGCATGCGGATGTAGTCGCCCTCCGGCGTTTCAATCTTGATCACCTCCGCGCCGAGGTCGGCCATCAAACGCGTACAGTATGGGCCCGACATCATGCTCGTGAAGTCGAGCACCCGCACCCCGTCCAACGCTCCCTCTTCTGTCATGTTTCCTGCTCCCTTGTCTCGTCCTGTCGCACCAGGTATTTGGCTGGCGCTTCGCGGGGGACGCGCCTGCCAGCTGGTTCAACCATTGAGACAGTTTATAGATGGCGCTCCGCGTTGTCAATCGGCCCGGCACGAGCTGACGCTCGGTCCGCCCGTTCTGGCGCGTAGCCGCGCCTCCGCCGCGAAGTCGCCTAGCGCGGAGAAGACTCAACAGCGTGGGGAGAGGGACGAGGCTACCAGGAGTGCTTGATCGCGCCCGGGGTGCAGGCTGCGATGCAGGGCAGCGTCTTGTAGCCGGCCGATGGCTTGCAGTCGGCGCAGTCGTAGGCCAGTGCGCGGCGCAGCGACTGCTTCACCCAGATGACCTCGTCGTCGTAGTCGTCGGTCATGGCCTCGAACATGCCCTTCGGACAGGCCGGAATGCAGGCGCGGCCCGCGCTGCAGGCGATGCACTTGTCGGTGTCGATGCTGATGTAGTACTCGCCCGAGCCGTCCTTGTAGCCGTAATTCGCGATCATGTCGCCTCCGAAGGGCCGCCCCGAGGAGGCGACGAGTCAGTCAATGGAAGCCGCATTGGCGGCTGAACCCATGTCACCCCTTTCCGCGGGGCGGAGGTGGGGTTGCGTGGAGCACCGCTCCGCGCCGCCGTAGCCGGACGGCTGTGCAAAGCCGTCCGTGGAACAGGGGCTGGGGGATTGGCGCCCACATCAGATCTCCTGAAGATTAAGCCGCTGCCTTGGTCGCCGCCTGCTTGGACATCAAGGTGTAGCCGAACAGCGCCGCGCCGAGGGCGCCGGCGATCTGGCTGTCGTACTTGGTATTGGCCGCCGTGGTGCCGAGCAGCTTCTCTATCCTCCTGACGACACCGCTGTTCTTGGCGATGCCGCCGGTGATGAAGAAGTCGTTCTCCACGCCGATGCGCTCGATCAACGACACCACGCGCTCGGCCATCGCCTGGCAGTAGGCCGCGATCACCTTGTTCTTGGTGTAGCCCGACTTCAGCAGACCCAGCGCCTCGGACTTGGCGAAGACGACGCAGGTCGACGATACCGCCGCCGGCTCCACGTCCACGTCGAAGGAGCGTTCGCCCAGTTCGGCGATGGGTATCTGCATCAGGTCGGCGATCACCTCCATGCCGCGGCCGGTGCCGGCCGCGCACTTGTCGTTCATCAGGAAGTTGGTGACCTTGCCCTTCTCGTCGCAGTGGATCGCCTTGCAGTCCTGGCCGCCCATGTCGAGAATGGTGCGGATGCTGTTGCCGCCCATGTAGTTGGCGCCGCGGGCGTGGCAGGCGATCTCGGTGATGGCCTTGTGCGCGAATGGCACGTTCACCCGGCCGTAGCCGGTGCCGATGACGTAGGTGATGTCCTCCAGTTTCATGCCGGCCTTGGCCAGCACCGCATTGACGGCATTGGTCGCCGAGTCCGGGCTGTTGTTGCCGGTGCGCATGCTGTTGTAGCCGTAGAGTTCCCCGTCCACGCAGACCACCGCCTGCGAACTCACCGATCCCACATCGATGCCGCAGGTGACGATCTTCGCGTCGCGCCAGCCCTTGCTCTCATCGATCCAGCAGCTCTCTTCCCAGCGCCAGTATTCCTTCTTCTCTCCTGCACTCATGTCGATTTCCTTTCAGTTGTCTTGTCCGCTCGGGGTCACGCCTAGGCATCCGTGGCGATCAGGGCGGCGCCCAATGCGCTGATGTACTCGGGCATCTCCGGCAGATTGATGTTGTCTATGCCCAGCGACAGCTTCAGCGACGCCACGAAGCCGGGATTGTGCACCATGCCGCCGATCAGGATCACTTCGCCGTCGATGCCGACCCGGCGCACCATCGCGCACACCCGGCTGGCGACCGCGTCCAACACCGACTTGGCGATGTCTTCCTTGGGTATCGACGAGTGGATCAGCGACACCACCTCGGATTCGGCGAACACCGTGCACTGCGCGTTCATTGGAATCACCTTGTCTGAGCGCAGGGCCGCTTCGCCGAACTCCTTCAGGGTCATCTGCAGCGCCCGCGCCATCGATTCGGCGAAGGCCCCGGCGCCGGCGGCGCATTTCTCGTTGCCGGCGAAGTCCACCACCCGCCCGTCGGCGCTGGCCTTCAAGCCCCGCCCCTCTTCGGCGCCGACGTCGACCACCGTCCGCGCCGTCGGGCACATGAAGACGGCGCCGCGGGCGCCAGAGGTCACCTCGGTGACGTCGTGATTGGCGAACTTCACCTGCTTGCGCCCGGCCCCGGTCGACACGATGCGCCCGACCTGCTCGCGGCTGATGCCGGCCGCAGCCATACCGTCGGCCAGCGCCTTCTCGGCGGCGACGTCCATGTCCAGATCGTCCGGAAACATCATGTGCGTACCCTTGACGCCCCACTTCGCTTGCGGCGCCCCGGCTGCCTTGAGTTCCTCGAGGAAGACCACCTTGACGGTGCGCGACCCCATGTCTATGCCCGCGGTAATCATTTTCTCTCCTTTGCTGATCAGGCGTGAACGAAATCACGCTTTAGGTTGAGGGTTTCCATGAAGGAATCGATGCGATTCTGCGTGCGACCTTCATCGAACTCCCGCTCGTCGCCCATGTTGCCTTCGTAGGTCATCACCGGGATACCACCGGCAGAGATCCCCAGGCGATTTTCCATGGCGTTCAGCGACATTCCCTCGCAGCCGCGATTCAAGTGCATCATCACGCCCTTGACGTCGTACTGCTTGGCCATCTGCAGCATGAACTCCGTCTTGATGCGCGGATCGAACATCTGCCGGGCCATCACCTTGGCATTCTGCCGGCGGGCGAGTTCCATCATCGCCGACTCGCGGGTATTCATGGTATTCATGTCCGCGCCGCGCTCCCAAGGCAGCTTCGCCGCCACCCAGCTTCCGTCCGCCGCCTGGTCCCAGGCCGACATCAGCGTAAAGGTGTAGAAGGAGCCGACGGAGACGACGCCGAACTCCTCGAGATAGCGGTACATGCGCAGAAACCCCCAGGGCGGCGCCGAGTCGCACATGATGCGGCAGCGCTCGTTGGGTACGGCGGCGATGCCGCGGGCGACCCGGTCCTTGACCTCGTCGAGCAACTCCTGATAGAAGTCGGCGCACCACTTCGAGGACTTCGACAGGATCGACAGGACGAGCATGGCAAACATCGATTTTTCGTCGAGCGGTGCCGGCACGGCCTGATTGAGCTGGCAGATTTGCGCCCAGAGCGAGGTCGTCCGCATCTCGTTCTTTGCCGCCTCGATGAACAGTTCGTCGTTGAACTTGCGCTTGGTGACGCCCTCCATCCACTCGATGGCCTCCATGCCCTGGTTATAGACATACTCGAGGCTGCTCCCCTCCGTGCCGTCATCGTTGGTCCCGATCGCAAGATCGATGAAAAAGGAGGGCACGCCGTGCTCCAGCTTCGACGCCACCTGGTACCACTTCGAATGGGAGCAACAGGTCAGCGACTGGAAGTTGAAATCCGGCTTGGGGAATGGGCCGCCGAAGGCGAATTTGTTGACGATTATCGATCCCCAATAGGAGCGCATGTAGGCGCACAGGTCGCGCGCGTAGCCCGCTGCCTCGGCCGCATCCTGGCATTCCTTGTTGAGTTTGTGATCGAGAGACAGAGTGGCGCCGTAGGGTTCGCCGGTCAGCGCATAGACGTCGCGGCCGAAACCGGCCGGTATCGCGTCAATGGCCCCGCCGGACCCGGATCAGCGCAGGCCGCCCTTCTCGTGGGCGCTGGCGTAGTTGATGTAATACTGCTCGCGCAGCTCCTTGGCCTTCTTCCAGCACTTGATCGGCTCGGTGGGATATTTTGCCATTTTCGTATTGCTCCTTTAGAACAGTTCTTCTTCGCTCAGGGTCTCGAGGAAGGCCTCGATGCGGACGCGGAAGGGTCCGATCGGATTGGTGATGTCGAATTCCAGGAACAGCGTCGGTATGCCGTTGTCCTCGAGATGCTTCTTCAGCTCAGGGTAATCGCCCTCGTGCGGATCGCAGAACTTCTGCTGCAGGAAGACGGCGCCGCGCGCGTTGTAGTCCTTGGCGAGCTTGAGCACGTGATCGAAGCGGGTGTGCGCCGGGTAGTCCTTGGTCGGACAGGCCGGGCGCTCGCAATAGCGGTCGGCGATGCTGGCGATCGGGTCGTCCTGGATGCGCGCCTCGTTCCAGAAGTAGCGGGTGCCCGAGCACTGGTCGTCGATGACGATGGTCGAACCAACCGACTCGACCATGGCCATGAAGGCCACGTCGTCGTTCTCCGAGCCGATAGTCATCAAGCGCGCGCCTTCGTTGCGCTCGTTGGCCCGCTTGGACACTTCGGCCAGAACGCGCTTCAATTCCCGGTTGTGCTCTGCCTTGTCCACGAACTGGGCGGTGAGCGAGGCGTAGAGAGCCTCGACACCGGTGACCCGCGGGTTGGTCTCCTTGCGGTACTCGAACAACTGGTGCAGCAGGCGTCGGTTCTCGTTGATCACGGCAATCGCCGAATTCAGCGCCGCGTCGCTGATCGGCTTGCCCGCAACCCCTTCGACGAAGGTGCGGAATTTCTTCACGAGCGCGTAGTGCTGCGCCTTGGCGAAGCGCGACTGCACCTGATTGGGCATGGCCAGCAGGTAATCCCACTTCACCGTCGGCACGTGGATGCGCCAGGAATTGAAGGTCTGCCGGTATTGCAGGCAGGAAGCGGTCAGCGTCACCCCCTCGCAATAATCGTAGCGGCCGAGCAGACCCTGGGACAGGGTATCGCGACTGAACGGACAATACATGCCGAAGATGTGCGGCTCGGTGACATTCTGCGGCTCGTGGGCGCCGAGCACCCGCACCGGCAGCATGCCGGCGGCGAGCAGAATCTCCTCCGGCGTATAGGTGCACATAGTCGCCACCACCTGGCCGCCGGTGCGGGCTTTCCAGGCCCGCGCGTAGTCGTGGCGCTTCTCGTACCACTCCTTGAACTGATCGAACAATCCGCTCATTGCGTATCTCCTCTGGTCTTGTGCGGCATCAGGATTGGGCACCGAGGTGCAACCACCATTAGTTGCACAACGCTACTGCCTATCCGTTGCGCAATGATACTGACTCGTGATTCGGCGCGCAATTGATCTAGGTCAACAAACGGCGATGTTGGGCGGCCGACCGGGGTCCGGGCGCGCTCACCGGATGGAACGGCCCTCGCGGCAAGCTGGCGCACAAGCGCCTAGCACGGGCCTGGGAACCCTATGGAAAAGCCTGCGTCGAGTTCGCTCGTGCGGAGATCGAAGCGTCTCAAGCTTGCGGCGGCGGAAACCTTATCGCCAGACCGCTCGTGTACTTCCACTGTTTTGGCGTCTGATTCGGCAAACCGAAATTCTTGATGAACTCGATCTCCCACGACCCATCTCCGGAGAAATGGGCCATATCCCTGGCCAGTTGTCCCACGGCGACACCCATTGACTCCAGGGCAGGGGTGTACAGCGCAGGGCTGCGGCACTCCCCCATCCGCAGGCAGGGTTTCCCGCACGCCTGACACGATCCATGCCCGAATCTCTGCAAGACGCTGCCCTTGCCCAGGGCAGAATCGATGTCCTGCTGCAAACGGTGCAGGGGACGAAACTGGTACCAGCCCTCATCATTGTTCGTGATGGGCGCAGACTGGAGCATGACAAAGATGTCCGACTCGTCGAGTCTCGCCCGCGCTTCCTTGGCCGAAGGAGAAAAAGAGGGGCAGGACGAGTGTCGCCCTGCGTTGGGGCAGGGGCTGAATTTCATTTGGCGCTCGCCGTCGGGCCCTTTCTTTCCCGGATGCCAGTACGGCGTCCGGCACATGTCCCGTAGTCTTTCGTCGCTGATGACCAGCCTGCTGGGCAAGACGCCGATGCGCCGGACCAAGCCCGCCGTCTTTTCCCGGTAAGTACCTATGTGACGCATGTCGAGAATTTCTGTCAAAGCAGGATGGCGACCGAGCTTTGCCATTGCCTTGTCGTAGAGCTGTTGTTTTGTCTCCAAAGGCAGCAAGCCGATCTCATTGTCCATGACAACGGACCGTTCGATCGAATCTATGGAATAGTTGCTGCGGCCAGTTTCAAATTTCATCGCTTCACCTTTAGCCGGTTCCTCTGACACGGTTTTACCCCAAATTCGTGTCCAAGGAAATAGGCGCCGGTGCGTCGCTGCGCATCGACAAGGCCGGCCGCAGCCTTTCTGTCGATGGGGTTGCCGCCGGCCAGCCGTCTGCGAGATTCAGGCACACTCGGCGCAACCGCTGTTCAGGACGATCAGGTCGCGCTCCAGCACGCGCGCGCGAAAGGCCACCGCGCTGCCGCTGCGCCATATCTCCGTGCGCAGCGTCTCTCCGGGGAACATCGGCGCTGAGAAACGCAAAGCGAAGCTCTTCAGTCGGGCGGGGTCGTAGGCGCAACAGGTCCTGAGAAGCGCATGCAGGGCAACCCCGTAACTGGCCAGCCCATGAAGTATGGGTTTGGGAAAACCGGCCGACTTGGCGATAGTCGGATCCGCATGCAAGGGATTGCGGTCTCCCGAGAGGCGATAGATCAGCGCCATCTCCGGTCGGGTGGCTAGATCGCACACAGCGTCCGGCTCGCGCTCGGGAACGGCGGGCAGATCGGGAGGGGCATCGTCGCCGGGCTGGCCGGCTTCGGCGAAGCCGCCATCGGCGCGGCAAAAGTACTTCTGATCGATGGTCGCCAGTGGCTCGCCGCTCTCCTTCAGTGTTAGCTCGCGGCGGACGCAGAGGAGTGCTCCCTTCGTCGCTCCCTTGTCGATCAGGTGCGTGACACGGTTGCTGGCCATCACCGTCGCCGCGCTCGGCAACTCGCGGTGCATGACGATGCTCTGCTCCCCGTGCACCAGTTTGATCATGTTGATCCCGGCGTCTTTCATCCACGGTCCGGGCGAGCCGAGGACACAGACCATGCTCGGAACGGCGCGCAACCCTTTCTCGTAGACGAAAGACAACTGTCGCTCATCTACCGGGTCGGCACCCAGGCCGAGGCCCAGGGCGTAGAGCATGGTGTCCTTCGCGCTATGGGTCTGCTCGATCGGGGCAAACGCCCAGTACTTAATCTTCTGGTAGTCGATCATGGTTCATCCCGCTCGGACTTCCACCCGCATTTGCAGCAGACCCGCTCTTGACGGAACGGTAGAACCAATGATATCATCGCCTTGGAGATCGCGTCAAGCGCCGGCTCGCTGCAGCCTTTCTGTACGGTGCCGCCAAGGCGGCCGTGAACAATTTCACGCTGGCCCTCTAGAAGCACCGATGCGGGTTTGCTTCGGCGTCTCGGTCTGATAGTATCCCAGCGTCAAGCCAGTCCGGGAAACGGCATTCAGAAACGCTTTGCTTTGTCTGAGATGAGCGCACCGCGCTCGGTTCGCGTCCGGGCGTTTGTGCAGCCGAAGCCAAACCAGGAGATATCGAATGAAGAGAAGAACCTTCTGTGCAAGTACCTTGTGGCCACTGGCCTTGCTGGCGAGCCGGCACGTCAGTGCAAAAGACGATTATCCGAGCCGACCTATTCACCTGATCCAGCCCTATAGCGCCGGTGGCAGCAGTGACGTCGTCCTTCGTCCTGTCGCCAACAAGCTCGGCGCGACGCTCGGGCAGTCGGTTATCATCGACTACAGGCCAGGGGCTTCCACCATCATCGGCACGCAACTGCTTGCCAAGGCAGCGCCGGACGGCTATACGATAGGCTTGGTCACCGACTCTCAGGCGCTCAATCCGCTCCTCTTTAAATCTCTCCCTTACGACTCGTTCGCCGACTTCGCATTTGTCTCCCAACTCGTCGGGCTGCCGATGGTTCTCGTCATCAATCCGTCGTTGGGGATAAAGACGATTCCCGAGCTGGTCAAGTACGCCAAGGCCAACCCCGGCAAATTGGCCTTCGGCTCGCTCGGCCCAGGGCCTCACCAACTGTTGATGGCTTGGTTCAATTCCCTCGCTGGCCTCGACATGTTGCACGTGCCGTTTCCCGGTACGGCGCCGGCGATCACCTCTGTGATGGGCAACCACGTGCAGCTCATGTTCGTGGGCCCCGGCTTCGCACTGCAGCACGTCAAGAACAAGACGCTGAATGCGCTCGCGGTTACCACCAGCTCGCGGCTAGCCATCGCCCCGGAGTTGCCCACCTTTGTCGAGTCGGGTTTCCCGAGTTACGACTACTCCGCTTGGTACGGGATTGCCGCGCCGGCGAAAACGCCGCCGGAGATCGTCAAGAAGCTCAGCCAGGAAATTGGACGCGCGCTACGCTCCCCCGATCTGCAGGAAACCATCTTGTCCCAGGGCTTCATTCCCGCGCCCTCCACGCCCGAGGAATTCACCGCGACGCTGCACCGCACCGCTGCCTTCTATGAACGGCTGACGAAGATCGCAAACCTAAAGGCAGAGTGAGCCGCTTATGCTTGCTCTTGCCGGAGATCTTGTCATCGATCTGTCTGAGATGAGCGCACCGCGCTCGGTTCGCGCGCGGGCGTTTGTGCATCCGAGGCCAAACCAGGAGATATCGAGATGAAGAGAAGAACTTTCTGTGCCAGCACCTTGTGGCCCCTCGCCTTGCTCGCGAGCCGGCACGTCAGTGCAAAAGACGATTATCCGAGCCGACCTATTCACCTGATCCAGCCCCATAGCGCCGGTGGCAGCAGTGATGTCGTCCTTCGTCCGGTCGCCGCCAAAGTGGGGGCGGCACTCGGGCAGTCGATCGTCATCGATTACAGGCCAGGGGCCTCCAACATCATCGGTACGCAAATGCTTGCCAGGGCAGCGCCCGACGGTTATACGATAAGCTTGATCACCGACTATCACTCGCTCAATCCGATCCTCAATAAGTCTCTTCCTTACGACTCGTTCGCCGACTTTTCACCGGTCTCCCAACTCGTCGGGCTGCCGATGGTTCTGGTCATCAATCCGTCGTTGGGGATAAAGAGCGTTCCCGAGTTGGTCAAATACGCCAAGGCCAATCCCGGCAAATTGGCCTTCGCCTCGCTCGGCCCAGGGGTTCACCAGCTGTTGATGACATGGTTCAATTCCCTCGCTGGCCTCGACATGTTGCACGTTCCGTTTCCCGGCACGGCGCCGGCGATGACCTCGGTGATGGGCGGCCACGTGCAACTCATGTTCGTCGGCCCCGGGGCTGCGCTGCAGCACATGAAAAACAAGACGCTGAACGTGCTCGCGGTGACAAGCAGCTCGCGGCTATCCCTTGCCCCCGAGGTGCCGACCTTTGTCGAGTCGGGTTTCCCGAGTTACGAATTCTCTGGTTGGTACGGGATTGTCGCACCGGCGAAAACGCCGCCGGAGATCGTCAAAAAGCTCAGTCAGGAAATTGGGCGCGCGCTACGCTCTCCCGATCTGCAGGAAACCATCTTGTCTCAGGGCTTCATTCCCGCGCCCTCCACGCCCGAGGAATTCACCGCGATGTTGCACCGCAACGCTGCCTTTTATGAACGGCTGGCGAAGATCGCAAACGTAAAGGGAGAGTAAGGCGGGCCGCGCGTCAACGCTCGCGTCAATTATCGGGCGGCAGTTCAATCCATGCCGCGGCCTCGAGCGGATCCGGATCCGATAGGTAAGGTAAGACCCCGAGCAGGGGCCCCGTCAGGCGGCTTTGCAGCGAGCGCAGGTTCTCGTCAAAGCGCGGCATTTCGGCGTCGATGCGGTTCGCCACCCAGCCCGCCAGCACCAGGCCGCGCGCGGCGATGGCTGCGGCGGTCAGCAGGGCATGGTTGAGGCAACCCAGGCGCATTCCTACCACCAACACCAGCGGCAGACCGAGACGCTGCGCCAGGTCACCGCCGTCGATGCCCTCGCCCAAAGGCAGCAGGAAACCGCCGGCACCTTCGACGATCACCGCCTCGGCTTGCGCGCAGAGGCTGCGGTAGCAAGCGACGATGTGCTCGAGGTCGATGCTGACGCCGGCCTCGGCGGCGGCGATGTGCGGGGCGATGGCCGGGCCGAAGCGGTAGGGATTGACGAGTTCCAATGCAGCTCGGCTGCTGCTGGCGGCGACGAGGGCGCTCACGTCGGCGTTTGCGCCCTGCACGTCACTCCCGGCGGCGATCGGCTTCATGCCCAGGGCCCGCAAGCCGGCCCGGCGGCACTTGTGCAGCAGCGCAGCCGCGACCAGGGTCTTGCCCACGCCGGTATCGGTGCCGGTGACGAACAGGTGCATGGCGCTATACCAGGCCCCGGATCGCGTCGATCAGGCGGTCGAGTTGTTCTGGCGTGTGCGCCGCCGAGAGGCTGATGCGCAGCCGCGCCGTGCCCGGCGCCACCGTCGGCGGCCGTATCACCGGCGCCCAGATGCCCTGTTCGAGCAGCGCCGCGCCCACGGCCAGCGCGTCTTCGTTGCTGCCGATCAGCAGCGGCTGGATAGGCGTGGCCGAATCCCCCAGGGTCCAGCGCAAGCCCTGCAGGCCGGGGCGCAGTTGTGCGATGAGGCGCTGCAGACGTTGCCGTCGCAGGTCGCCACGCTCGATCAGGTCGATGGCGGTCAGTGTCGCGTGGGCGAGCAGCGGCGGCGCGCCGGTCTCGAAGATGTAGGTACGGGCGCTCTGCAGCAGCCATTCGATCACCGCGTCGGCGCCGGCGACGAAGGCCCCGGCCACTCCCGCGGCCTTGCCCAGCGTTCCCATATAGAGGATGCGCGGCGAAGCCAGGCCGAATTGCGCCACAGCGCCGCGCCCTTGCGGCCCCAGCACGCCGAAGCCGTGCGCGTCGTCGATGAGCAGCATGGCGTCGTGCTGCTCGCACAGGGCCAGCAGTTCGGGGAGCGGCGCCAGGTCGCCATCCATGCTGAACACCGCGTCGCTCACCACCAGCTTGCGCGCGGCGCGGCTTGCGGCGAGCTGCGCGGCCAGTTCAACCATGTCCAGATGCGGATAGACGTGCCTGTCGGCGCCGGAGAGGCGTACGCCGTCGATCAGCGAGGCGTGGTTCAACTGGTCGGAGAAGACCCCGTCGCCGGGGGCGACCAGGGCCGTGACGATGCCGATGTTGGCCAGGTAGCCGGAAGAAAAGCACAGGGCGCGCGGCATGCCGACGAATTCCGCGAGCCGCTCTTCGAGCGCCTGGTGCGGCGCGTGATAGCCGCTGATCATCTGCGAGGCGCCGGCGCCGACACCGTAGCGCTGCGCCCCCTCGCGCGCCGCCGCAACCAGCGCCGGCTCGGCGGCCAGACCCAGATAGTCGTTGCTGCAGAAGGTCAGCAGACGGCGTCCGTCGACCTCCATCACCGCTCCGCAGCCGCTGTCCACGACGCGCCGCTGGCGCAGCAGCGCGCGCTCTTCCATGGCGTCCAGTTGCTGCGCGAATGTTTCGATCAGCGTCATGACGTCAACACCTCGTCGACGACGGCAAGGGTCTGCTGCAGGAGGAAGTCGATGTCCTCCGCGCCGATCACATAGGGCGGCATGAAGTAGACCGTCGTTCCGATGGGACGCAACAGCAGCTGGCGCTCGCGGGCTGCGGCGAAAACCCGGCGCGAGAAGTGCGGATCGTCGCAGTCGACTTCGAAGGCCCAGATCATGCCGCGGTTGCGCCAGTGCTTGACGCGCGGGTGGCCGGCCAACGCGGCGCAGCCTGCATTGAGTTGGGCCGCCAGTCGCTCGTTGGCAGTGAGCACGTCGTCCTCGGCGAAGATGTCCAAGGTCGCCAGGGCCGCCGCGCAGGCCAGCGGATTTCCGCTGTAGGAGTGCGAATGCAGAAAACCGCGCGTCACCTCTTCGGCGTAGAAGGCGTCGAACACCGCATCACTGGTCATCACCAGGGACAGTGGCAGGTAACCGCCGGAGAGGCCCTTGGACAGGCAGAGGAAGTCGGGCACGATGCCGGCCTGCTGATGGGCGAAGAAGCTGCCGCTGCGGCCGAAACCAACGGCGATTTCGTCGGCGATCAAATGCACCTCGTAGCGCGTGCAGATTTCGCGCGCCAGGCGCAAATATTCGGGATCGTGCATGGCCATCCCGGCGGCACACTGCACCAGGGGTTCAACGATCAGCGCGGCGATCTCGCCGTGATGCCGGACGAGATAGGTCTCGAGCGCCTCGGCGCAGCGCCGCGCATACTGGGCGGCCGATTCGCCGGCAGCCGCCAGCCGCGCATCGGGGCTGGGGACGCTGGCCGCCTGACGCAGCAGGGGCGCATAGGCATCGCGGAACAGCGCCACGTCGGTGACGCCGAGGGCACCGATGGTCTCGCCGTGGTAGCCGCCGGCCAGGCACAGATAATTGCACTTCTCTGGCCGCCCGCCATTGCGCCAATAGTGATGGCTCATCTTGAGGGCGATCTCCACCGCCGAGGCGCCGTCCGAGGCGTAGAAGCAGTGGCCGAGGTGGTTGCCGGTCAGCGCCGATAGCCGCTCCGAGAGCTGCACCACGGGTTCGTGGGTGAAGCCGGCCAGCATCACGTGTTCGAGCCTCGCCAACTGCCGGCTTACGGCGGCACTGATGCGCACGTTGGCGTGACCGAAGAGATTGACCCACCAGGAGCTGACGGCATCGAGATAGCGGTTGCCATCGACGTCGTAGAGCCAGACGCCCTCGCCGCGCGCAATCGGTATCAGGGGCAGGCTCTCGTGCGCCTTCATCTGCGTACAGGGATGCCAGACCGCTCTGAGGCTGCGCGAGAGCAGCTGTGCGTTGTGCATGGAACTCACCGTTCACCGGGGATAATCTAGCAGAATAGCGCAAAGCCGCCGCTCGCCAAGCGCCTATCGAGCGGCGACGCAAGAGCGCTTCTGTCAGCCCGTCGCCGGGCGATGCCGCAAGCGCAGCGCGCTGAAGGTGCCGGCCACGGCCGCGAAACAGGCTGCCAACGCCAGAGCGATGACCGGCCCGTGCCCGTCGTGGGCGCTGGCGACACTGAAGACGATGGCCAGGATCACCGCACCGAGGGATTGCCCTGTGAGACGTGCCGTGTTCTGCATGCCGCTGGCGCCGCCCAAACGGTGCTGGGGTGCCGTGGTCATAATGGTGTGGTTGTTGGGCGACTGGAACAGGCCAAAGCCGATGCCGCATAGCACCATGCGCCAGACGATGTCGGCGTTCGCCGGCTGCGCCGGCAGGGCGGCGAGCAATGCCAGGCCCGCCGCCATGGTGCCCAGGCCGATGCCGCCGAGCAGCCCGGCCGGATAGCGGCCGATCAAGCGACCCGCGATCGGCGCCACGACGACGATGGCGAGCGGCCAAGCGGTGATGAGCAGCCCGGCTTGCAGTGGCGTGCGGCCGTAACCGTCGAGCATCAGGAACGGCAGCGCGATGTAGGCCAGCGTCTGCGCCGCGAAGGCCGTTACCGATGCACATATCGACAGGGCAAACATGGGGATGCGCAGCAGGTCCAGCGGAAACAGCGGCAGCGGCTGTGTCAGTTGGCGGCGCACATAGACGACACCAACGGCCACGCCAGCCACCAGCAGCGCAATGTCTCCGGCGGCGCCTGAAGACCTCCCGGACGTACCGCTATGGGTGCCGAGCGCGTCGGCCCCGAGAAACAGCAGGCTGAACATCAGTGCGTT
>Ga0172380_10003572_pt1 | contig 21144 bp, 15 predicted proteins | sample Leawe162metaG_FD_119747 | JGI IMG/M metagenome (GOLD analysis project Ga0172380, IMG submission 119747) | Leachate microbial communities from a municipal landfill in Southern Ontario, Canada - Leachate well 162 metaG | ecosystem: Engineered > Solid waste > Landfill > Unclassified | place... | reverse complement strand
TCGGCGCCACATGCGCAGTCTTCAACGTCTGCCCTCCAAGATTAAGCGTTTCTTTGATCATCCCAAAGTCGCCTATGCAAAAGTCGCTTGAATGTCATAACTTTAATTGCCGGGGTAATAATACTGAAGAAAGGCAAACAATTGGCGGCTTGGTGATATTACGCGCTTTGTCCCGGCGTAGCTTTGAGCGAAGCCGGATGTTGGCGTGGGGCGAATTTGGTTTCCGCTGGCGGATTCGCAAAAGCAAGGCAAGCTTGGGATGGATGCGGGCGCGCCGCGCGAAGCGCAATACTCGTGTATGCGCAAGCGCGGAAAGACCGCAGGCAGATCAAGATCGCCGCCGCGTTTTGCGAACCAAATTCGACCCACATGGAAAAGAAAAACAGACGAAGAAGTAGACAATCAACACAGGAGAATGCAATGAAAAAACTCAACCTCGGCATCATGGGCCTCAGTCACGGAAACGGCCACCCTTATTCCTGGGCAGCCATATGCAACGGCTACGATAAAAAGGCCATGGCAAGCTGTCCCTTCGAGGTCATCCCGCAGTACCTGGCGCTCCAGAAGTTTCCTGCCGCCCGCCTCAAGGGAGTACAGGTTACCCATATCTGGACCCAGGATCGCAAAATATCGCGGCATGTCGCCGCGGCCGCGCTCATTGAAAACATCGTTGATGATCCAAAGGGTATGATCGGCAAGGTTGATGCCGTCCTGCTCGCCCGCGATGACGGCCAGAACCACCTGAAAATGGCCAGGCCTTTTATCGAGGCTGGCGTGCCCATCATGATTGATAAGCCGCTGACCGACACGGAGAAGGATCTGCCCCAGTTTGTGAAATATTATAAGCAGGGAAAAATAATCATGTCCTGCTCAAGTGCCCGCTTCTCGCGCTCGGTGCTGGATTTCAAGGCGCGCGGCAATATCGGGAAAATCATTACGGCCAACGCCGTTAGCCCGAAATACTGGCGGACCTACGGAATCCACCTCATCGAGCCGGTTTACGTCATCATGGGCGGCGGGATCGAGTCGGTGCAGAATGTCGGGGTGGACGGGATGGAAATCGTTCATTTGCGTTACCGCGATGGAAGACACGCGGTCCTGCAGACCTCCACCAGCATCAAGGGCGGCAACGTGTTCTTCTACGGCGAAAAAGGCGTCGCCCAGGTCGGCGACCCGGACGCATATTTCCAGTTCAAGAACATGATCAGCCACTTTATCGGATGGCTGCGGTCAGGTAAGGCGCCCTACGACTGGCGCGAGACGGTCGAGACGGCCAAGATTGTCATTGCCGGAATAAAGTCGCTTAAAGAAGGCGGGCGCATCGTGCGCCTTGACGAGATAGCGCCCAAAATCTCAGGGAGGAAATCAGCGTGAAGCATGTTCGCGATTTGCTGGATCTTTCCGGCAAGATTGCTGTTGTCACCGGCGGCGCCGGCAAGTACGGGCTGGGCATAGTGGAAGGCCTGGCCGAGGGCGGCGCGCGGGTCATCCTGGCCTCGCGTAATGTCAAAAACTGCCGTCAAAAGGCCGATGAATTCAAGGCGCGCGGCCTGGACGTCAAGGCCGCGCCCTTGGACCTGGCCGATGAAAAATCCATCAAATCCCTGGTAAAATCAGTGCTGGCCGCTGAGGGCAAGATTGACGTCCTGGTCAATAACGCCGTCGGGCGCATTGAGGAAAAGGGGCTGGACGGGCGCGGGATCTGGGAGCAGTCCATGCGCGTGAACGCGGTCGGGCTATATGTCATCACCGCGGCCGTGCTTGAGGCGATGGTTAAAAGGCGCGGCGGCAATATTATAAACATCGCCTCGATGTACGGGCTGGTGGGGCAAAACCCGGCCATGTATCCCGGCACCGGCATGGCCAGCTCGGCCTACGGGGATTATTTTTTTCACAAGGCCGGCATGATCAATTATACCCGCTACCTGGCAACCCGGTTTGCGGAGCATAATATCAGGGCCAATTGCATCAGCCCGGGCGGGCTCCTTGCGGACCAGTCGCAGGAATTCCTGAAAAGATTTAACGAGCGCGTCCCGCTGCGCCGGATGGCTGTCGCCGACGACATCAAGGGCGCGGTGGTGTACCTGGCGAGCGAGGCTTCGGCCTACGTCACAGGGCACAATCTCGTCGTGGATGGCGGCTGGACGGTATGGTAGTCAGCAGAAAAATATTTATTAATTGAAGTAATTTCCAAGGTAGCCACAAAGAGGCACAAAATTCACATAATTATTGTGTTTCTTGTGCATTATTGTGGCAAAAAAATTGTATTGATACTGGCTCAATTATAATGGAGGAAAATATGTTTAATCTGACAGGAAAGGTTGCGCTGGTGGCCGGCGGCGCCGGCTATCTTGGCACGCCGGTCTGTGAGAAGCTGGCCGGGCAGGGGGCGCAGGTGGTCATCGCCGACATCAATTCCGAAAGGGCCGCCATGGCGGCTGAGGATATTTCCAGGCGCGTGCCCGGAAGCAAGGTTATGCCGGCTCACATGAATATAGCTGAAGAAAAGTCGATCAAGGCGGCAGTCGCAGAAGCAGCCGAAAAGTTCGGCCGGCTGGACATTATGGTAAACGCCACCGCCGCCGCTGCCGGGAAGCTTGTGGAAGAATTGAGCGTTGAAGAGTTCGATAAGGCCCTCCACGCTAACCTGGTCGGCTCCTTCTGCCTGGCGCGCGAATCGGCGGAGCGCATGCAAAACGGAGGCAGCATTGTCATGTATTCCTCCATGTATGGCCGCGTTGCCCCGGATCCGCGCATTTACATCCCGCCCATGAAGCCCAACCCGGTTGAGTACGGGGTCGCCAAGGGCGGCCTGGACCAGATGATCCGCTACCTGGCCGTCCACTGGGGGCCAAAAAACATCAGGGTAAACGGCATCTGCCCCGGGCCTTTCCCGAATCTTTCCAAGCCCGCTTATGCCGCTGACCCGGAAATCGTCGGGTTTGTGAGCCGTCTCGCGCAGCGCGTTCCGCTCGGGCGCGTCGGCCGGCCGGATGAAACCGCCGGAGCGGTGGTTTTCCTTGCTTCCGAAGAAGCATCTTTTATAACCGGCCACGTAGTCGTCGTGGACGGCGGCTGGACCATCTGGTGACCATGAATATCCTCGATAGCATTTTGGACGTATACCGGGGAAAGAGTCCGGCCAAGGTCCCGTTCATGCTGGATCTTTCCCACTGGTTTTACCACCGCAACCGGATGCCATGGGACCTTAGCAAGGCTTACGAAAAGCCGGAGTATGAATTGATTGATTACCACCGCTCGAAGGGTGTTGGTTTTTACATGCCTAACCTTGCTTCGTTTTTTGCAACTGCCTTCCGGCCGGAAGTGCAGGTTGAAATCCGGAAAAGCGATGCTGGCGGGCGGACGCGGATTGCCTGGCGTTATACAACCCCGATCGGCATGATCGAGCGCGTGCGCGCCTGGGACGAAACCACCTATTCCTGGCATATCGAAAACTGGGGCGTGAAAACCGAGCAGGACCTGCGCGTCCTGGCCTTTGCCTTGTCCGGCAGGACATTCACACCGGCCTGGCATAAGTTTGATGCATGGCGCAAATATGTCGGCGACCTCGGGGTTGTTTATATCACCACCGGTTACAGCGGGATGGGCCAGCTCCTCAATTACTGGATGGGGGTTGAGGGCACGATATATGCCATCGCCGACTGGCCGGAAACAGTGCGCGCAGCGGTGGACCAAATCAACGCAAGCAATCTCGATATGATCGACTGCCTGGCCGGTTCGCCGGCCCAAGTTGTCTGCATGGGCGATAATTTTTCGAGCGATATCCAGCCCCCCGCTTTCTTCAACGAATGGTCGCGCGGTTATTACGTCGAGGCCATCCGGCGCCTGCACGCGGCCGGAAAATACGTGGCGGTCCACATCGACGGGCGCCTGCGGGGGGCCCTTGCCATGATTCGCGGCGCCGGCGCGGATTGCGCGGATGCCGTCACACCCAAGCCCATGGGCGACCTGATCCCGGACGAATGTTTTGAGGAAGCGGGGACACAGTTTATCCTTTCCGGCGGAGTTTCGCCCGATCTCTGGCTGCCCAACCGGCCCCTGGGCGAATTCAAGAAGGCCGTTATCGCGTGGCTGGATCTGTCAAGGCGCGGCGCGCGGATCATAGCCAACGCGGGCGACCAGGTGCCGCCCGGCGCCGAAGAGGCAAGGATTGAAATCATGCGCGATATGGTTGAGCAGCACAATCGGACTTTAGCTGGACAAACATAAGGGATTATTGAAGTGAAGATAATAGGCGAAGGAACAATCTTTCAAAGCAAATCCGGATCAAACCGGCAGAGCCTCTGCTTTCCCGGCATCTCAATACTGCCATCAGGTCGCTGGCTGTGTTCCTGCCGGGCCGCTCCGACCAAAAAAAGCACGGTTGGCCAGCATGTGCTTGTGGCCTGGTCCGGTGATGGCGGCTCTTCCTGGAGCAAGCCCGTTGCGCCTTTCAAACCCCCGGTGGTTGAGGGCCAGCCCGGCCTTTTCCGGAGCTTGTACACGACGCCGATGGGCGGATTACGGGTTTTAGGGGCGCTCATGTGGGTTGATCATTCTGATCCAAAGCTTGATTTTTTCAACAAGAAGACGGAAGGCCTTCTTGACACGCGCATTTTCACTGTCGTTTCAAATAACGGGGGACGCACATGGAGCAAGCCGCGCTTGCTGGATACTTACCCCGTCAGAAAACCACTGCCGCTCACCGGGCCAATTCTGGTAACTTCCGATGGAAAATGGGTTTGCCAGTATGAAGTCAACAAGCACTATGATGATCCCCGCCCGTGGCGCCACGCTTCCATGATGGCGTTTTCGCATGATCGCGGCCTAACATGGCGCGAGTTCGCCGTGGTAGCCAATGATCCTGCCAACCGTTATTTTTATTGGGACCAGCGCCCGGCTTGCACGGGGGAAAACAGGATGCTGGATCTTTTCTGGACCTATGACAATAAGAAAGCTGTTTACCTGAACATCCATGCCGTCGAATCTCTGGATAACGGGAGCACCTGGTCCGCAATGTGGGATACTGGCGTGCCCGGCCAGCCCGCTGCGCCGGTGCTGCTCGGTGGCCGGAAAATCGCCATGGTATATATGGACCGGACCGGTGCCCCGATGGTGAAAGCGCGCCTGAGCATTGATGGCGGCCGGACATGGCCCGCTAAAACGGAAATGGTCCTCTTTGCTCCCCCTGCACCAAGCCAGATTCGCAGCAAGAATACTATGCAGGACGCGTGGAGCGAGATGGCGAAATTTTCAACCGGCCTGCCGGCTACGGCGGCTTTGCCGAACGGCGATTTCCTGGTTGTGTTTTATACCGGGCCCGAGCCGGACAAAACAAATATACGCTGGATCCGCGTCCGGCCTTAACGCCTGAAGTTAGAAGAATACAATAAAAGCAAGAATAATTTTACCACGGAGGACACGAAGGCACGGATGAAGAAAAGTTTGCCTGAAATCTTTTGCCAAAGGCAATAAGTTTTCAGGCAATGCTTATTGTTGGAGGCGGGAGTGGTTTGCATGTCTCCATCCTTTTCCAGTAAATAAGTGTTCTGGAAATTTGAGGCAACGCTTCGTTGCTGCAAATTTCCAGAACCTCATCTGGTTCCTGCCTCTGTGCCTCGGTGATCTCCGTGGTCAATTTGGTTTTGTTAGATTGTGATTATTAATATGCATTTTAAAAGAAAGGAAAGATCAATGAAATATGAGATGCTGGAAAGCGACCGGCGGATATGGCGCGATGAGCTCGATAAATTCGTTCCCAATCGCTTATTTGACGCCCACAGCCACGTCCATGACGGGCGCTTTGCCAAATCAAAAACGTTTGAGCAATGCCCGAAAATGACCTTCGCCGGGCTCAGGCAGACCGCCGCAGTCCTGTTCCCCGGCCGCAAGTTGCGCTTCCTGGCCTGCGGCCACCCCGTGCCCGGCGTTGACATAGATGGCATGAACAGCCATGTCGCCCGCGAAGGGAGGCGGGATAAAGGCTCGATCGTCCTCATGCTGGTCAACCCGGATTTGAACCGGAATGAAATCGAGCGGCGCGTTGATGATGGCAACTTCAAGGGATTCAAGCCCTACATGTGCATTTCAAGGGCAAAAGACATGGCGCAGTGCACCGTCCTGCAGATGCTTCCGGAACAATACTGGGAAGTTGCCAATGAACGCTCTCTTGTCATCCTGCTGCACATGGCGCGCTGCCGCGCCCTGGCCGACCCGGTCAACCAGCGCGATATCAGGAGGCTGGCGGAGCGCTACCCCCGGGTTAAAATCCAGCTTGCCCACTGCGCGCGGTGCTTTACCCCGGAAATTGCCGAGAAAGGCCTGCCTTCCCTGGCCGACCTGCCGAACGTGCATATTGACACCTCTGCCGTCTGTGAGGGCGAGGTGTTTCACATTCTTTTTGACGTCTGGCCGCGCAAGCGGATTGTTTTCGGCACGGATAATTTCATCGCCGGCATGGCCCGCGGCAAAATCGCTTTGTTCGGCCTGGGCTGGTACACGATCAGCGAGGGTAACACGAAGGCATTTTCCGCCCCGCATGTGCCTTATCGCCCGACCTTCCTGGCCTACGAGAACCTGCGCGCCATCCGCTACGCGGCGCAGCGGAAGAAATGGGGCCGGGCGGAGCGCGAGGATTTCTTCTGGAACAACGCTGTCAATATTTTAACATCCGGTAAATGAATATAATAAGAAATGTCGCATTCAAAGTGCGGGCCTTTGCCTTAATCTGTTTTATCGTCAGCATGGGTGCCGGCCTGGTTCCAGTAATATGTTGCTCCGGGGAACCGGCCGGAAAAGTCGTGGTGGCGGCGGATGGAAGCGGAGACTTTACCTGTATTACGGCAGCGATTGCTTCCGTGAAGAATGCCACGCAGTCATCGCCGGTGGATATCATCATCAGGCCCGGCGTTTATACCGAAACCATCCGGACCAGGAACTGGGTGAACCTGGTAGGCGAAGACCGCGATAAGTGCGTCATCACCTATGACAGCGGCGCAAAAAGCAACATCCACCTCTATCACACGATTGCAGCCACTTCGCATACCCGGATTAAGAACCTCACCCTGGTCGGCAAAACAGTAAAGTACGTCATTCATTCCGACGGCGGCCGCGAGTATCTGCTCGAGATTGAAAACTGCACCCTGCGCCGCGAATATCCGTCGGAAGAGTCCAGACAATACAAGGCCGCTTTCGGGATCGGCCTGCATGCCGGCCAGCACATCGTTATGAGCAATTGCCTGGTCGAAGCCGATTTGCCGGTCTTCCTGCACAACTGGAATGACCAGGAAGTCCCGTGCAGCATGACGATCGAAAAATGCGCTTTGAATGGAAAGGAAAATGCGCTATTTATCAGCCTCCTCGGAAGCAAGCAGCGCGATTTCTGCGTCGTGCACGACAGCGTGCTTGCGGGCGCGAAGGCCAGTATAAACTATACCAATATGTGCATCAGGAAATTGAATTACGTTGGCGAAAATGAAATGCTATTGCTTGGGAGCGGAAACACCATGACGAACATATCAGGGACAAAAATGGAAGATGACTCAGGCAAGCGTTTGTCGGGTGCCGAGTTATGCCGCCGCGCGCCGCCGGCCGCCACGCCGGCGGACAAAAGCGTGACGCAACCTGCCGGAACGAACCTGGCGGCAGGCGGCGTGTTTCGCTTCGGCGAGCATGAAGGTTATCTTTTGGTTCCGCCCGGCTATAACGCGGAGCATAAATATCCGCTCATAGTGCACTTTCACGGCCGGGGCGGCAGCCACATAAAAAGCAACCTGATGACGGAGGGCTTTGCGCAGTTCCGCGAGAAAGCGCTTACGCGGGGCTATTTTATCGCTACCCCGGATTATGGCAGCAGCTGCTGGCTGAACGCGGCCGCCGAGGATTTATCCCTGGAATGCATTGAGCATGTCAAAAAAACATTATCAATTGACCATAACCGGGTTTATCTGCTCGGCTGCTCGATGGGCGGCGGCGCAGCATTGACCTTCGCCGGCCGGCACCCGGAAAAAATCGCGGCCGTGTGCGACGTGTTCGGGGTTTCCGATTTCGAGCGGTTATACCGTTCCGGGCGCTATTGCCAGTCCATCGCCGCCGCCTACGGCGGAACACCGGATGAAAAACCGGAGGTTTACCGCGAGCGCTCCGGAATCAGCTACATTGAACAGCTTAAAAATATCCCGCTTTTGGTAATTCACGGCGACAAGGACGGTACCGTCCCTTTCTGGAATTCGCAGGTCCTGGTGGACAAGCTGCAGGCCGCGGGCGGAATGGCCAGGCTCATCGTTGTGCCTGGTAAGGGGCATGACAATTCCATCATCATGGGGCTGGAGGACACGGTCCTTGATTATTTTGACTCAAACGTCAAGAAATAACTGGCGGCGCAAATCCCGAAGGAGAGTGCAATAAATGAAACGGAAGGTGATTCAAATTGACAAGGACGTGGTGGTCTACAAGGATGTAAAATATTACTCGGCTTTTCCCTGCCTGGAAAAGCTGTCGAAAAAAGAGCTGGTCGTTGTCTTCCGCCGGGCGCCACAGAGGAAGCCTTATTCCGATCACGGTGATTCCGAAAGTGCCGCCGTGCTCGTGCGGTCTAAAAACGGAGGCAGCAGCTGGGGGGCGCCGGAGCTGGTCTACAAGAAGGAATACGGCGTCCAGGACCCTTCGGTACGGATGCTGAAGGACGGCACCCTCATCAGCAGCTTTTTCCAGTGGAACTGGGTGAAGGAACATCCCTTCAACCATTCGGTTGTCGGCACTTTTGTTATCAGGTCCGCCGACGGCGGCAGAACTTGGGAAAAAAACGCAATCCTTGTCAACGCGCCTGGGTATGAAGGCGCGGCCATTTCCGAGCCGGTGCTGGAACTGCCTGATGGCGAACTCCTCATGCCGCTTTATAAAAGAAACACATCTTTTGTCATGCGCTCCCGGGACAAGGGGCGAACCTGGAAAGACCTGGCGGTGATAGGCAATGACCCGTTCGGCAATATAAGCTTCGGCGAGCCGACCTTGTGCCGGGCCAAAAGCGGCAAAATAATCTGCATGATGAGGCCGCCCAGGGACCGGAACCTGTTCCAGAGCGAGTCGCTCGACGGCGGCCGGACCTGGTCGCTTCCGCATCAAACGGATATCTGGAGCTTCCCGGCCAACCTGCTGGCCCTGGCCGACGGCCGCATCCTGATGACCTACGGCTACCGCCGGCCGCCCTACGGCGTGCGCGGGTGCATCAGCGAAGATGAAGGCCAGACCTGGAACCTGCGGGATGAAATCATCATCCGCAATGACGGCGTGCACGGTGACCTGGGCTATCCCAGCTCCGTGGAAATAGCGCCCAACCGGATCCTGACGGCCTATTACTTCCATACCGGACAGGCGGTGGATAAGAGCTCTTACCGGCATTACTCCATGCCGCCGGGCATTCGTTACATCGCCGCTTCGTTTTACAAGGTATAATTCAATGCTAAGGAATTTCAAAGTTGCCACAAAGAGGCACAAAATTCACATAATTATTGTGTTTCCCTGGCCTGCGGCCGGGCAGGCTTGTGCATTATTGTGGCAAAACATATCTTAATAGTTGCAGTTTCCTCGCCTAATTCAAACAAACAAGAAAGGAACATAAGATGCAGAAAAAAAACGTTCAGAAACCCCGGATGAGACCGAGCAAGGTGCTGGCCAAACTGCGCGCCGGAGAAATAGTCAACTGCTACAAGATCAATCTGGATTCGTCGCGCGTGGCGGAAATAGCCGCCATGTCCGGCTTCGACTGCATTTGGACCTGCATGGAGCACGTCCTGAATGATTACGGCTTGATCGAGCGCCAGATCAACGCCGCCAAGGCCTACGACACCGATGTCCTCGTGCGCGTTCCCCGCGGCAGCTACAGTGACTACATCCGCCCCCTTGAACTGGATGCCTCCGGCATCATGGTGCCCCACATCATGAGCGCCGCGGACGCCCGCAACGTTGCCCGCATGACCCGCTTCCACCCCGTCGGGCGCCGGCCGGTTGATGGCGGCAACGCCGATGGACAATACTGCCGCATCGACTACTGCGACTATCTCAGGCAGGCCAATGAGCAGCGCTTTGTCATTATCCAGATTGAAGATCCCGAGCCCATGGAAGAACTGGATGAGATTGCGCAGGTCAAGGGGATCGACATGCTCTTCTTCGGCCCCGGCGATTTCAGCCACGGCATCGGCGCGCCCGGCGAATGGAACCACCCGCGCCTGGTTGAGGCACGCAAGCTCGTCGCGCAGGCCGCGCGCAGGCACGGCAAGTTCGCCGGCACCATGGCCACGCCGGAAAAGCTGAAAGATCTTGCAGCCATGGGCTACCAGTTCCTTAACTTCGGGGCCGATGTTACCACCATCGGTGCAAATTGCCGGTCAACCCTTGAAGCGATCGCCGGGGTAAAGACCTCGTTCAAGTCAAAGTCGATTTATGGGAGTAAATAATGAAGGTGCTGGAATGTTTTTCGCTCAAAGGAAAGGTGGCCATCATAACCGGCGGCGCCGGCCTTTACGGCCGTCAGATTGTCGAGGCGCTCGCCGAGGCCGGGGCCAAAACTTACGTTGCTTCCCGCAACCTGGAGGCGCTGGAAAAGGTGGCAGCAATCCACCGCAAGAAGGGCGAGGATGTCACGGCCGTCCAGTTCGACCAGGGCGAAGAGTTTTCTGCCCTTGCCCTGCGCGACCGGGTGATGAAGGAGGCCGGCAAAATAGACGTGCTCGTGAATAATTCCGTGGCGCGCCCTATGAAAGGTTACGCCGACAAGATCGAGAACTATGCCGAAAGCATGCGGATCAACGCCACCGGTCTCTTTGCCGTCACGCGCGCCGTGGGCGACGCGATGTCTCCCGGGGGCTCCATCGTCAATATCGGCTCCATCATGGGCCTCATCGGCCCGGAGCCGGCCAATTACCGCGGCACGGACATGAACGGCTTCTACCCGGAATATTTCTTCCACAAGGGCGGCATGGTCAACCTGACCCGCTTCCTCGCCAGCTATTTTGGGTCGAAAAACATCCGCTGCAACTGCATCCACCCGGGCGGGTTCCAGACCGAAAAAATGCCGGCGGCTTTTGTGCGCCAGTACTGCGAGCGCACCTGCCTCGGGCGCCTGGCCAACGCAAGCGACCTCAAGGGCATCATCGTCTTCCTGGCTTCGGATGCCTCCCTTTACGTGACCGGCGCCAATATCCCAATTGACGGCGGCTACACCGCAAAATGAGGAATACTTAAGTTGCAGAGTATGAACTGTTGCCACAAAAAAGCACAAGTTTCACAAAGTAAGCATCCCCTCGGTTGCATGGGTGTTTGCATGGAGCCGGGACGACCTCGTCCCGTCTTATGCGGCCTGTGGTCTCGTGCTTCGTAGCGAAGGCTTTACTTCGCAGAGTAGCACAGGCCGTCTCCATATGGCTGAGGCCTTACAAAAATAATTCATTTATCTGTGACTCTTGTGCATCTTTGTGGCCATTAAAAAGAATAATCATATGGAAACAACAAAATTCCACGAATACAACCTCTCCCGCTTCATGATGGGCACCGTCCAGTTCGGCGTGAACTACGGCATCGCCAACCTCTCCGGCAAGCCTTCCTATGAATCGGTAGTGAAAATACTGGAACGCGCCGCGGCATCAGGCGTCACCTGCCTCGATACCGCCGCGGCTTACGGCGACAGCGAAATGGTAATCGGCCGCGCCCTGCGGGAGCTCGGGCTGACCGGCAAAATGACGGTTGTGACCAAGACGCCCCATCTGAACGAAGGCCTCAAGCCGGCGGAAGCTGACAAGGCCGTGCAAGAGGCCGTTGAAAGCTCCCTGAAAAAACTTCAGCTGGAATTCCTGCCGCTTTACCTGTTCCACAAGGAGGCCAACTCGGCCTATATCGATTCGGTCAGGAAGATGAAGCAGAAAGGACTAGTAAAGCACATTGGCATCTCGGTCAATTCCCCCGAGTGGGCTCTGAAGGCCGTCAGGTCCGGTAATTTTGAGGCCATCCAGCTGCCGACCAACATCCTTGACCACCGTTACATCAAGGCAGGAGTTTTTAAGGAGGCAAAGCGCGCAGGCATTGCCGTATTTGTCCGGAGCGTTTACCTGCAGGGGCTGCTTTTCCTGCCCGAAAACAAAATATTGCCTGAACACAATCCGGTAATTGAAGTCCGGCGGCGCCTGGGAGAGATCGCCCGGGAATCGGGTTTGACCCTGACCGCACTGGCCGCGCGCTTCGTGATGAGCCTGGAGGGAGTATATTGCCTTGTCATGGGGCTGGAGACAATCGAGCAGTTGCAGGACAACCTGAAGCTGTTTGAACATGGCCTGCTGGGCTCCGCCGTAATGGATAAAATCATGAAGGCAGTCCCGCTACTGCCAGATATAGTTCTCATGCCCTGGCTCTGGCCCAAAGCGTTCCATGCCCCGCCTCAAAAGCCGAAAACTTGAACGCCGATCCTAAGGCGCATGTCCGAATGAATCCGCGGCCTGGTATTATTTTGTTTGCCATCTCCTGTTCCCGGTATTAAGATTAGACGCATAAATATGCATACTGTTGGCATTAACGCCGGGAGGTATTCATGCTGATCACGTTTCGTTGCACCAAGTGCCAGTCGGAGCTGGAGGGCGACGCCTCCATGGCCGGCAGCGAGGTCAAGTGCCCGCAGTGCGGGGAGAGCATAAAGGTCCCGAGCCAGAGCCTCGGTCCGGGGCTCACAGTCGGGGGATTTGAAATAATCCGGATGATCGGCGAAGGCGGGATGGGTGAGGTGTACCTGGCCAGGCAGCTCTCGCTCGGGCGGAACGTGGCGCTGAAGATCCTGCCGGCGCAGATGAAGCTGCGGCGGGGCGCGGCGGAGCGATTTTTCAAGGAAGTCAAGCTTCTGGCGCGGCTGGATCATGCCAACATCGTCATGGCCCACGAGGCGGGGGAAGATGCCGGGGTGATGTATCTGGCGATGGGTTATGTGGACGGCGAATCCCTGGAGCAGAAGCTGAGGCGCGAAGGGCCCATGAAGGAGGATGAGGCCCTGCGTATCATCGGCAAACTGGCCGGGGCGCTCGATTACGCCTGGCGCGAGCATAAGCTACTGCACCGCGACATCAAGCCTTCCAACGTTATGTTGACCGCGAGCGGCGAGCTCAAGCTGATGGATTTCGGCCTTGCAAAATGCCTCCAGGAAGACCAGGCCCTGACGCTTTCCGGCTCGGTCATGGGAACCCCGAACTACATGAGCCCGGAACAGGTCGAAGGCAAGGTTGATCTGGACTGCCGGGCCGATTTGTATTCCCTCGGGGCCACGCTCTACCACATTGTGACCGGAAAACTTCCGTTCGCGGGCAGCAGCGTCATGGAAACGCTTCGCAAGCAGGTGGGCGAAATGCTGCCAGACCCGCGCACGGTCAACCCGGCCGTTTCGGAAAACTGCGTTACTCTCCTCGAGATCATGCTTTCAAAGGACAGGGAGCAGCGCCACCCTGACTATAAAACGCTTATGGATGACATCGAGCGGGTCCGTACGGGCCGGCCGCCGATGCGCGAGCCCCTTCAGGCGGGGCAGTCGGTTCTGCTGAGGGCCGATGCGCTCGGAGCAGTAAAACCGCAAAAACTACGGCCTGCCGCGCAGCGCAAGGAGCCGGCCGCGAAGTCAAGCCGCATGGTTATCATCGGCGCGGCGGCGGGCTTGCTGCTGATCATTGGGATTGTGGCGGTGATGCTCGGCATGCGATCGCCTGGCGCGGGTGCGGCGAAAACAGATGGTGTTGTAAATAAGGCGGCGGCCAAGGCAGAACCGGCGCCGGCCCCACAAGTTAAGCCGCAGCAGGATGAAAAGCTCGCCGCCCTGACAAAACAGTTTCTGGAGGCCTTGGCGTTTGGCCGGGAGCACCCCGAAGATTATGCCGGGTCGCTTGTCCTGCTCGAGCCGCTCGGCAAGGCCGCGGCCGGGACAGAGCTGGAGGGTAAAATCAATGACGAGATCGGCCGGGTCGGGAGGGTCAGGAAGCAGGCGGTGGACAAGGCCTTGACCGCGCTCAAGCAAGAGGTGGAGGCAAAAGTGGCGGCAGGGGATTATGACGGCGCCATTAAGAGGATCGAGCTGGATACGGGCCTGGTGACTGAGGAAACCAAGGCCGCCAGGGTGGAGCTCGACAGGGAAGTAAAAGCGAAAAAGCAGGCGGATGCGGAGTTGAAACTGAAGCAGGCCGAGGAAGCGCTGCAGCAGAAGCAGGCGGCGCTGGCGAAGGAAAAGCTGGCCGCGCTGGCTCAGGGCTTGGCCGCGGACCTGCTGAAAGGCGATTCGGCCGGGATTAACCAGAAGCTGGCGGCGGCCAAGGCGGACCCGCTGCTGGAAAAAATGCCGGCAGAAGTGAGCGAGCTCAGCGACACGGCCCTGCAGTCCGCCGGTTGGGCTGAGCGGGTGGCGAAGTCATTTGAAGAAAGCAGGGGCCGGCCGGTCGCGGTCGAATTCAAGGGTGGCCGGAAAGAAACAATCACGGTGACAAGCGTTTCCGGCGATAAGGTCAGGAGCCAGCGAAAGCTGGGGCCGGGTTTGGTCGGATTCGATTTTTCTCTTTCCGGCCTGAGCGTTGATGAGCTGCTGAAGCGCCTCGGGGATGATCCAAGGCCGGCAATGAAGGTTTCAAGAGGCCTGGCTTACATTAAATGCGCCAACGATTGGAGTTCGGCCGGCAAAGAATTTGCATCGGCCGGCGGTATATTGGCCGCGGCGCTGGCGGGAGAAGCTCCCGGTGCACAGACACCGGCAGCTGAAGCTGCCCCGGCGACACCCGTTGAGAAACCGGTCGTGGAAAAACCGGTCGCAGCAGCTAAAGAAGCTGCTCCGGTCCTGCCCGGCAAGCCGGAGGTTGCCGGGATACCGGCGCGCACAACAACTCCGCCGGAGGAAGATCCGGCGCCGGTGGCGCTCAAGCCGGCGACGGAAGAAACGATCAAGGCGGCCCTGGCCAGGCTGGAGAAGGATAACGGCGTAAAGATGCTGTCTCAATATAAAATCACAAGTGACGGGATTGAACTGGATCTGACGGGTAATATCAAGCTGCATGATTTGCGCGCCCTTGCCGGGGTGCCGCTTACAAAACTGACGCTGGTCAATGCGCCCGTTAAGGACCTGCGCCCCCTCGTTGGAATGCCGTTGAAAGATCTGTTAATAAATAATGCTCCGGTCGACGATATCAAGCCGTTGTCAAATATTAAGTCGTTAAAATTATTTAGCGTTTTAAACACGGATGTTGATGATCTAACTCGGCTTAAAGGGCTGCAGTTGACCAAATTCGCATGTACGAGCTCAAAAGGCATTCGCGACCTGACGCCCTTGGCCGGCATGCCGATTGCATCTTTGGATGTGGCATTCAGTTCTTCAGCTTCCGTAAATGAAATGGCTGCAAATATAGCGGCGATGAAGGACATGCCCATTAGAAATTTAACTGTATATGGCCACGTGATTAGGGATATAAAATTCCTGGAAGAATATTCGTCGATAAACAGGTTAAATCTTTACTCGACTCAAATCAGCGACCTTTCGCCGTTGCGCGCGATGAAATCATTGCAAATATTGAGGCTCCAGGATAATAAAAAAGTAGCAGACATCAAGGCGTTGAAAGGGATGGGCTTGTTGACCATGGTTCAAATAGTATCCATGGACATAACGAGCCTGGAGCCTCTGGCGGGGAATAAAATCGAATATCTCATGATAGTGTCCTGCCCGAAACTGGCCGATACCGACAGGATACCTGAATATTTTCCTAACCTTAATTCAATTGTAATAGATCCTGATTTTCCACGTCCCGAAATTCTCGCTCAGTGCTCGAATCTTAAAACTGTTACCCTCAGGGAAGGCGCGACTCCGATAACAATGGATGAGTTCAAAAAGCGGTTCGGCAAGCCCGGCAAAACCGCTGCGGCCGGGGCAAAGGCCGCGGTAGCGGCTACTGCCGGATCAGGCAAGCCTGGTGCCGCGCGCCCGGCAATGACGCCGGAGGATGAAACAGCACCCGTGGCGCTCAAGCCGGCGACGGAGGAAACGATCAAGGCGGCCCTGGCTAAACTGGAGAAGGACAACGGCATCAAGGTTAATTCAAAACATAAAATTGCGGGAGACGGGATTGAACTGGAATTAGCCAATAATACAAAGCTCTGCGATCTGAAAGCGTTGGCCGGAGTGCCGGTTGTGCGACTGAACATTAACTGGAGCGCTATACAGGATCTCCGCCCTCTTGCCGGGATGCCGCTGGAGTGCCTGCGAATAAAGGCCTCTCCGCTCGATAATATCAAGCCGGTGGCAAATATGAAGGCCCTGAAAGTGCTCGAGCTGATAGACACCGGGATCGATGACCTGTCTCCGCTCAAGGGGCTGCCGTTGACTGAATTTGCCTGCTCGGCCGATAGATACGACAAGCAGAAGAACGTCCGCGACCTGGCGCCGCTCTCGGGCATGCCTGTTGAAAAGTTGAATGTGGCTTTCAGCGATGCAACGACCCCGGCCGAGCTGGCCGCGAATATTGCCATTATGAAAGAAATGCCCCTGGACAGCTTGTTTTTAAAAGGGGCGGTCATAAAGGACGTCAGCTTCCTCGAAGGGTTTGCGTCGGTGAAAAGGCTGGTCCTCGGCCAGGTCCAGGCAAGCGACTTGTCGCCGCTGCGTTCCATGCGGTCCCTTATGACCTTGCAGCTTGAAGACTGCAATAAGCTTTCCGGACTGGATACGCTCAAGGGCATCAATGCCATGACCTTCCAGCTGGTAAGAATGAATGTTAAAAGCCTGGAGCCGCTGGCGGGTGAAAAAGTTGTTTCCCTTTATATCGCGCGGTGCCCGAAGTTGGCCGATACCGACCGGATCCCGGAATATTTCCCGAATCTCAAGCAAATCAACATTGACCAGGATTTTCCACGCCCGGAGATACTCTTGCGCTGCGCCAGTCTTGAGCAGGTGGTCATAGGGGAAGGCGGCGGCAGAGTATACCTGACCATGGACCAGTTCAGGAAGAAGCACGCTAAATCGGCTAAAAAATGATCCGTTTTCTTGTTTGCGTGATTTGGACCGCAGGCGATTTTGATCTTTCCGTTCCATGTTGATATTTTTCCGCTGATTATCTATTCTCGGCCAATGACATCTCTTTGCCGGACACGTGCTTCGTTAAAAGTTTTTGTAACCTTGACCTGCCTGTGCCTTTTCGCGGCAGGGTCATATTCAGCGGAGGCCGCTTTGAAAGTGTTGCTGATCGGCAACAGCCAGACCGGTGTTTGCAACCCGGGCGGCGCCTGGACGTATGACCTGGCCCGTATGATCCAGGCCATGTCGGAGTCGGCCCCGGCCGATTGCCCGCGGATAAAAGCTTCCCGGACCACCGCCGGAGGAAAAAACCTGAAGTTGAAATGGGAAGCAGGCGAGGGGGACGGCACGCCCCGCGCCATCATTTCTACCGGCAAATGGGATTACGTTATTATCCAGGAAATATACAGCGCCGGCGCGCAGGATTTTGAAAAATATGCCGATCTTTTTGCCGGGGCTGCCAGGAAAGCCGGCGCCAAGCCCATCCTCTTCGCAACCGCCAGTGTAACCACAAATTATTCGCGTGCCTGCAAATATCCGGATTCTTTCAAGACTTTGAATGACATGCAGCTTGCCTTAGGAAAAAAACAAAACATCCCCGTGGCGGCCGCTGGTTATGCCTGGATCAGATACCTCGGGCCGGAGCCATCGGACGCGCAGCTGCTGGACATGTATCACAAGGACAAAGGCCATCCCGGCTATAAGGGTTCATATATTTATGCCTGTCTGCTTTACGCCGTCCTGACCGGCAAAAATCCCGCGGGCCTTGCCAGGTCATTCAAGGATGCCGGAGGTGGCGCTGACATTGTCATCGGGGCGGATGAAGCCGGCCGGATGCAGAAAGCCGCCTGGGATCAGTACCTGGAAAACAAAAATCAGTAATTTCACGGGCATGGCATAAGCCCGTGAGGCTTTTTCTTCGGAGGATAATAATGCAATTTATATCAATAGCGGAACTGTTGTATGTTTAAACGAAATCTTGACTTGATCATTAAGGGGGGATTGGTCATGGCTTTATTGCCTATTGATGGATGTGTCCGGCAGCCTGTCAGCTCGTCGCCGGCAATCGGATCATTGGCCGTACAGGTTACCGCTGACCGCCCTTCGGACCGTTACCTTAATGGCGAAAAAGCCTCGTTTATTGTTGAAGTCACATGCGATGGAAAACGCATCGAACGCGGAGCGGTTGAGGTCTGGCTCGCCCGCGACGGCGGTCCGGCCGGGATCGAGAAAAAAACATTCAACCTTGCCGAAAAGAACCCGGTCCAGGTTGAGGGCGCCATGACCGAGCCGTGTTTTTTCCTTTGCCAGGCATGGGCTTCCTCCGGCGAATTGAACGCCTATGGCGAAAAAATGGTATGGTACCGTGCGCCGGTTGCTTCAAACGAGGTCTCAATTAAGCTTGCCACTGACCGGCCGGAAGCTCTTTACCAAATTGGCGAGCAGGCCGTTTTCACCGCCGGCGTCACGCAGAACGGAAAACCATTGGCCGCCGGGAAATTAGAGCTTCGCCTGAGCAGGGAAGGGGCGGAAGAAAATATTGCCCGGAAAGAGTTTGACCTTTCTGAAAACAAGGCCATGGCAGTAAGCGGAACCTTGAGCAATGCTTCGTTTCTGCATTGCCAGGCCCGCTTGGCACGGGATGGAGAGAAGCCGGTTACAACCTGGATTGCGGCGGGCTTTGACGCGGATAAAATTACCCCGGTAACCTCAAGGCCCGGTGATTTTGAGGTGTTTTGGAAAGAAACGCTTGCCAGGGCAAGGCAATTGCCGGAAGACGTAAAGCTGGAAAAAATAAAAAAGCTTTCTAATGCCAGGGCGACCTATTACCGCTTCAGCATCAATACCTTGAACAATGAACGCGTCTACGGATTTCTGGGGGTTCCCTGCGGCCCGGGGCCCTTCCCGGTTATGGCCATGTATCCCGGCGCCGGTCCCGGCGTGTGTGCTCCAGTTGACTGCGGTCTGACGGCGCGCGGTGCGATCGTGATGATGATGAACGTCCATAAATATCCGGTTGCCGGGACGCCCGAGGAGGCAAAGAAGCAGCTTGAAGAGTATAACGCCCGTAACAAGGTTGCCAGTTACATTTACGCGGGCGCGTCGGCGCGCGACACATTCCATTTTTATTCTGTCCTGGCCGGATTCTGCCGGGCGCTGGACTATGTCTGCTCCCGCCCTGGCTGGTGGGATGGAAAGCATTTGTTCCTTTATGGCGGCAGCCAGGGCGGGTTTCTCACCCTGGCCATGAGCGGCCTCTACGCCGATAAAGTCACTTCCGCCCTGGCGGAAGTGCCGTATCTGTGCGATTACCGCCGTATCCGCCCAGGCGCCGACCGCGCCTTGATTGATACGATGGTGTATTACGATCCGGTCAACTTTGCGCGCCTGATAAGCTGCCCCCTCCGGGCTTCCGTAGCCTTTGCGGACGGCTCCTGCCCGCCGGCCACGGTCTTCAGCGCCTATAACTCCGTTCCGCGCAGCGATAAGAAAATCATGACGGAGCCGGGCGTCAGCCACGGCACCACGCCGGAACGGCAGGCCGCCGGGCGGGAGGTTGTCATGCGCGTGCTTGGGTTCCAGTGATCTGCTTCGGCTTCAGGCTGCGGAAATGATTGTTTTCCAGGATTCTGTTCCGATGTTGATATTTATCGGCCGATTATCTATTCTTCTCACTTTCTAAAGAGCCTGGAATTTTCCGGATATTTTTCGCCTGGGTATGGCGGGACAGCCTTGTCCCGCCGTTGATGCGGTTTTTGGACAGCCTTGCGCGGCCGGACCGGGCTTTAAACGAATCCGGACTATTTGTCGTCCGGCCCGATCGGTTGGCATTTCGATTCAATAACAAAGCGGCTGATAGCATTATCCGGGAGGAACTAAATTGAAAATATTGCTCGTGGGCAACAGCCAAATGGGGTGCTACAACCTGCCGAGGATCCTGAGGGTCATGTCCGCTTCCGCCCCGAAAGGTTATCCGCGCCTCAAAATCGGCGAAGCAATTTTTGGCGGCGCGACCCTGAAAACCCACTGGGAAAAAGGCGAGGGGGAAGGCACGCCGCGCGCCATGATTTCCAAGGGCAAGTGGGATTGTGTCGTCATCCAGGAGATATACTGCGTCCATAACCCCGGGTTCAGGCACGAGTTCGAAAAATACGCTACGCTCCTTGACGGGGCCATCAGGAAATCCGGGGCAAAAACAATCCTGTTTGCCACGGCAAATATCACCCAGTATTATAAACCGGACTACAAATCCTACCGCTACCCGGATTCGTTCAAAAAGTTGAACGACATGCAGCTCAGGTTCGGCAAAAAGCACGGCATAAACGTCGCGGCCGCCGGCTACGCCTGGATGAAATACCTTGGCAAAAACCCGTCGAAGAAAAAATTAATGGACCTCTACCATTCCGACAAGGGCCACCCGGGCGGCAAGGGCACCTACCTTTATGCCTGTTTGCTTTACGCCATCCTGACCGGCCGGAGCCCAGCCGGGCTGGCGCGGGAGTTCAGTGGTATCCGGGGTGGCTTTTCCATACCTGAAAAAGAGGCATCGAGGATGCAGCAGGTTGCCTGGTCACAGTACCTGGAAAACACATGTAAATAGAGGTAATTTAAAGTAGCCGCAAGAAAGCACAGGAAGAGCACAAAAATTAATTTGTGATTATTGTGCATCTTTGCCTGTCCGCAGAAGCTTTCTTGCATGCGCAGGCGGGTGGCAAAATATAATTTTAAAACTGGCTCATTAATCACAATAGAGGAGATAATCATGCGCATTGACGCCCATGTCCATATCATGCACGCGGAGCACGACAAGAACGGCAAGCTCATTCCCCCGGTCAAGCTCGGCTGGGTCGAGGGCAAGGAAACCCCGCAGCAGTATATCGAGACCAGCAAAAAGAAAGGCGTGGAGCAGGTCGTGGTGCTCGATCCGCCCGAGGTAGTTTTCGCCGGAATGAAAGTGTTCGGCGACTACATCATTCCCTGCCCGCAGGTGGACATGGACAAGGCCAAGCCGAAAGAGATCGAGGCCCTGTTCCAAAAAGGCGCTTGCGGCATCAAGTTCATCTGCCCCATGCATT
>Ga0172380_10003571_pt1 | contig 21145 bp, 25 predicted proteins | sample Leawe162metaG_FD_119747 | JGI IMG/M metagenome (GOLD analysis project Ga0172380, IMG submission 119747) | Leachate microbial communities from a municipal landfill in Southern Ontario, Canada - Leachate well 162 metaG | ecosystem: Engineered > Solid waste > Landfill > Unclassified | place... | reverse complement strand
CCGGGTGATCCTGACAAGCCGTTCGTGTCGGTGTTCATGGATCCGGTGAAGGCTCGGGAGGCGCAGGTCGACAAGACGGAGACGTACAAGGCGAAGCGGGCTGAGGCGCAGCGTCAGGCGATCGAGGCTGCGCGGACTGCGTTGGAGCCGGCGGTGGATGGTGCTGAGGCTGCGTTGCAGTCGGAGGCGTTGGATGGCAAGACGAACGAGGAGTTGGCCGATCTGCAGGTGAAGCGGATGGCGAAGATCGTGTTGTTGGGTGGGCGTGCGTTTGTGCCGACCACGTTGAAGGAGGCGACCGATTCGGCGCATACGTGGTCGCAGGTCGCGAAGAACGAGTCGTTGCGGAAGGGCAAGATCAAGGACGAGTTGCCGGAGGATGACACTGCGGTGCAGAAGGCGGCGAAGGAGTTGCAGCGTCTGCATCGTCGTTTGTCGGTGTTGCCGACCCCGAAGGTGGGTTGATGCGTCGTTTCGGGTTCCCTCTGCTCGTCGTGGTGTTGGCGTCGGTGCTGCTTGTTCTGTCGTCGTGTCAGCCGGTGGCGCGGTGTTATGACCGCGAGTTTCGTGGTGGTGGCGTGATCCGGGTGTGCCGATGAGCGCGCAGCCCGAACCCGAGTGGCTGTGCGACATCGTCCACTTCGACGTGGCGCCAGACGGCACGGCCACCGTCGCGACTCGCCCGGCCGACTGGGTGCTGATCGGCGAGGCCGGCGACTTCGCGGTCTGCGATGAGCACCACCAGGCCATGCGTGATCCCAGCCCTCAATGGCGCCAGGTCGCCAAGGTCGCGTCGTGACGACTGCGATTCCGTTGGAGGATTTCGAGGCGCTCGCTCTCGACGAGGACGTGTTGGCGTCGTTCGGGTTGTTGGCGCCGGATGAGCAGGCGACGTATCTCGAGTTGATCGAGCAGGCGTTGTCGGGGGTGTGGGTGTTGACCCCGAAGCAGGAGTTGGCTGAGGTGTTGTGGAACAAGGTCGACTGGCTGCTCTACGGCGGCAGTGCGGCGGGTGGGAAGTCTGAGTTCGCGTGTCACCATGCGAACCGGTTGTCGTTGGAGGTGCCCGGTCACAACACGTTGCTGATCCGCCAGTCGATCCCGGAGCTCCGTCGGTCGTTGATCCTGCGGCTGTTGGCGCGGGGCCGGCAGTTCGAGTTGCCGATGCGGTTGCGGAAGGTTGATGGGCAGACCGGTTTCCACTATGAGAACGGGTCGCTGATCGAGTGCGGCTATCTCGCGACGGATGAGCATGTCGGCAACTACCTGTCGGCCGAGTACGACGCGATCATCATTGACGAGGCGACGCAGTTGATGCCGGATCACATCGTCGCCCTCTCCGCGCGTCTGCGCACCACCAAGAGCAAGGCTGCGAAGGGCGCCCGCCCGCATTTGGGGTTGTTCACGAACCCTGGTGATGTGGCGCACGCGTTCATGTACAACCTGTTCGTGGTGCCAACGGATTACGGCAACGAGGTGACGGTGTTCAACGTCGCGAATGGGATCGAGCGGGCGTTCCCCGTCCGCAGCTATCGGGCGCCGATCGCGGTGCGTGAAGCCAGTTTCGATGAGATCGAGGACGTGTTGATCCCGTGGGCCGAGAGCCTGACGATCGAGTGTGATCCGGAGACCGAGCTTGCTGTCGCGTTCGTCCCCAGTCGGGCGACGGACAATCCGCACATCGACCGCGGCTACCTCAAGTTCTTGAACGCGCTCCCTGACCGCCGGCGCCGCCAGCTGCGTGATGGCGATTGGGATACGTTCGAGGGCCAGTTCTTCGAGGAATGGTCGCGCGACCTGCACGTGGTGCCGGCGTTCGAGATCCCTGAGCATTGGCCCCGAGCTCGTGGCGCCGACTACGGCAGCTCGGCGCCGTGGGCGTGTTATTGGGGTGCGTGGGAACCGAACACTGGTGACTGCTACATCTACCGCGAATGCTACGGGGCTGGGTTGACGCCGGCGCAGCAGGGGAAGTTGGCGAAGGACGCGACGACGCAACCGCGACTCGATGGCACCGTGTTGAAGGAGTCGTATTTTGCGACGGTGGGTGATCCGTCGGTGTTCTCGAACACCCGCGGTCAGGGCAAGTCGATCGCCGATCTGTGGCGTGCTGCCGGGTTCACGGTGTCGCGTGCGAAGAACGCCCGGGTGGCCGGCTGGGCGAACATGCGCCAGTACCTGTGGGACCACGAGAAGAACGATGGTGCGGGTGGGCCGCGGGTGTTCATTTTCGACACGTGCCCGGATCTGATTCGGACGTTGCCGTTGCAGATGCGCGACAAGGACAATCCTGAGGATTTGAACACGAAGCTCGAGGATCACGCTGTGGACGCGTTGCGGTATCTGTTGGCGTTGCGGCCGTTGCAGGCGCAGCGGCGGGAACCCAAGACGGGCAAGACGATCGACGGACGATTCCAGCATCTGATGTCGCAGTTCGATAAGCGAAAGAACCGGAGAATGTGATGGACGTGAGACAGGGTTTCCAGGCGGCACCAGGGAAGTGCTTTGTGTGTTCGACACCTGACCCGACGGTGTGGTGCATCGACTTGTGTCAGGACGATCCGGCGCAGGTGCGTCGTACCCGTGTGTACATGTGTGCGTCGTGTGTGGTGGCGGCGGCGAAGCAGTTGACGCCGTACACCGATGTGCACCTGATGTCGGGTGACGTGCTGGCGGGGATGACCGCGGAGGCGTCGCAGGCTGAGGGCTACCTGTTGCGTGCGGAGGCTGCGGAGGGTCGGCTTGCCGAGTTGGCCGAGTTCGTGAAGGCCGGTGCGGTCTGATGGGTCGGCAGTTGTCGCCGCGTCTGATCGCTCAGGTGATCGAGAACGCCGATGTGGTGCCCCCGAAGCCGGGCATCCTTCGGCCGCGTGATCGGCGCAAGACGAAGCAGTTGCAGGCTGAGATTGTGGCTGCCGAGTGGCCGCATCATCTGGCGCGTTTGCAGGCTGCGGATGCGAAGCGCGCCCGCCGTCGCGAGCGGAACCGGCTGGTGGCGTGATGGCGCTGTCGTATTGGAGCGTGCTGCGGGCGATGGCGCTGATGGGGCTGTTGCCGCCGGCGCCGCGTGTGAAGGTTGAGGCGCCGGCTGAGGTGCAGCAGCATCGGAAGGACGCTGCCGAGCTCAAGCGCGAGCGTCGCCGTCAACGGAATCGGCAGGCTGTCTGATGTGGCAGAACCTGTTGCTCGCCGGGATCGTCGGCTGGGTCGCCCGAGGCGCCGTCACCCCGATACGCACCCGAATCCGTCGCGGGCGTGGCATTGTTGATGCGATCACGAACAAGACCGCTCGCGACCGGAGACGCGTACCTGACGTCACGGAGATGCCATGACCCCCGCCGAGTACACGATCCCCACCGCATCCGAAGTGCGTGCCCGCTGGCAGAAATGTGTCGACGACAGCCTCGCGCTGCGACGCAACTACTGGCTCAACGAGTCGTTCTTCCACGGCGAGCAATGGGTCGGCTACAACGCCGACGTCCACGAGCTCACCGTGCTCCCCTTCCGCACCGTCGAGGAAGCGTCGAAGCGCACCACGGTCAACAAGTTCAAGCCTCGCACCGTCCAGTTCGAGGCGCGCATGTTGCGCACCCCGCTCGAGTTCGAGCCGCGTCCGGAGGGTGTGGATGCGGAGGACATCAAGCGGGCGGGGATCGCCCGGCAGGTGTTGCAGGTGGAGGCGCATCGTCGGGATTGGGAGCAGATCCGTGCCGACGAAATCCACTACGCCATGCTCGGCGGTGTCAGCGCGGTGGCGGTGGAACCGGATTGGGAGTACGAGCAGATCCCGGCGCCGAACGCGATGGACGGCGAGATGATCGCTCAGCCGTCGCGGCCGGCGGTGAAGTTCACCGCGTTGTCGGCGACCGAGTTCGGGATCGAACCCGGCGCCCGCACGTCGGTGGAGGCCGGCTGGTGGATGCGGTGCACGTCGTTGACGCCGGAGCAGGCGCAGGAGGTGTACGGGCTCGATGAGCGTCCGTCGGCTGACGGGCAGACTGCGACGTCGGCGATTCACCGGCAGCTGCTGACCGCGGGGCGTCGTGGGAACACGTCGTCGAACGTGTGCATGGTCTACACCCTGTACGAGCGCCCGTCGAAACGGTCGCCCGGCTGTGTGCTGCACGTGATAGGCGACAAGATCGTCCGCAAGACGGAGTGGCCGTTCCCGTGGTCGGACGAGTTGAACGTGTGGACGTTCTTCCAAACCCGGATGGGTGGCACCTGGAAGGGCGACACGATCCTCAACGATGCCCGCCAGTTGCAGTTGAACCTGAACCGGGCGTACACGACGATCAACAACCACATCGGCAAGGCGGACAACGCCCGCATGATCGTCCCTGAGGGCACGCTGGTCGATGAGGACGACGAGATGACCGGCGAGGCTGCGGAGATCATCCGGATCAACGCTGAGGCGAACGCACCGTCGTGGATGCAGCCTCCGCAGATCCCTCGCTGGTTGCGTGAGCACATCGTTGCGACGCAGGAAGAACTCGACGACCTGTTCTCTGCGCACGCTGTGTCGCGCGGTCAGGCGCCGGGTGATCGGAACTCGGGTCTCGCTCTGTCGATCCTCGCTGAGAAGGACGAAACCCCGTTGGGGATCATGGTCGCGAACCAGCAGCGCGGCTGGCAGTGGCTCGCCGAGAAGCACCTGCGCCTGACGAAGCACCTGCTCGACACCGCCGCGGCGCATCCGGAGAATCCGCTCGAGTTGGGCCCGTTCAACGATGTCGTGATGACCGACAACGATGATGCGCAGAAGGTCGAGTGGTCGGCGGCGGACATCGCGGAGCATCCGATTGTGCATGTGCCGATCGAGTCGGTGATGCCTCGTTCGCAGGCGGCGGTGCAGCAGCAGATGGTGACGCTCGCTCAGACTTTCCCTGAGCTGTTCCAGTCGATGTCGCCGGGGCAGTTGGCGACCGTGTTGCAGACACCGGATCCGACTGCGTTCACGCGTGTCGCGAATCCGCAGTTGACGCTCGCCGAGTGGGAGAACGGGCGGATGGTCGTCGGGAAGATGGATGAGGAAGTCGAGATCGCCGATTGGCATGACCACGACGTCCATGTGCAGACCCACAACGCGCTACGCGCGTCCGCCGCCTACCGCAACGCGTCGCAAGAGGTGCGCGGGTACATCGACTTGCACATCGACGCGCACGCCCAACTGCAGCAGCAGCAGATGATGGCGCAGATGCAACAGCAGATGCAGCAACAGCTGATGATGCAGCAGCAACAGATGTCGCCGGCGGATGCCGGCGCTGAACCCCAACCGGAGGAAGTTCCCGCATGAGCCCGAACCCGAACATGGCCCCCGAGCCGCCCGCCGCCCCTGCAGCACCCGCGACCCCCGCTGCCGCGGATGCGCCGAAGGACTACGAGGCGCTGTATCGGCAAGCCGTCGCCGAACAGGTCGCCGAGCGTGAGCGGTACAAGCCGTTCGCCCAGTCGTACGGGGCGCTCGACCAGTCGTCGCAGCAGGCGATCCTCGCGCTCGCGCAGGCCGCTGCCGAGGGTGACACCGACGCGATCGCTGCGTGGGCTGAGGGGACGTACAAGAACCTGACCGGCTCCGAGATCGCCGCGAAGATCGCCGCCGCACAACAGGCACCTGTCGCTCCCGCCCCGATGGGTGGCGCTCCCGCTCCCGAGGCCCCTGCCGCGCCGGCGGGGATGACGCCGGAGCAGGTGGCCGAGATGGTGCAGCAGACGATCCGCCGCGAGCAGATGGCCCAGTCGATCGCGACCGAGCTCGCCGGCGCCGGGCACACCCCCGAGTCGGCTGCGGGGCGGACGATCCTGTCGTACGCGCAGCAGACCCGCCTGCCGATCGCCGACGCGATCCAGTGGTACAACAACGAGCTCGCACAGAACTATGCGCGACTCGTCGCCGGCGGTCAGCAGGTCGCTGCCGCCACCCCGCCGCCCGTCGCCGGTGGCGCACCCGCTGCAGCAGTGCCGGCAGCGTCGGCGAAGGAACGGGCACTCGCGCGCCTGCAGGGTGGCCGCGTCTAAACCGAGGATGCTTGCTACGACCTGTTCGGTCGTGTATCGTGCGTCTCACAACACACCGTCGTGGATTCGACGGCAGACAGAGCGAGGTGGATTCCGAGCTCAAGGCGCGTGTTGAGGTTCCGTCACGGTGGATTCCGGGGTAGGGCCGAGCGAGGTGGATTCCGAGCTCGGGACGTGGGACTGAGAAGCAATCGGCAGAGAGCCAGCACCGATCCGGTGCGTGTGCGCCTGCCTTCCCGTTTCCCCTCCCCTTCTCCACAAGGAGCAATCCGATGGCAACTTCCGAACAGGTCGACGCAATCCTGCGCGACGACTACCGCGATGTGTGGGACCAGCTGAACAACGCCGCATGGCTGCTGGCACAGATCGAGACCAAGCGTGACACCGTGGACGGCCGACTGGCCCGCCACGCCGTGCACACCGGCCGCTCCGGCGGCATCGGTGCCCGCCGTGAGGGTGTCGCCCTCCCCGCCGCCGACCGTCAGCGTCACTCCACCGTGCCGGTCCCGGTCCGCTGGAACACCGCCCGCATCCAGCTCACCGTCCAGCTGATGAAGATGGCGACCGGCAACCCCGGCGCGTTCGTCAACGCTCTCGACAACGAGATGGGTGGCATCAAGAACGACGCGATGCGCGACATCAACCGTCAGCTGTACGGCACCTCGAACGGTGTCATGGCCACGTGTGGCACCACCGCCACGTCGGCGACGATCCAGCTGCTCTCCACCACGACCGACGCACAGATGCAGCACTTCTACGAGGGCCGCAAGATCGACGTCGGGACCGTGGCATCGCCGCAGACCGTGACCTCGAACCGGGAGATCACTGCGGTCGACACGACCAACAAGACGATCACCGTGTCGGGCGCAACCCTGTCGACGACCTCGGGCACCCACTTCATCTTCAACTACAACTCGGGTGGCGCCAGCGACAACTCGGGCACCCAGGACGACGGCCAGTCGGAGTGCACCGGCCTGCAGACCATCCTGTCGGACACCGCGACCCTCCACACGCTCACGGTGGCGGCGGTGCCGATCTGGAAGGCGAACGTGTACGCCAACTCGGGCACCAACCGCCCGATCTCGGACACGCTGATCGACGCCGCACTGCTCAAGATCACCGCGAAGGCCGGCGAAACCCCGGACGCGATGGTCTCGAACATCGGTGCGTTCGTCGCCGGCAAGGGCGTCCTGTCCGCCTACCAGCGCAACATCGACACCGTGGAGATGAAGGGCGGCTTCACCGGCATCCGTTGGAACACCCCCGGCGTCGCCGGTTCCGGTGCCCGCGATGTCGTGTGGACCTGCGACTTCGACGCCCCCGCCAACCGGCTCGAGCTCATCAACACCGGCAAGCTGGTCTGCCATCAGATCGCTGAGGGCTGGGAATGGATGGACGAGGACGGCGCGATCCTGTCGCGTGTCCCCGATCAGCTGGCGTACGAGGCCGTGTTGTACACGTCGCTCGAGCTGGCCTGCGTGCAGCGCAACGCTCACGGTTCCATCCAAGACCTCGCCGAAGTCTCGATCTGAGTCTCGCTGTGCAGTGTGCTGACGGGCGTGGGCTCTCCGGTCCCCGCCCGTCAGCCTCCCCCCGAAAGGAATCCTGATGGCTCTCACAGTGACTCTCGATCAGCCTGGTCCCCGCCTGTTGGGCAACCGCCGGTATGTGACCGGTTCGGTGACGTTCGATTCGTCGTATCCGACGGGTGGCGAATCGTTGCCGCTCACGGCGCTCGGCCTGAACGTGCTCGAGAACCTCGACATCACGAACGTCGCTGCGGCGTCGACCACGAACCATGTCGTTGCGTGGAACAAGTCGCAGACGGCTCCGCTGCTGCTCGCGTTCTACGGCGACAACAACAACGCGTCGGACGGCAACCTGATCCAAGTGCCGAACACCACGGACCTGTCGGCGACGGTGTGCCGGTTCGCTGCGACCGGCTGGTGATCGCTGGTGGCTGACGATCGCCTCATGTCCCGGTTCGCTGCGAACGGCACCCTGTGGATGACGCCTGCGACGATCGGCGCGCTGCTCGACATCGACCGGCGTGTGAAGGACGGCGACGAGTCCGGCTGGCGTGGCGACCCGACGATGGGGTTGTTCTACAACCAGCAGCTCGCCCGGTTCGAGGTGTGGGGTCTCGACGTCACCGGCAAGGAGTATCTGGCTGCGGCGAACGAGAACCTGGACGTTCGGATCATCGAGCAGCTCCGCAATGGGGCTCCTGAGAACGATCCGTTCCAGCGGGTGATCGACAACAACCTGCGCATCAAGGCCGAGGCCGAGAAGGCTGAGCGTGAGCGTGTTGCTGCGTTGGCCGACAAGTTGGCGTGGGGTATCCGCCAGGACTTCGGGCAGCACTTGGGTGGCAAGAAGATCATGCACGCCGTCACCGAGGACCACAAGATCAAGGAGACGGCGCCATGCAACTGAACGTCGAGAGCGCAGCATTGGACTCTGCGAACGATGCGGTCACGATCGAGCTCACCGATGGTGCGACGATGGTGGCGTTCGAGCTCGTGTACGGCACCCTGTCGGGTTCGACGGTGACGTTCGAGGCGCAGGGCCCGTCCGGTACGTGGTATGCGCTGGGTGTCACTCCGTCGACCGGTGCAGCTGTCGCCACGACGGCGACCGCCGCCGGTCTGTGGCAGGCGAACGTTGCCGGCTTCCGGTCGGTGCGGATGCGTCTGTCGACCGCTGGCACCGGTGCGGGCACGGGCTACGCCATCACGGGGCGGTGATCGTCGGTGAACCGGGGCGAACTGCGCACGGCTGTTGCTGCGCGTCTCGCGATCGCCCCGACGGGTGACGGTCTGCTGACCACGACCGAGCTCGATCGGTGTGTGAATCAGGCGTTGCGTGACCTGTCCGATGTGAAGCAGTGGCCGTGGCTGCTCACCTCCGCAGCACTCGTGTTCGTCGATGGGGTGGCCGCGTTCCCGACCGATCCGGCGGTGGTGCATCTGCGCGAGCTCACGATCAACGACCGGCGTGCGAAGAAGGCATCGTCGCTGGGCGAGTTCTTGGATTCGCTCACCGGTGCCGGCCGGCATGTGTGGTTCTACGAGGGGACCGACATCAAGCTCGCACCTGTCCCGTCGACCGCGCCGACGTCGGCGACCTTGTACTACCTGCAGGCGGAACCGGAGCTCACCGAGGATGGTGTGTCGCCGTTGGCGCCGTCGCAGTATCACAACGTGGTTGTGGCCCGCGCTGCGTATCACGCTGAGGTTCGCCGCTCCAAGTGGGAGTCGGCTGCGCAGCACAACGGCGAGTACGAGGCCGGGTTGCGTCGGATGGGTAGCGCCCGGTTGACGACTGGGCCGCGTGCGGTGCGTGCTGTGGGTTCGACCAGCTGGGCGGTGTGGTGATGGCTGGCAAAGAGTTCGAGGTGGAGTGGTCCGATTTCTCGGGTGGGCATTGGTTCGGGAACCGGGATAGCAAGCAGCCGAACAACACGTACGTGGGCGACGACATGATCGTGTGTGCCGCGGACGGGTTCTTGATGCCGGGTTCCGAGCTCACCATTGACGCGGATGGCACTTCGACGGCGGGTGCGTCGTCGGCGTCGACTCCGGTGGACTACGGCTATCTCGCGTTGAACGGCGACAAGCTGTGCTACGGACGCCGGGGCGACTCGTCGAGCATGGATTTCGTGTACGACGGCACCCTGTACAACTCGGGAACCTTGCGGCCGTACGCCTGGCCGATCCACTTCAACGGCAAGATCATCCAGCCGTTCAATCAGACCGGACCGACCCTGAACCGGCTCGGGATCTTCGACCCGGTGGCACTAACGCTGAGCGTCACCACGACCCTGTACGGCGGCGAGGGCATCTACGCGTGGGACGCATGGGCGCTGTCCACGTCGGGCAACCGCATATACTTCTGCGCCCCCTACGACCCGACGTCGTGGAACAGCAACGACTACATCGACGTCGGCGACGCTGACGCCACGATCCAAACCATCGTCCCGACCGTCCAAGGGCTGCTTGTCGGCACGGCGACGGGCTGGTGGCAGATCAACGGTGTCCTCGGGCAGACCACCACGAAACGGCAGATCACCACCAAAGGCGTCGCGGTCGCCGGCGGTGTCGACGTCGATGCCGGGATCTTCTTCATGGCCGGCGGCAACCCCGACCAGGCTGCGGTCCGGCTGCTCTCCGGTACGCAAACCCCGACCGCACTGTGGGATCCGAACGCGACGTTCAACGGTGTCGACCGCATCGTCCGCGTCGGCGGGCATTACGTGTTCGCCGTGACCGACACCACCGGTGTGATCTACATGTGGTCCGAACACACCCGGAACTGGCGTCGCATCCAAGCACCCACCGCCGACGACCTCGGGTTCATCAACGACATCGTGCAATACACCGTCGCATCCGACCCCGGGGCTGGCGCGACGCAGGCGTTCATCGCCGCACGCGGTGACGTCACGTCGAACTACAACCGCATCCGGATCTACACGTACGACATCGACCCGTTCAACCCGCCCGTGTCGGCTGGCGCGTACACCCACGCGACCGTCGACCTCGCGCCGTACGACCATCGCCGGCCGTTCACGATCGACGAGGTGATCGCCGAACTCGACTGCGGTACCACCGCGACCACTGCCACCCGGTCGTGTGCGGTCACGATGAAGGCCGGTTCCCCGATCGTCGACTTCCAATCCGACCTCGCCGCGCTCTCAGCGAACGCCGCGCAGACCCGGACGTACACGCTGCCCACGATGGCCTCCACGGCTGGTGAGCGACCTGTGGTGCGGTTCACCCCGAACGAGGCTGGGCCCACGATGTCGGCCACCCCGAACGTCCGTCTCCAAGGTGTGAAGCTGCGCCGGCTCATCATGCGTTGCCGGGAGGTGGCGTGATGCGCTTCGCGTTCGTTGACCGCTGGCAGACGTCGCTGCGCGACCTGTTCGAGCAGAAACCGTCGAACGAACGACTGCTCGCGCTGCTCGAGGCGCGTGACCGCGAGTTGGAAGCCTTCTTGGCTGGGCCTGGTTGGGAGGACTGGGAGCCTGCCGAGTTGACGATCGTGGTCGGCAACGGCACGCAGATCGCCCGGAAGCGGGTGCATCCGGATGGGACGGTCGATTTCAACTGGTCGCTCGTGCTCGGTTCTACGTCGTCGATCACGTCGCCGGCGAAGATCACGCTTCCTGTCCCGGCGGCTGGGAAGCAGACCGCGCCCGCCTACTACCTGGATAACGGCACCCGGCATTACGTCGGGGTGTGCGAGATGTCGGGTGTGGATGGCCTGTTCTTGCATAGCGAGTCGGGCAACAACGGGATCGTCGGGCCGACTACGGCACCGATGACGTGGGTTGCGGGCGACGTGATCCAAACAGCAGGAACCATCGAACCGGAGGAAACGTAGTGACCACGATCCAACACCTCAACGCGCTGCAGGAAACGAACGGCGGCTACTACTTCATGGAGCGTGGCCGGCTGTTCGGCCCGCACGCGAACTGGAAGCCGATCCCGGAGAACAACACGCAGCCGGCGATCGTGCCGCACAGCGTGATCCTGCACACCAACGCGGGCAGCAAGCCCGCCACCTGGCTGAACCTGCACGCATGGGTGTCGCGCGCCGACGTCACCGGAGAGCCGCACTTCCAGGTCGACAACCTCGGCCACATCGGCCAGTTCATGAGCATCGAACGCCGAGCCGACTGCAACTACAGCGCGAACTCGTGGCGCACCAGCGATGGCTCCCTGCACGGCGCCATCTCGATCGAGACCGGCGACCTCGGTGCGGCGACGGTGGAGACGACCCCGTGGAACCTGCCGCAAGTCGCGGCGATCATCGGGATCTGCACGGCTGCTGCGGTGCAGTACGGGACCGGCTGCAACGAGGTGCTCAAGTGGGATGGTCACGGCATCGACTACCACACCAAGTTCCCGTACCAGGGGTTGACGAAGCCTGCGTGGACGAACGTGCGGGGCAAGACCTGCCCGGGTGCTGCCCGCAAGCTACAGACGCCGTACATCCGCCAGCAGGTCGCTGAGCGGGTCGGGGCGTACATCAACGAGTGTCGGAAGCGCGGCATCCCGCACGGCATCAAGGGGATCGACTGATGTTGAACCTGCCGCGCGCCACCACGGAGGTGCTCGTGATGATCGCCGCCGCGCTCGCGGCGCTCAGCGCGATCGGTCACTACACCCGGAAAGGTATCCGCATCGTGATGTCGTTCTTCCGGCGCATCGAGAAGGCGCTGACCAACGTGGAGAAGCAGTTGTACCCCAACGGGGGGGCGTCTCTGCGCGACGCGGTGAACCGCATCCAAGAACACCTCGGCATCGACGACATCACCCACGACGAACACGACGACACGAAGGACAACCAGCCATGAAGAAACTCGCCGAGATGATCCCGCCCAAGTGGCGGAAGCGCATCTACACCGTTCTGTACGCCGCGTCGGGCATCGAGCTCGCGTTGGATGCCGTCGACTGGGGGATCGTCGATGACGTCACCCAAGGCAAGGTGCTCACCCTGCTCGGCCTGCTCGGCTTCAGCATGGCATCGGCCAACACCAACACGAACACGAAGGAGATCCCGAATGTCTGACATCGCAGCCCCCCTCGAGCTCGCCGACCTCGCGCACACCGAAGTGTTCGCCGACCTCGCCGCGCCGACCGAATCCGAGATGAACCTGCAGTACGCGCTGCTCGTCCTCGCGCTCGAACGCGCCGAAGCGGCGTTCTACGCCGACAAGAACCCCGAGACGCAGGCCGCGTGGGAGCAGGCGCAGGCCGAGCTCCGGGCGTGTCGCATCCTGTGGCGATCGGTGCGCGAAGTCGCCACCGGGTTTGTCGCAGCACCTGTTCTCACCATCCTCTCGGTCCCCGAGAACCTGAGCGAAGGAGCCTAAATTGGCCAACGCAATCTATCCCGCTTTCAAGGCCGGCATCCTCCAAGGGACGTGGAACCTGTCGTCCGCGAACATCAAGGTCGCCCTCGTCGACTCGGCGGTGTACACGTACAGCTCGGCCCACGACTTCTTCAACGACGTCGCTTCGGTCGTCGCGAACTCGGGCAACCTCGGCACCAAGACCTTCACCGGCGGCGTGTTCGACTCGGCCGACCCCACCTTCACCGCTGTCACCGGCGCCGTGTCCGAACAGCTGATCTTGTACCTCGACACCGGCACCGCGGCGACCTCGCCGCTCATCGCTTTCTATGATACGGGCGTGACTGGGCTGCCGGTTACGCCGAACTCAGGCGACATCGGCGTGACTGTCAATGCGTCAGGTTGGCTGTCCTTGTGATCGGAGGCTGACTGATGGCGACTCGTTCGACGGTCTATCCGGCGCCGCAGACGGACGGCGACCTGGCGTCGCCGTGGACGTTCCCGTTCTACCCGTCACAGAAACGCGTGCAGGAGGTCGGCGGATGGATGACCACCGACGGCACCGGGGATCCGCATTCGGCGCAGGTCGCGCACGGCATCACGACGACCGGCGACTGGCAGCTGTCGTTCCTGGCCGATTCCGTGACCGGCGCGACGTGCGGGTTCCTTGTCGTGTCGACCGGATTGAACGGCTACTTCATCCGGTTCGGCACCGTCCTCGTCGTAGAAATCGTCACCGGCGGTGCCGCCGGCGCCGACATCATCAACGCAGCGCGCAACTCGTCGTCGGGCACCCCGACGTTCATCGAGGTGACGTACACGGCGAGCACCAACACGTTCGAGGCATTCGAGGATGGTGTGTCTCGCGGGACGGGCACCGAATCCACCTACGAAGCCACGAACAAGTCGGTGATCATCCCGGTGCTTGTTTCGTCGACGGCGCCGCTGATCCAAAACGCGTTCATTCAGGACTACATCGAGGTGCGGGGCACGTACCCGTTTCCGATCCAGCCGCCTGTCATCGGCCCCAACTCGACGCTGTACGGGCCGACGGTCACTCGTGGCACCGTGTTCGTGTTGCCGCCGCTCATCGGCCCCGGGTCGCAGGTGTTCGCGCCGACCGTCGTGCAGGGTGCGCAGGCGATCGCACCGCCACAGATCGCCGCAGCATCCACCCTGGCAGCCCCGACAGTGACACCTGGCGCCGTCACCCTCGCGCCTCCCGCGATCGGTCCGGGTTCGTCGCTCGCAGCGCCGACTGTTGTGCCTGGCCAGATCAACCTGTCGCCCCCCGCGATCGCGTCGACCGCTACGACGTCGGCGCCGACCGTCGTGCCGGGTGCGACCCAGTTGAGCGCACCGGTGATCTCGTCGACTGCCTCCCAGTTCGGGCCGACGTTGGTGCCCGGACCTGTCGCTCTCGTCATGTCGACCATCGCCGCGGGGAGCGCGACGTTCGAGCCGGTGGTGTTCCAGGGTGGGACGCTCGCGATGCCGACCATCGGCCCGGATTCGGTCCTTCATGCGCCGACGTTGACGCCAGGGCAGGTGCTGCTCGCAATGCCCACGATCGCGTCGGGTGCGGTGATGTACGCGCCGGTGGTCGTCCCGGTCGGCCCGCAGTTGGCTGCACCGGCGATCGCCGCCGGGTCGACGCTGTACGCCCCCGCGGTCACTGTCGGCGGTATCACCCTCTCGTTGCCGGCGATCGGACCCGGCTCGAGCTTGTATGCGCCGACGTTGACTGCGGGGGCGGTGCAGTTGGCGCTCGCGTTCATCGCGTCGACGGCGACGCTTCATGCGCCGACGGTGACGTTGGGTGTCCCGTTCGTCGATTCCGGCACCATCGAGCTCTCCGTGTCCGCTGCGCAGGTGTTCCTGTCGGCGATACTGGCCACACTCACCATCGACGCCGAGCAGGCCGAAATCATGATCGGAACCCCATGAGCGACCAATCCGTACTCATCGGCACCTACCCTGTCGGCGCCGCACCAGCGTTCATCGCACGTTGCATCGGCCGGTCGACAGGCCGGCTTGCCGACCCGACCGGCATCAAGTTCATCACCCGCAACCCTGCTGGCACCGAGACGGTGTACGTGTACGGCGTCGCGTCTGAGATCACCAAGACCGCGGACGGGATCTACCAGTTCGCGATCCCCCAGTTCACCGCGTCGCATGTCGGCACCTGGTCGTTGCGCACCAACGCATCCGGGGTGCTCGTCGGCGCCCGTGAAGTCACGTTCGAGGTGCTCGCCACCGCGTTCACCACCCCGCTCCCGTGAGTCCCGCATAGCGGGACGCATCCTGCACTACCATACCTTGAAGGAGGATTCGGCGATGCCCACCAGCCCATACCCGTACGCAGTCGGCAAAGATCCCGAGTTCGACGCGTTCCAAGCGAAGCACGACTACTCGAAGTTCAACGCGCAAGCCGACGCCGACCAACGTCGCCGCAAAGCGCAGGAGGACTACACCGCCGCGCTCAAGTCGTTGGAGCAGCAGGGCACGTACGGGCGCCGCAATCTCGACACGTCGATGCTGGCGCGTGGGGTGTTCAAGTCGGGTGAAACGAACCGCCGGCGTGGCGAGCTCGAGTCGACGCTGCTGCAGGGGCGCGCGGCGGCTGACACTGGGCTGGCGAACACGTTGGGTGAGGTGTCGGCGGACATGCAGCGGGCGATGACTGGTCTCGATTTGGATTGGGAGCAGGCGTACTCCGCTGCGTTGGCGCGAGTGAAGGCCGGCGCGGGTGGTGGTGCAGGTGGAGGCGGTTCGGGTGGTGGTGGGCCGAAGTCGGCGCCGATCGCTCCGCTGCCGGTGTGGCCGACGCTGTACCCGGTCGCCGAACCGAAGAAGGTTTCCAAGACGAAGGCGATCGCGATATGAGCACTGTGTACCCGTTCCAGCCTCCGCGTACGCCTACCCCTCGCGATGGGTCGACCCGCCCGCCTCGGGTCGACCCGCGCGAACCTCTCCCGCAGCCTGGCAGTGGCGCGGGTCGCCCTCCGCGGGTGGATCCGCCTCCGTTCGTTCCCGGCCAGCCCGGTGCAGGCCGTCCGCCGCGGGTGGACCCGCCGCCCGGGCCTGTCGGTCCCGGCTACAACACGCCACCGGTCGATCCGCGTCCCCCGCGTGTCGATCCACCTGTCGGCCCGATAGGGCCGGGAATGCGACCGATTCGTACCGATCCGCCGGTCGGACCTCGCATGTCGAAGATGGCGTTCCCGGCCCGTGACGGCACCGGGCCCGCCGCTGATGATGTGCGCGGGCAGGCGTTGGCGTCGCTGCTCGCCCGTGCCGCCAAGTACGGCGACCGTGGCGATTCGACGCAGACGATCACCGATCTGCTCAACGGGGTCGACATGGGTGGCGCCGACCGTGCGAAGGGCGAATGGGAGACCCGTCAGCGGGTGCTCACCGACACTGGTGCCCGGTACACGACCCAGTTGGCTGCAGCGTTGAAGGCGATGCGCGCCAAGATCGGCACCGGTGGTGGTGGCCGCTCCGGTGGTGGCGGTGGTGGCGGCGGCGGGTTGCCTCTGCAGAACGGGCTCACCCAGGCCGACATGATGTGGCTCGACGAGTACATGAAAACGCTGAACGCACCGAAGCCGGCGCCGGGTTACAAGCCGCCCGCGAAGAAGCCTGCTGGTGCGCCCGGCTATGGGGCGTCGCAGCATCCCTTGCCGCCTCCGGTCTATCCGCAGCCGCGTTCTGGACGATGAAGGGTTCCCGATGAGCAACTCCGACTACACCCGCGATGTCGCCGAACGCGGGCTCCAAGCCGTCCGTGATCGCCGCCAATCCACCCAGTACGGCCCCAACAACCGCGACGCCGCGCTCGAGTACCTGTTGTCGTCGGGGTATGGTCGGCCGGCGCCGACGCAGGCGTACGGGCAGTGGGCGCAGTCGCGTGGGTTCCAGCCGCAGGGGTATGAGATCGCGGTCGGGCAGGGCGGCGGGAAGTACAACGGGTTCGAGACCGAAGGCCAGCTCAAGTCGGCGGTCCTCGGCCGCTCCGAGATGCTGCGCAGCCAGGATCAGTCGCACGCCGATCAGTTGGCACGGCTCGCCGACCAGTACCTGTCGGATGCCGAATCCCAGTACGGCACCCAACTGCAGCAGGGTTCAGAGCAGATCGGCCGGAACGTCGGTTACAACCCGGCGCAGGCCGGCGCCCGGGATCTCGCCTCGACGTTCACCGGCATGTTCGACGCCGGCCCCGAATCCGAGTTCGACATGCTCGCCCCCGTGCAACGCGCCGTCGCGAAGGTGCCCGAACTCGCCTACGACCAGGGGACCGGCGAGTACGAGGACACGTTGAACCAGTGGCTCGGCGACACCACCGCCCCCTACCTCGATGCGATCGACACCGCACAGCAGATCGGTTCGACTCCGCTGCGCGACTACGCCACCCTCGCGGGCGCCGAATACGGTGTCGATCCGAACATCGTGGGCGGCTGGTATCCGACCGACTCGATGATCGGCGACTTCCGCGACCAGCGTGACATCAGCGCGATCGAACAGTTCGGGATGACCGACGGCGAGTACCAGCAGTTCATCGACCAGCAGTTGCGCCAACAGGACCAGGACGCACAGTCGGAGCAGCAGGGCTACGACCAGCAGGTTGCGGATGCGATCTTCCAGGTGACGAGCATGGACGCCGGCCAACTCGCACAAGCCGCCGACCTCGACGTGGAGCAGCTGTACTCGGTCGTCGCGTCCGAGCCGTACACGGCGTTGAACGGGATGCTCGGCGAGATCGTCGCCACCCCGGAGCAGGATGAGCAGACGATCCGCCAGCAGGTCGACGACGCGCTCGCCCAAGCGTCAGCCGACCCGGCGTTGTACCGGGTGCTGTACGCGCAGTGGGGTGGCTACGGTGGCGCTGACTGACCCGCGCCTAGCGCTCGGTCTCGCTCTCTCCCAACGTGCTGCTACGGCACCGCGCCGGCAGCTGGTGCCGTTGCGACCGCTCGCCCGTCCGGGTGCGATCACGTTGGATGATCTGCAACGCCGTGCGCAGGCACGCCAGCAGGCTGTCGACAACCTCCCCGGCGGTGGGGGTGGTTCCCGGTCGTTGTTCGAGCAGGTGTCGGATGCGATCACCGGACTCCCGAAGGGTCTCGCGCATCTCGGCCAGTCTGCGGCCAAGACGGCGGCGCTACCGTTCCATCTCGCCGCGGACGCTGCGACGGGCGAGCTCACCGGCGCCGAGCTCGGCACCCTGATTTCGACGGTCCCGTGGTCGTGGGACAACAACCCCGAAGCCGAACGACTCGCCCGCGAGTACGTCCCGTTGGCGCGTGAAGTCGTCGGCTCCGTCGGCGACACCTCCACCCGGCTACGGCACCCGTCGCGGTACATCGACGCGATCCGCGAGGGCCGCATTGTTGATGTCGCGCTCGAGGACATCGGGAACGTCGCGTTGATGGGTGGCCCGGCGTCGAAGGCGTTGGGTGCCGGCGGGCGTACTGCCGCAGCAGCCGGTCGTCCCGCGCTGGCCGCGGGGTTGGAGCGTGCCGCGTTGGGCGCGCAGCGTGCCGGCCGGATCGGCGGTCAGGTGTCGGACGCGCCGTTGAACATCATGCGGGGCGGTGTCCGCCAGTTGACCCGGGAGGCGTCGTTCGCCCGGCAGGGGATGCGAGCAATCGGGCGTGGCGCCGATGCAGGGTTCCAGCGGGCGTTGCAGTCGGACGGCCGGTTGGGTGATGTCGCTCGGACCGTGCAAACCCGTCAGGGGCTGCGTATCACGCCGGAAGGCCGGCTCGGCTACGAGCAGACCCGGAAGGGGCATCGTCTCGGCCAGCGGGCCCACGCCCGGGTGCAGAAAGACATGTACGACGCCTCGGCGGCGGGTGGTTTCCGCACCGCGGAGGAAGGCGCGGCGTTGGCGATGATGAACAAGGTCGGCGACGTCGACAACCTCATCCAAGACGCCGCCGCCGCTAAGGGCCTGAACATGATGCCCGACGACGTTCGCAAGCTCCACGTGCTCGAGAACAAGGCCGAGCAGACGTACACCGCTGATGTGCAGGCCATCGTCCGCGCCTACCGCGACGGCACCCTCGATGCCGACGCCCGGGCCCGCGTCGACGCGCACATGGGCGAGGTGGAGCCGATCCTGCAACGGTTGGAAGAATCCGCGTTGTCGGGCGAGGGGCGTGCGAAGCCGATGGACCCCGAGCAGCTCGGCGACGGCCCGGTGGACCGCTATGTGGTGCAAGCGCTCGTCGACTCCGGTGTCGACCAGGCGACGATCACAGCGATGGACGGGCTCCGTGCGCAGGGCTACGAATGGTCCGATCTTGAGTCGCTGCTGCCCGAGCTCGGCCCGATCCTCGACGACCCGATGTCGTACCCTTCGGCGTGGCGCCCGGCGATGACCGCCGCCCGCCGTGCGAACAGCGCGCTCGACCCGACGACGAATCAGCCTCTCGGTCTCGATGTGCCGGCACGCCCTGACGGTCTGCTTGCTGCCGGTGTCGCCCGTCCCCGCTACCTGCCTGGTGGCCGTTCGCAGTTGGTCGACCCGAAGTCGTTCAAGCTCGGCCGGGAACCCTCCAATCTCGGTATGCGCGGCCTGCAGGGGCTCGGTGCCGACAAGATGCGAGTCGCATCCGAGATCCAGCCGTACTCGCTGCGCGCGCTCGCCGACAAGGCCGGAGCGACGATGCGAACCGTCGAGTTCAACAAGGCGCTGCTCGAGTTCGCCGAGTCCGACACCCTGTCGACCGCTGCGGTGCGGCTCGGCCCGCAGGTGATGGCCGACATCGACGCCACCGCGACCCGCGCGGCGCAGGCTCAGGCGAACGTACCGGAGCGGTTCGATCAGGCGTACCGGGAGGCCCGCGGTGATGCGATCATTCAGGCGCTCGCCGAACAGGGCTACGAAATCTTCGCCGGCGACCCCAAGAACCCGCAGATCGGGGACTTCAACCCGGACACCGCTGTCGACAAGGCGAACGTGACCGCCGACGCTCTGATCCTGCCGATCGGTGTGAAGGCCCGGCTCGTGCAGCAGATGGTCGGCAAGAACTTGAACATTCCGCTGCAGATCCTGCGTGGCATCAACTCCAAGTTCAAGGGTGCGGTGCTGCCGTTCTCGCTGCGCTGGCACCTCGGCGACCTCGTGGGCGGGGCGTTCATGGGCTGGGTCGGTGGCGGCATCCCACCGTGGGAGCTCGTCGGCGCCATGCGCGACCTCAAGGACATGTCGCCCGCCGCCCGGGAGGCGATGATCCGGCATCCCGAGTTCGTCGACTCCGGACTCACGTTCGAGGAATCCCGCTGGCGCAACGACGGACCCGACGCCAAGCAACCCAAGACCCCGATCGGCCGGTTCCAACGCAAGAGCTTCAAGGCCAACGAAGTCATCAACCGGGTGAACCGGCAGGGCTACCTGCTCGCCAAGACCCAACGGCTGCTCGAGGCCAAGGGGCTCGACCTCGATGCCGTCGACCGGATGGACGGTTGGGAATCGCCCGACGTACAAGCTGTGATCGGCGAGGCAGTCGAGGACGCGAACAAGGTGATGGGCACCTTCGACGAGCTGTCACCTCTCGAACAGCGGTGGATGAAGAACGTGTTTCCGTTCTACGTGTGGTCGCGGCACATCACGATGCTCGCCGCGCGCACCGCGATCGACAACCCTGCCCGGCTGGTGTGGACGCTCCGGCTCGGTGCGTACGGCGCCGACGACGAGGATCTGCCCGACTGGCTGCGAGGCTCGATCCGGTTGCCGGACGGCGCGGTTCCGGACTTCCTCGGCGAGGGCGACCAGCTGCTCCCGATGAGCTTCCTCAACCCGTTCAACGACGTCGTCAACTCGCCAGCGTGGACCCCCCAAGGTGTCACCCGCTCGCTGTCACCCGGCATCAAAATCCCAGCGGCCGGGATCTTCGGCTATGAACCGGGACGCACCTTCAACGAACCAATTCGCAAAATCTCGCGCCCCTACGGCGAGGATCGCAACCCGATCACCGACATGCTCGCAGCGGGTCTCCGCACCTTTCCGATCACGCGTGAAGCGCAGAACCTCGCACCCACAGGGAACCTCGGAGAACTCACCGGATGGTCGGCACTCGACACGATCGGGCTCGGACCCGTCCCGCGATACACGTCCGGACGCAACATGGTCGACAAGAACGGCGACCCGATCGACTCGACCCCCCGCTCCCTCATCCCGCTGCGCCTCATGGGCATCCCTGTCCCCACGTCGGCTGATGATGCTGAGGCGATCCAGAAGGCTGCGGCCGGCCGCGCGGG